>OLRU01001657.1_pt1 | contig 18220 bp, 20 predicted proteins | sample 1672961 | NCBI WGS metagenome assembly OLRU01 (sample SAMEA3136741, study PRJEB25190) | human gut metagenome | biome: human gut; feature: human-associated habitat; material: faeces | place: Austria | collected 2013
TTGTGGTTGGAATACGCTTTTTCAGCTTGTGGGATTTGGAATAGCTTTTGAAGTTCACCGTATGCCCGCAGTAGTCCATGCGCTCCAAAATGCCGACAATGGTACTATCTCTCCAATCATAAGGATTTTCAGGAAAGGCTTTCCCCTTTTCTTTGCATAGTAGGCTTTGGCAGTCAGCACATTATCTTCTTTGAGAATTTTTGCTATCTGCATGGGACCTTTTCCACCGATACATAAATCAAAAATCCGTTTTACCACAACGGCGGCTTCTTCGTCCACAATCCATTGCTTTTTGTCAGTAGGGCTTACTATGTAGCCGTAAGGCGGCTTTGTCAGATGTTCCCCTGCCTGTCCCTGCGCCCGTTTGATTGCCCGTACCTTTTTGCTTGTATCTTTGGCGTAAAAATCGTTAAACAGGTTGCGAAACGGGGTAAAATCGTTGTCGCCTTTTGCGCTGTCCACACCGTCATTGATTGCGATATATCTAACGTCACGCTCTACGAAAAAGATTTCCGTATAGTAGCCGACTTTCAGATAATCGCGCCCCAATCGTGACATATCCTTGACAATGACCGTCGCCACGTTTCCCGCTTCAATCTCCGCAATCATGCGGTTAAAATTCGGTCTGTCGAACGTCACGCCCGATACACCGTCATCAATAAAGAAAACGGGATTTGAAAAGCCGTTGTCTACCGCATATTTGGAGAGGACTGCTTTCTGGTTCACAATGCTGTTGCTGTCGCCCTCTAACGTATCTTCCTGCGAAAGACGGGCGTATAATGCTGTTATCTGTCCGGGCTTATATGTATTCGTATTTGCTGTCATGTGTTCATTCCTCCTGTAATGAACGCCCGACAAACAGAAGTGCTAATCTTATTATAGCGTACTTATCTCTGTTTGTCATTGGGTGTTTTGACGGTTTCTGCTTTTATGAGCCGTATCATCTTATCGCGGAGCCGTTCCGAGCCGCCGCAGGAGGTAGACACTTCATAGTAAGTGCCGCCGATTTTGTAGCAGACGGTTTCATCTGTTGGTTTTCTCTTTTGGGGTACAAATTCACTGTCCCTGATTTCTGGTTCCCATTCCATTCTTTTCCCTTCCTTTCCGTATTTGCTAAATTGAGAAGTTTCGGAGCAAGCATAGGAAAAGAGTACCCTTTTCCGTAAATCTGTCCGTCCACGCTATAGCTTGACGGGTAGATTTTGCTTGTTGGGAAGAATCCCAAACCCTCTGATAAATCCTCTCACTACCTACAACACCACACAGGGCGTTTTTGACGGAGATTTGAGAGAAATTCTTCAAAAAGATTTCCTTGTTTCTTAATACAGGGGAGTAAGGGAAATGCCAAACAAAACCATAAAAATTTACGCCTGTTTCCAATCTTTTCAGAAAGAAAACAGGCGTATTATTACGTCCTAATTATTTTTTGATGTGCGGTCTATCTCCTGTCGGTAAAAGTCAATTTTGTCGTCCAGTTTTGTCATGTGTTCCTGTAACTGTTTTATCTGCTCATTTAAGGCTTCCCTATGTGCAGTCAGCATTTCCATTCGCTCACGCAGAGTAGGGTCTCCTGCCGCCCGTAGTTTCGCATAATGCTGTATCTCCTTAATTGGCATACCCGTATCCTTTAGACGCTTGATAAATTCAATCCATGCAAGGTCTTTATCCGAATAACAGCGGCGGTTACTGGAATTGCGCCCCGGCATAATTAAGCCCTCATGTTCATAGTAGCGCAGAGTATGTATTCCTAAATTTGTAAGCCTTGAAAATTCACCTATGGAATATTCCAAAAAATCACTTCCTATCCTCTTGACATAGAGTTTACTCTACATTGTATGCTTGCATTATATCAAAGAAACGGAGGTTTTGTAAATGGTTCAAATCACAAAAAGATACACTGTTATTACGGGGGCAAGCTCCGGCATAGGGTACGAAACGGCAAAGGCATTCGCAGAGCGCGGAAGTAATCTGGTTTTGATTGCCCGCAGGAAAGACAGACTGGAAGCATTGCGGCAGGAAATTTTGTCTTTATATCCGACACTTGATGTTATGCTGAAAGTAACCGATTTGTTTGTTCCCCAAAATGTTTTTGGGCTTTATGAAGATGTAAAATCCTACCCTTTGCAGACATGGATTAACAATGCGGGCTTCGGAAATTACGACAGCGTGGGGCATCAGAATTTGGGGAAAATCAGTCAGATGTTGCACTTGAATGTGGAAGCACTCACTATCCTTTCGTCCTTATTTGTGCGTGATTTTAAGGATACTGAAAATGCACAGCTTATCAATGTTTCTTCATGCGGCGGTTATACAATAGTTCCCAATGCGGTAACATATTGTGCGGCAAAGTTTTATGTTAGTGCCTTTACGGAGGGGCTTTCATGGGAATTAAAAGCTGCTCATGCAAAAATGCAGGCAAAAGTGTTAGCGCCCGCCGCGACAAAAACAGAGTTTGGAAAAATTGCAAATGATGTAGCGGAATATGACTATGATAAACTGTTTGGCACATACCATACAAGCGCACAGATAGCGGCATTTCTGCTTGAATTGTATGACAGTGATAAAGTAGTAGGGTTAGTTGACAGGGAAAATTTTTCTTTCCGCTTATGCGAACCACAATTCCAATATGCGGGAAATTCACAGCATAACCAAAAGATGTAATATGTTCAGATAATTGCCGCACGACGGCAAAAAGAAAAAACCGTCGTGTTGCAATCCTATTCTCATGCCTTGATAATCTTTACGGCGGTTTTGGAAAGTCCAAGCCGCCGTTTTCTGTTGTCTGCATTTTGGCAAGGCAAACTTCCGGCGACAGAGGTATTGCTATGCTTGTTCATCACTCATACATTGTCAGAGGTTTCCTGTCAAAAAAATCCCGTCTTACATAACGGTATATTCTGCCTATGAGTATGAACACACATATCATTTAGTATGTCTTAATAACTCGTATTACTCAAATGCCTGTACTGATTCATGCTGTATGGGCGTTTGTCGTAATAGCCCCCTACTGGGAAGAAAGGGGGTGAGAGAAAATGAGATATTCTGAACAGTTCATGGAACATATCGAATATGCGTTCAATGCGTTCTGCAAGATTGTATTACGCCATGAAGCAATCAACGCATGGCGGGATTTGAAGCGGAAAGAAGCAAGGGAAATATCCCTTGACTATCTGATGTCAGAACGATATTTTGAACCGTCTGCTATGGACAGCTATTTTGAAAGACAGGATAAGCCGACCGTATTTCTTGTGTTTGGTAAAGAAGTGATAGTTGACAATGAACGATTGGCAACGGCATTATCAAAATTGCCGCAGTTAAGACGGGAAGTCCTGTTGCTTTATTACTTCGTTGGTTATCGTGATGAAGCAATCGGCAGACTGTACGGACGTTGCAGAAGTTCGATAAATAGTCGGAGAAATGTCGCTTTGAAACAGTTACGAAAAGAATGGGAGAGATTGGAGCATGAGGAACAGAAAGCTGATACCTTTTGAGGTAATCGAAAAAGCAGTTGCCGGAGAGCCGGAAGCAGTAGCCGCGGTATTGCGGCATTACACCGCACATATCAAATACCTGTCTATGTATAAAGGGCATATCAATGACGATACACAGGAGAGATTAAAGGCTAAACTGGTTGAAGCTATATTGAAATTCCACTTCGACCGATAGGAAGTAGCAAAGACAGAAAAAGCTGTCAAGGGTAAACTTCGCGCTACGCGCCCTTGACAGCTTTTTCTGCCTTTGCTAATGGGTAGTCAAGAGGGTGAAATCAGTAAACTGCTTTCGCCCTCAATTTATTATGGGGATTGTTACGCAGTAGAGGTTATTTTGTCCTTGATTTATGCGGTTTTGCAGGCGTTGAAATGGCGGGGTAAGAGTTTTATATGTCTGCCCTCAAAAATGGCGTTCTATTGCGTAACTGGCACTAAAGTGGCTTTATACTTAAAGATTGTATTTCGAGCCATTGCGATAATATATTTGATATTCGTTTCATTTCTAATATAACAGAATCTTTAAGGTCTTTATAGCCCATTCCGTCAAAACAAGTTTCTACTAATCCAAAAAGAGGTTTCTGTCTATCTAACTTAGATGAAGAAATAATACTATTTCCATTTTTATCTGCCAAACTTGGGTGCATCATACAATTTCTAAAAGTACTGTTCATAAATTTAGCATTTTTAACATCGATTTCATTCAAATAATCAGAAATATTTTGTGTCATCAAATTGTTTTGCACAAAATGCTCATGTAAATCAGTTAATTTATGTATGCTGTAATAATAGACAACATAATTTATTTTGAGCCACCAACCATAATCATCTTTTTCGTAATCATTTAAAACGTATAGAAGAAAATTTATTGTGGATAAAGTATGAAGTAAATAAAGAAAAATGGCTTTCCCATTTTCCCCTTGTGGTAAAAGAGCAGACTTGCGATTTGTATTATAATCTGCATAATAAAAATCGACAATATTTTTGTTTGAATTTATAGTTACCGGTGTGTCAAAGCTTTCCAGTCCAGAACGAATGGAATTTATAAATTGTGCGCATGTATAAGCATATTGATAACATTCCTTTCCTACATGCTCATCTAAGTTAAAATTATTAGGAGAAATCTCATAAGCAGTAGCAATTTCATTAAGGCTCTTTTTTAAGAAACGATTATCTTGTAACAAATAGTAATTATATTGTGTATTTCCAATTACTATTTTATCCTTATTTGTGTAAATGCCCAGATTATAATGAATATTCCAGCTTTTCATAAAAGAAAAAGTAAGCTGGTTTTTAAAAATCTCATTTTGGAGATAATCTATTGCCAATAACATTCTTTTAGATTTACTGTATCCATCTTCAAATATTTTCAATTTCATGCGAATATCTTTTATTCGTGCAGAATATGGTATTTCAAGTTTTATTTCATTTGACGAAAGCATTTCTAATATGGTAGCTGCCGTTAATGTAAAATAAGGGATAATTCCAAAACCAGTTACTCCATCTTGTTGTAAAGACTTGGCTAAACTATATACTGTTTCGCAATCATATTTGATTTGAAGTAATGACAAATACTCATTTATTGTCATTTCTGCATTATATTCATTCTTCTTCTTTTCTTTCATAATTTCACTCTCTTTCACTAACAATCTTGTGTATTGATTTTAGCTGAAATAAATAAAAACCGCAACAAAAAATAAGTAGGTACAACGTAATCTGTCATACCTACCTATATGCACCCTGTTTGTCAGCGTTAATGATAAGTTGTTGTAAATACTTCCTTATCACCATAAAGCAAAGGGGTTGAGTCGATTTGGTCCTGAAAAAACTTGCAACGAATCAACAAATTTATGAAGGAAAGGCCTACCTTTTATAAAAAACTTATTCAGATGAAAGAAAATTTCCGCTTTTATCTGAGATGCTTTTACTGTATCACGAAAGTGTTGTGATATAACATAGTTGTAACACCTCGACCTAATAAGATATAATCTTAGGAGGAAACGAGGTATGTTACAAATGAGTAAACACTATGAACCAGAATTCAAAAAGAAGATTGTACGTCTTCATCTTGAAGAGGGACGAACCCTCAAAGGCCTTGCTGCCCAATATGGCGTATCCAAGGCAAGTAATCTATTTGGGTAAAACAGTTCCGTGAAGAATGCCAAACAAATGAAGAAGCCAAAGCAGATTATGATTATATGAAGGAAAATTTGCAGTTGAAAAGGCAGCTGACAGAACTCCAAAAGGAAAATGACTTCCTAAAAAAAGCAGCGGCATTCTTTGCGAAGGAAATCGATTAGCGGCTTATCGATTTATTCAGCAGTATGGGCACAAATACGGTGTCCGTTGGTTATTGAAAAGACTGAACATCCTACCAAATGCTTATTATAATTTTCTGAAAAACAGGAAATCGGAATATCATAAGCGTAAGAAAAAAATCAAGCATGAAATTGTGGACATCTATCACTCTCACAACGGCACTGATGGTTACAGAACTGTGCACGCTTATCTTCTTCGCAAGGGATACAGCATCAGTTGTGTAACTGTCCATAAGTACATGAATACGGAGCTACAGTTATTTTCAATTACAAGGAAACGCAAGCCAGACTATGAATATGGCGCTCCTCACAAAGTATTTGAAAATAAGCTCCATCAGGATTTTAAGGCAGAATCCATAAACCAGAAATGGTGCACTGATTTTACCTATTTATTTTTAACAGATGGTAGCAAGCGTTATAACTGTACAATCATTGATCTGCATGATAGAAGTGTTATTGCCAGCATTACCGATAAGCACATCACAGCAGATCTTGCAAAGAAAACACTGCAGAAGGCAATTGATTCACAGCCGGGATCAGATACTAACCATTTAATTCTACACTCGGATCAAGGAAGTCAGTTTACCTCAAAGGTATTCACGGAATATTGTGAGTCAGTTGGTATCACGCAAAGCATGAGTAAGGCCGGATATCCGTATGATAATGCTCCTATGGAACGTTATTACAATACTCTCAAGAATGAACTGATTAATCATCATTACTATCATTCTGAAAAAGAATTATATATATCCATTGAAGAATTTGCGTACGTTCATTACAATCACGAACGACCGCATTCTTATAACAATTATAAAACGCCTTTTGAGGCACGCTACGGGGTATAAACCCTGTAGCAATAAAAATTAGGTCAAAGTGTTACAAAAAAGCTTGACCACAACAGTCAATGATCTTAACAAAGATAGATTGCACCACGAGATTTATATGTCTGATGCAAGAAAAGTTGCTCTAGAGAAACGGAAAACTGTAATTAGACATCCGATTAAGAAAGCGTAAAATCGAAAATTGTTAATGAGATTAAAAACCTGTGACATTCATCAAAGTGCCACAGGCTTTTATACTACCAAATACCAAGTATATGTTGCATAAATAAGGTGACTGTGGTGATTCCACACCAACAACAGAAGCCAAGTAATAACGGCTTTCCACCGGTTTTAATTAGCTTAATGATATTTGTGTTCAATCCAATTGCAGTCATAGCCCAGATGATAAAGAATTTACTTAACTCTTTTATTGGACTAAATACAGAAGCAGATACACCAAAGTTTGTAGCAACTGTTGTAATAACAGAAGCACCAAGGAAGAAGAGAATGAAAAATGGAAATACTCTTGAAAATTTGAAGGCTGAGTCATTTGCATTCTCTTTTTTTGAATTATTTGCCTGAATAAATGATAATACCAGTGTGATTGGTATTATCGCCAGCGTACGAGTTAGTTTTACAGTTACTGCTTTATCAAGAGTCTGACTTCCTAGGTTCCACATATTGTCCCAGGTTGCAGCGCAAGCTGTTACAGATGAGGTATCATTTACTGCTGTTCCGGCAAAAATACCGAATGCTTCTCCACTTGAATGAGCAAAGCCGATAAGTGATCCAAAGTATGGGAAAATCAAGGCTGCTAATACATTGAAAAAGAAGATGACCGAAATTGCCTGAGCAACTTCTTCATCATCAGCTTCGATGACTGGAGCTGTTGCAGCAATAGCAGAACCACCACATATAGAGGAACCTACGCCTACAAGTGTAGAGATTTTTGATGGAATATGGAATACCTTGCTTAGTATAAAAGCAACTACAAGTGAAGTGGTAATTGTGCTTATAATAATTGGTAATGACTCTGCTCCGGTTTTTAGTATTACATTCAGATTAAGACCGAAGCCTAGAAGGACAACGGCGTATTGTAAGATTTTCTTTGATGTAAATTTGATTCCTGATTCAAGTGTGGTCTTGTCTTTTAGAAATAGTGTAATTACCATTCCTAGAAGAATTCCAAATACAGGACCACCAATAATTGGGAATTGCTTTCCAAGTAACCAGGCGATGATGGCTATAGTAAGACAAAAGCCCATTCCCCTCCAATTTTTCTTCATAAAATTCATTTTATAAACCTCTTTTCTTGATGATTTTTCTGCTTAATAGTATAATAAAAAAAAGATAAAGACAAATTATAAATATCTATAATACGATAAATGCAATTTATGGAGAATGATATGCTTGATCCGAAAATAGAAACATTTTTAATGATATGCAAATATATGAATTTTACAAAAGCTGCAGAAGAATTACATCTTACGCAACCTGCAGTATCATCTCAGATGAAAAGGCTTGATGAATATTATGGAGGTCCATTATTTGCATATGAAAATAAACAGCTTCGATTGACAGATATAGGTCGTATTGTTTATCAGTCTATGAAGCAAATGGAGAATCGCGAAATTTATCTTCAAAAGCAAATCCATTATTTACAAAATAAAAAAAGAGATATTAAATTTGGAGCAACCATGACAATTGGTGAATTTCTACTTTCAAATATTATTGATGACTATTTGAGGAAATATCCAGATAGTTCGCTCCATATGCAGGTGCATAATACGCAGACTCTGTTGGAAAAGTTGGACAATGCAGAACTTGATTTTGCATTTATTGAAGGTAACTTTTCAAAAAATAAATATAAAAGTTATCCATTTAGAAACTCTAGATTCATTCCTGTATGTGGGCCTGAATGTGCATTGAAAAATCGTGATACAATTTTATCTGACATGTTGAAAGAAAGGCTGATTATTCGGGAATTAGGGTCTGGGACAAGGGATATATTTGAGAGCATTCTGCATACCAAAAATCATGAAACAAGCGAATTTTTGGGGATTGTAGAAGTGGAAAATATGAATGCTATTAAAGATTTACTTTTGCGTTCTGTTGGAATATCTTTTTTGTATGAAGATGTGGTAGAGAAAGAATTGAGAGAAAAAGAACTATTTGAAATCAATTTATCAGGCTGGAATGTTTCTCATAAGATGAGTTTTGTTTGGAGAAGAGAAAATGAGCATATGGAAGTGATTCAAGAGTTTCTAAGTGTGTTAGAAGAAAAAAGTGCAGGTGTCAGGTGAATTATGGAATTAAGAAGATAAAAATTAGTTTTGCCAGAATACCAAAGAAAAGGAACAGGAACAGCTTTAATTAATTAAGGAAGGACATAAAAAACTTTATGGTTTTCAAAATGGATGAATTTTCACCAAAGATAAATGGTGTCATAAAATATGCAAAAGAATTTGGAACATAATGCAACTTTCAAGACTTATAGAAGCTGTGAACAGTTTGATAATCAGAAGTTGTGGAGGTAAGGCGCACAAGAGAATCACGAATAACTTGAAGTTTATCGGGTAGACATACACAATCAAAGAGCCGGACGTAAATCGGAATTGCTTATCTATCTTTCTCCATAATAAAATTTGCGAGAAAAATCCCTTGTCGTTCTACCTGCTGTTCTTTTATAACCCTATATCCTCTTTTTTCAAAAAATGGCTTCGCTGTAATAGAAGAGTGAGTAGTAATATTTCCTTGAATAGTTTGTTCCAGTTGATTACAAATACCAGTTGCAATACCTTTTCCTTGATAATCGGCATGAACAAACAGTCGGTCAAGATACCCCGTTTTGTCTATATCCCCAAAACCTACAATAACTTCATTTTCAATAGCAACTATGCTGTAATGTTCTTGAAGCGACTGGTTCCATTTTTCTAAATCCACTTGTCCTGTTGCCCATACATCCAATTGTTCTTTTGTATAATCTTTTGCATTCACTGTATGGACTGTATTATAAAACAATTCAGTTATTTCTTTGCAATCCGATGGTTGATAATCTCTAATAATCATTTTTAAGTTTCTCGCAAATTTCAAGTTGTAGGGCTGATACCATCCAACTCTTTTCATATTTTTTATATTTATAACACCATAAACAAGGTTCCTACCGTAATAAGAATTGATCCAATTGCTGATTTCCAAGTGAATTGTTCATGTAAAAATATGAAAGCAAGTATCAACGTGAGCACAACACTCATCTTATCTATAGGAACTACTTTCGATGCTTCACCTACTTGTAATGCTTTATAATAACAAAGCCAAGAGCCCCCTGTTGCAAGTCCTGATAAAATAATAAAAATCCAACTTTTCCTTGAAATATCAGTAATTCCAGAATATGTTCCCGAAACAAACACCATAATCCATGCCATTACAAGTACTACCATTGTTCTAATGGCTGTTGCTAATGTGGAATTAACACCCTCAATTCCTATTTTCGCTAAAATCGAGGTTAGTCCTTATGCTGTATCATAGTTGCTCCTAAATTATAAAAAGCCAACATTTTATATTGTGAATCGTAACGAGCTACACTTGTATAATACTTTTCAGCATGATTTAAATCTATATCAAGACAAAGCCATCCTAATGAACATAGAATTTCGGCAATCAATGTTTTATTTCCTAATTCAACAGCATGGTTTAAACAAGTTTTATATAGATCGTATGCCGAAAAAACATTATTTTGATACGCATATAGATTGGCATTAGCCTTCAAATTTCGTATAAATATCCATTCTTCATTATCAAGGATCGCCGACAGCTTCATCATAGACATATCCGCAAACATCGCAAATATATTTCATTTTACATTTTCCTTTCATTTATCCATTCCGCAGGGAGTGGATATTTTTCTGGAACCCGAATATTAGCTACATGATAAAATTTATGTTTTTCTACCATATGCTTCTTCATACGACTCAAGTTGTAACGATAACAATCTGCTATGCCATCCGCAAAGGAATCTGCATTACCTTCCCTTAACTGTTGAAGCGCAAGAATAACTTGCTTGTTGAGATGTGAAAGTGTATGTTTCTTGGACGGATAATAAGCAAAATGGTGTCCCCATTCAAGAAGATGATTGGTTTCAGACAATATAACATATAAAGGTTCTAACGTGGTATTTCTCATTATGGCTTTCAAAATATCCGACAAATAAATAGAGTCAGAAGAAGTAAATCTATCTGCCAACTCGTCCAGTTCTTCTTTAGTAAACTGTGGAGCAGCAGCTAAAGCGGCAGGACGAATAATTAGTACCATTAACTGCAAAGCGTGAAGGTAACGTAGTGCTTTTTCTACATATCCGGAATTAAGAGCCAGATGATGAAGTTTCGTATCATCCGGTTCTATCACTATAGTACCTTTACCATTCAATGTCTTTACGAAACCTCTTTGCTCGAGTTCTGATAATGCCTTTCTGACCGTCGATATAGAGACCTCATACTGGTTGGCCAGTTGTTTTTCATATGGAAGAAACATTCCAACAGAATACTCTCCAAGACCGATTTTTAGATTCAAGTCATCAACAATTTTTGAGTAACAATAATCCTGACCACGCATGGGATTCCACGAGAACTTCAAACCAGTTTGTGCAGGACATTTGGTAGTGCTATCTGACAGGTAATTTAACGTATTCTCAATGGAATCCGCAAGTTTTTGATACATATTTGATAACTGGTCATACTTCGTAAGTGGATCATCGCCCTTTAATATGTCAATAACACTGGTTGCAGATAAAGGCCCCTGTAAAAAGTATTTAGAGAAATAAGTACACTCTTCTGTAAAAAATGCAAGCTTATTATAAAGGCCAAACGTAGAGTAGAGTTCGCTGAATAGGGAATTACCACCTATTCTCAATATATCATATCCTAATTTAGAAAAGGAACGCCATACACCGGGGGCATGTCCCAAACGCAATGCTTTCATAGCCTGCTTATAGTGGGGCATTATCTCCACATCACACCCCTGCAAAGCAAAAACCATAAGGGAAGGCAGTATTAGAGCAAAAGTCTGATATACCTGTAAAATGCTTTCCTTTTGCTTTAGAATCTCCAAAACAATATTTGATGAACTACAGGTATCTTTTTTTGAAACAACAATCGGCGCAAGGCGAGGCTGAATATCAACCAGTCCTTCCGCCCTCAATGCTTCGAAAACACGATTAATCGTATATCTGCTAACATGGAATTGTTCGCAATACATCCTTGAAGATGGCAAGGCATTTCCATGAGGTATCTGTCCATCTAAAATACACTGCTTAATTTCATTATATACAAATTCAAATTTTGTCTCTTGTGGTTTCATAACTTGCCTCCTTGCTGTCTGGATTATATCATGGTGTGTCTATTTTGTCAGCACAAAAAACGCTCACCTATTTGCACACCTTACCAATATAGATATTGCCAGTATATATGGATGACATTTATAATGAAAATGCAAATCAATAGGAAAGGGTTTAAGTATCATGGATAAACAAAAAATTTTAATTGTGGACGATTCAGAAATGAACCGAGCTCTTTTGATAGATATTTTGGAAGAGCAATATGATGTGGTAGAGGCTGAGAATGGTGTGGAAGCAATTTCTCTCCTTTCAAAGCAAAGAGCAGATTTCTCCCTTTTGCTTCTGGACATTATGATGCCTGAAATGGACGGATTTGAAGTATTAGCTTACATAAACAAATACCATTGGAATGACACCTTCGCTGTTATTATGATTTCTGCTGATGACACCCCTGTTAATATAAAGAGGGCCTATGATTTAGGGGCTTTTGACTATATCAGCCGACCTTTTGATTCAACCATTGTCCAGCGTCGAATTTCTAATACGATGTTTTTATACGCAAGGCAGCAGCGCCTTGAAAAAATTATTGCAGAACAATTTCACGAGCAGGAAAAGAATAGTAAGCTGATGATCTCAATTCTGTCTCATATTGTGGAATTCCGTAATGGAGAGAGCGGCCTACATATCCTGCATGTAAATACAATTACAAAATATTTGCTGAAGCAGTTGGTTCAGCTGACAGATCAATATCCTTTGTCTAAAGCAGATATTTCTTTGATCAGCACTGCTTCTGCGCTGCACGATATTGGGAAAATCTCAATTTCAGATGCAATATTAAATAAACCCAGCCGACTTACGGCAGAGGAATTTGAAGTGATAAAAACGCACTCAGTGATCGGTGCTAACATGCTATTAGACCTGTCCATAGAGCAGCGCGAAAATCCGCTTATTAAAGTGGCTTCTGAGATCTGCCGATGGCACCACGAAAGGTATGATGGCAATGGTTATCCGGACGGATTAAAGGGAGAAGAAATTCCCATTGCCGCTCAGGTAGTTGCGCTGGCCGATGTATATGATGCCTTGACCAGTGAGCGCTGCTATAAGAAAGCTTATTCACATGAAGAAGCTTTAAAAATGATTTTAGAAGGACAATGCGGTGCATTTAATCCTTCTCTTTTACTATGTCTGCAAGAAATTGCCGATACACTTGAAGACGAACTAATGGCTGCCTCTCAGGAACAAGAGGCTAAAAATATTCAGGATATAAGAAATAAAATAGACTACGATAGGCTGTTTTCCTGTAAAAAATACACCGCCTTGTCTCGTAAACAGCAGCAACTGCACTTATTATATATTGATTCCTTAACCAGTATTTACAATCGCCGCTATTATGACGAGCATTTTCAAGGCACAGATGATATTCAGGCAATGGCCGTAATGGATGTAGATGATTTTAAGTACATCAATGATAATTATGGCCACGATGTTGGCGATATCATATTGCATAGCATTGCACAAACTGTTTTATCCTGTGTGCGAAAAACAGATGCAGTTATCCGTTATGGCGGCGATGAATTTGTAATCATCTTTTTTAGTATGCCCCAAGAGATATTTGAGAAAAAACTGGAGAGGATCAGACATTCTGTTGATAGTCTGATAATTGATGGACATCCCGAACTACATATGTCTGTAAGCATAGGTGGGGCATATGGAAGTGGAACCGCAGAAAAACTGTTCAAAGTTGCAGACACTATGATGTATCAATCAAAAAAAGCAAAAAATCAGGTGACCATTAGTTTTCTGGACGAGATGGTGGGCAGCGCAGACAGCATTTAAAAAGGAGGAATCGTGATTATGAATCTAAAAGATTGTTATATAAAATTTGGCGGCGATTTTGATGAAGTGCTGGGCAGATTGCGTCGTGAGCAAATCGTTCAGAAATTTATGTATAAATTCCTGGATGATAAAAGCTTTCATTTGTTTGAAGCGTCTGTGGAGAATAAGGACTATGAAGAGGCTCTAAGGGCCGTTCATACACTCAAAGGAATTTGTCAAAATCTTTCATTTACCAGATTGTTTGAAAGTAGTAGTTTGGTAACTAATGCATTAAAAGAAAACGATTGGGATAAGGCTATCGATATGATGCCGAAATTATCAGAGGATTACTATGAAACCATCAATGTTATTAGAGATTTTAAGAATTCCAGGGAGGTATAACATCAATGAGAAATAGTAAAACCAAGGATTCTACAACACATTTTCTGATATACAGTTTCATTGGGCTTTTAATTTTTAGTATTATTGTGTTTAGTCTGCTCGGAATCTATATGAGTCGAACGAGTAAAAAGACCGTTTACGAAATTGGTCAAATTTATATGTCTGGAATGAATGAACAAATGTCCAGACACTTTGAAACTGTTATTAAGTTGCGTTTTGATCAGGCCAGCGGCATTGTTTCTGTTGTCTCAGCAGATAATAACAATAAAGAAAAGTTATATGAGGAACTTGTTTACAGGGCACAGGTCAGGAACTTTGACTATTTAGCACTTTGTTCTGACGAGGGAGAGTTTCAGACAATTTACGGAGAATCCATACAGCCACTAAATCCAGAACCTTTCGTAGAAGCATTATTACAGGGGGAACAACGAGTCGCTGTAGGTGTTGATTCTTCTGGAAATGAGGTGGTATTGTTTGGTGTTGACGCTACTTATCCGATGAACAATGGCGATAAGAGCACGGGCCTGATCGCAGCTGTTCCTCTGGAATATGTTACCGACTTCCTTTTCTCAGTGGATGACGGGCAGTTAATGTATTGTCATATCATCAGGCCAGACGGTAGTTTTGTAATACAGAACTCTAACATGGAGTTGTGTCATTTCTTTGAACAACTACAAAAGCAGCTTGATTCTACAGCAAATGAGTTATCTGAAGAAAGTTCAATTAAAGAATTTGGTGCTGCACTAAAAAAACGTGAAAAATATGTTGCAACGGTTGAGGTAAATGGTGAAGCGCATCAGATATACAGTATACCCTTACCTTATTCTGAGTGGTATTTGGTATCGGTAATGCCTTATAGTATATTGGACGATATCATAAATAATCTGATCAACCAGCGTATGTTCATGACATTATTGTCTTGTGCTTCTATTTTGATTATCCTAACATTGATTTTTCTTCGGTATTTCTCCATAACCCATTCACAGGTGCATGAATTGGAGAAGGCCCGGCAGTCGGCTCTTGAAGCGAACAAAGCCAAAAGCGAATTTTTAGCAAATATGAGCCACGATATCCGTACGCCCATGAATGCAATCGTAGGCATGACCGCAATTGCCACAGCTCACATAGATGATCGGAAACAGGTACAGAACTGCCTGAGAAAAATTACATTATCAAGTAAACATCTATTAGGGCTGATCAATGATGTTTTGGATATGTCTAAAATTGAAAGCGGGAAATTAACTTTAACAACAGAACAAATTTCATTAAAGGAAGTTGTTGAGGGAATCGTTAACATTATGCAGCCACAGGTTAAGACAAAAAAGCAAACCTTTGATATACATATTGAAAATATCTTAACCGAAAGTGTGTGGTGCGATGGAGTACGCTTGAATCAGGTTTTGTTAAACCTTATATCGAACGCAACAAAGTATACACCGGAGGGAGGCTCGATACAATTATTCCTCTCTGAAGAAAAATCTCCGAAGGGAGAAAACTATGTCCGAATTCATATTAAGGTCAAGGATAACGGAATTGGTATGTCGCCAGATTTCCTGAAAAAAATATATGAATCCTATAGCCGTGCGGATGGAGCCAGAATACATAAAACTGAGGGTGCCGGTTTGGGAATGGCGATTACCAAGTACATTGTGGACGCGATGGAGGGAACCATTGACATAAAAAGTGAACTTGATAAAGGTACCGAGTTCTTTCTCAGGTTTGATTTTGAAAAAGCGGTTGCCGAGGAGATGGATATGGTTCTTCCCTCGTGGAATATACTGGTGGTTGATGATGACGAATTGTTATGTGAGACAGCAACGGACGAACTAAAATCTATCGGAATAAAAGCAGAATGGACATTAAGTGGAGAAAAAGCGATAGATTTGGTAATTCAACACCATAAAAAAAGAGATGATTATCAAATTATTCTATTAGACTGGAAACTGCCAGGTATGAATGGGATTCAGGTTGCAAAGGAAATCCGACGTAATTTAGGAGATGAAGTTCCGATTTTGCTGATTTCTGCATATGATTGGAGTGAATTTGAAGCGGAAGCTCGTGAAGCAGGTATTAGTGGTTTTATTTCCAAACCCCTTTTTAAATCCACTCTGTATCATGCTTTGCGTCAGTATATGGGCGCTGAAACAGAAAATGATCAGACATCGAACCACAATATCGATCTATCCGGACGTCGTATTCTGCTTGCTGAGGATAATGAACTAAACTGGGAAGTTGCTAAAGAATTACTTTCCGATTTAGGCGTGGAACTGGATTGGGCAGAAGATGGCCAGATCTGTCTGGACAAGTTCCAAAGATCACCAGAGGGATATTACGATGCAATTCTTATGGATATACGGATGCCGCATATGACAGGGTATGAGGCCACAAAAGCTATCCGTGGACTGAATCATCCTAATGCCCTATCTGTTCCAATTATAGCTATGAGTGCAGATGCTTTTTCTGATGACATACAGCATTGTCTGGAGTGCGGTATGAATGCTCATATGGCAAAGCCAATCGATGATATAGAATTGACTCGCATATTAAAAAGATTTTTAATTTAAATCTATCCATAAAAGCGCGTGTACGAAGACACGCGCTTTTATATTTATCTCCAATTCCCACCTTTTCGTTTTTAGGTGTAGATCGCCTCCATTCCAATTATTTCAAAAAAATGATTGGAATGGAGTAAATGGATTACGAATATTGGACTAAGACCATAAATAAAGAAAATCGTAAAATCAACAATGCAAACCGTAGATTTCGTTATCATTGTTACTCACTGGAATGTTGCGTGGTTCAAGGTGATGTATCTGCTATCCCTTTTCCTGATGCGGTTTTTGATTATGTTTCTGCTTTCGAGACAGTTTACTTCTGGCCGGGATTGGAAAAATGTTTTTTTGAGATAAATCGAGTTCTGAAAAACGGAGGGACGTTCCTGATTTCCCTTATAAAGAATTTATATATTATTCTTTGTGTCATAAAAATCCAGTATATCTGATGACCGGATCCGCACAGCCACAAATAACACGCGAGAATCTGAGCTTTTATACGTTGCCCAAACCTTCTTCCACCGTAATTGAAGAATTTGAATCATACGCTTCGCATAGACGATTGATGATGATTAATAATTCGCTTGAAAATCAGCAACTAGCTCAGTTACGCGATTGGCTTCTTCCAATGCTTATGAACGGTCAAGCCACCATTGAGGATTGATACGCTAAATAATCATTTATATGAGATTAGCTTCCAAGAGATTTCATATAAGTGAAGTTTGTCTGCTCCGGTGCACGGAAGGACAGGTGCTTTCCTTGGCGGATTTCATATCCGGTTAACTGCATTTTTTGTAGAAATATGGGATTGATGAAGCCTGGCTGGATGTATCAGACAGCAGAAATCTGAAAGGAAGTGGAATAACGATTGCAAGAGAAATCAGCCATCGGATTAAATACGAATTGGGTGTAACAGTAAGTATTGGAATTTCCTGGAATAAGATTTATGCGAAACTTGGTTCAGATTACAAAAAGCCAGATGCGATTACAGAGTTTAACCGGGGAAATTATAAAAGTATGATTTGGCAGCTTCCTGCATCGGATCTGCTTTATGTTGGAAGACAGACTCGGAAGAAATTTCAGAAGCTGGGGATCCGAACCATTGGGGAACTTGCTGAAAGTGATGAAGCAATGTTAGAAAGCCATTTTGGAAAGATGGGAATTGTGTTATGGTCATTTGCAAATGGCTGGGACGATGATCCAGTTTGCAAAGAAGGGTATACAGCTCCGGTGAAGTCAATTGGTAATAGTACCACAACTCCAAGAGATTTGGAAGATGATCTGGATGTCTGGATCATTCAGATGGCACTAGCAGAAAGCGTTGCAGCAAGATTAAGAAAACATGGTTTTAAATGCAAAACGATAGAAATTACGATCCGAGACAATGGCTTGTTTAGTTTTTCGTGCATATTCCGCAAGAACTGCGCATCCGTTCCAGAGGAACGGAGCGCCATTCCGCTTCAAACTGAGCAAAGCTCAGCAGGTTGATTAA
>OLRU01001665.1_pt1 | contig 18158 bp, 10 predicted proteins | sample 1672961 | NCBI WGS metagenome assembly OLRU01 (sample SAMEA3136741, study PRJEB25190) | human gut metagenome | biome: human gut; feature: human-associated habitat; material: faeces | place: Austria | collected 2013
TTCCTTCGTGACCGCAGCTGTAAGTAATGTTGTATTTTGCCATAATTGTTTCTCCTTTCGTTGGCTTTGATGTTTACACCAGTAATATGAAACAAAAAAAGACACAGCCGAAGCCATGCCTTTGGTTTTTGATGAAATCGTCGCTTCATCTTACTTATTCCAATGAAACGCCTCCAGGAAATCTATATAATGGAAGCGGCGGTTCACCTGGATTCATTTCTTGTACTCCACATAAAACTCCTTTGTACTCTCCATGCCACACTTCTAATTTCCAATTATATTTTTCCGCAAATTTTCTCAGATCTTCATTCATTTTCTCTTTTCTCCTTTCGATGGCTTTTATTTACACCAGGAATATGAGATAAAAAAAAGACACAGCCGAAGCCGCGTCTTTGTCCTGTTTGTTTTTAATAAACGTGATCGTTTTTTACCAGTTATACTGTATATCTTACTTCAAGCTCATCGTTTAATTTCTTTCCGTGATAATCTTCAGCCCATTCGTATGCTATTGATTTAAGTCCTAATGCCTTACAAATGGACGCACAAGCTGGCTTGTTATCTTTTGTAACAGAAGAACATTTCGCCATAAAATATCTCTCTTCATACATATCAAGGCTCAATGGCACTTCGTAGCTATTTTTGCAATTGTCCAGATACGCTTGGTAATTATTATGTAGTTCCATATTTCTGTGAAGAATCGTAACTCCGGCTTTTGCATCGGATAATATCTTATTGAAATGATCTACTTTAATAAAAATAATTCTTTGACAGTTTTTGTCATATTGTTCAAAAGCTTTGTTCATCGTTTTCTCCTTTCGTTGGCTTTGATGTTTACACCAGCAATATGAAATAAAAAAACACAGCCATAGTCGTTCCTTTGTCCTGTTAGCCTCAAAAGATTAAAAAAATACCACAAAATCCTTTGACGTTTTCCCAAATGACGCAATATACATAGTGAAAAACATCGGTTATCCGATGGTACAGTACTTACGGAGGTAGCGAACGAACTATGATAAAATTAAAAAAGAACAAGACGATAATTATTGGGGAAAGTGGATCTGGAAAATCGTATACAGCTTTAAACATAGCCTTAAAGAAGAAAGGGACAACCTTTATATGCAATGGTTGTGTCAGTAAGAGTTACTACGAAAAAAGTTTTCCATCATTAAAAGAGTATGAGGACAAAGATGGTGCCTACAATTTTATTCCCCAAAGAAACGGGAAATACTATATTTACAAGAGCCTACGACAATTTGTACCGGATTCTGAATTTTTACATGCATTGATTCTGGGGTGTGATTACGGATATTTTGGAAATGATAGAAATGCAACTTTTGTGTTCGATGACAATGCGTGGGTAGCTTCCAATAGCAATCTGCTCACATTATGGCAACTATCTCATGTGGATTGCAGAATCATCATTACGGCAGATTCCATTTGTGATATTTTAAAAATAAAAGAAAACGACTTCACAAAAGAAATGGTCAAAGATATTTCCAGATACTGGGATATTGTCGTACTTGCAAACAAATAAGTGAAGGAAAGGCAGCCATTGCGTTGCAATGTACAACCGGAATCGCAGAATACCTGTTTTCCCCACAACATCATCAAAAATGAAACCGGAAATATAGAAAGAAGGATGCATATCACCCAGAATTATCACAAAAAAAACATTCTCCAATAGGAACAATCACACAAGAATTTGTTATTTCAACCCACGCGCCCCTTTCCGGGGTGCGACTTATTGTTTCTTAATCTCCTTCCATATCACTCACCTTCTTTCTTATAGAATATGCAACACTATTCCTTCGCTCCTTCACGGTTAACGTTCTCTAGGTGTGATTACATATAAAAAAACTACCCACTGTTTTATTCCAGCAGGTAGTTTAGTTCACGATAATCCTTACTCGTAATGACCTCTGCAAGATAAGATCTCTAGTAAATTTCCGTTAACACGATATACCAGTCTGTTAGTGTCATCAATTCGTCTACTCCAAAAACCAGACAAATCACCCTTTAATGGTTCCGGTTTACCAATTCCGCTAAATGGATCGCGTTCAGCATCTTTAATCAATTGATTGACACGTTTAAGTGTTTTTTTATCCTGAGACTGCCAATAAAGATAATCATCCCAGGCTTTATCAAACCAGTTTTTATTCATCACTCATCATCCTCAATCAAATCGTGAATAGTGCCTTTTCCAGAATTAAGTGCCTGAATTCCTTCCCGTAAAAAGGCCATATTTCTTTCTGAATAGAATGGATCATTGTTAATTGAAAAAGGAATACGGTGTTCACGAAGAACCGCTTTAACAAACATATTAATTGCAGCAGAAGAACTGATGCCTACATCATTGCAAAAAGAATCAAATGCGATTTTATCAGTGCTGTCAACTCTTGCCGAAATTGTTGCCTGTGCCATAATAATCAGCTCCTTCCCTAATTGTTTAATTATATTTTACCACAAAAGTGTTCATTTTACAATGAAATGTATAACAATTGCTTTTTAAAGGTTATTTTTCAAAAAGTTTCCCAAAAGGCTTTGACGAAATCCAAAAAGGCGCAATATGTGTAATGAAGACAAAAAAGAAAAGTGCGCGGACCATTTTGTACTTACAGGGGGATCCTGAATGGGACGCGCCGGGGAAAACGGAGGTATATGATGTACAAAAGGGCGCAAAGCCCAACTGCATGAGGCAGCTGCAGATGGGTTAATCAGAGGAATTGTTTCATATTTTTGTGAGCGGGAAAACAGGTTTCCCATTCGCGTTTACAGTGGCACCCCGTGGAGGGGCGCAGGGGTTGAAACAAATATATAAAATGATGGACACCATATTTTTTACGTTGCACCCCACAAGTGGTGCATGGACTAAAAAAAGGACAAAAGAAAAACCACTCTTGGAAAATTCCTTGAGTGGCTTTCTTTTTTTGCGTTATACTATTAAATATCAATAGCAGTTATCAAATCATCAATGTGTTTGTAGTGTCTCATAGTCCCTACCTGAGTTAGTGATGCCATATACCGCAAGCAATGTCGGTATCGAGTTTGCCTTGCCTGGATATGTCGCACTGTCGACGAAATTATACGTTTTCCCGTTGGCTGCAGTAATCGATCCATTGTCCATAAGCTGTGAATATCTCAGGTTGTAGACCGCTCCGTATGCTGTGATACGTGCTGTTTCGAGGATCATGTATCGGTTCTCATCTCCATGTTCTTTGAGGTAATCTGGGTCATATTTCTGGTACGCATAAATCTTATCCCCGGTATCCTCGTCGGTAATCATATCGTAAGGATTGATATGCTGCTCTTTACCATCTTTATCCACGGTCACATCCGTAAATTTTGCAGAAGACGGCAGCCCGAGTGTTACGTGCCAGCGGGATGCACAGAAACTGTACTCATCCTCTGAAACCCCATTAGATCCAAGGTCATTTCCAATAGCATCAAATTCCTTGAAGAGCTCCTGGTCATCATCACCATTAATATCTTTATGGAGTGCTGTAACTTTACTGTTTCCAATAAAAGTACGGGTACGTCCATTCAGGTACAGGAACTGCGCGTTACCCTCGCGGTAGCCATCCCCCATCGGGATAGACAGCGGTGCAACAACCTCTTCTTCCATACCAGTTAATGGATTTTTTTGGGTCATCGGCATTCCATTTGCATCGAGTATTGTACGGCCGAGCACTTTCGATGCCGTTTCGGTCGCAGCCTTCTCTTCATCGCTGTAGTTCCGGCGTGCCTTCTCGTCATCCCAGTTCAGTAACATAGCATGGTCATAAATTTTGTCTTTCTGCTGATTAAAGTAGTCTGTTCCATACTTATCCATAAGACCAAACTCATTAACAAGCGTTACATCTTCATTCCGGCTGCCCCACACATCAACTGCCATGAGCTTGTCCTTCTTAGTATCGAGGATGTAATATTTCGGCTCGATCTGGACGTTTCCGTCCGCGAAATCCCGGCTTAATACCTGGATATCCCATAAGAGGTTGTATCCAAGCTGAAGCTGCTCACTCTTTCCCCGCAGTGCTGCGATGTTATTCTTTGCTGACTCAAGCGGGGTTGATACGCACCTGCTGGAGTCCTCTCCTACATCAGACCACTTTGCTGTATGCCATGTATTGTACCACTGGTTATATGCGGATACCTTTTCGCCCCGGATATCCGTTGCGGTATCTCCATTATTTTTATGCCATGACAGGTATGCGTTCTGTATACTCTTATCGACTGCATGAACAATACCATCTATATACCATTTATCATCATTTGTCTTACGTTTGAACAAATTGCTAAAGCGGAGGTCGGTACTATCCTGCACCGTGAGGTTGCCAATCCTTGATATTAAATCGACGAACGTTTGCTTATATGCCGAATGTTTTGCCGTCAGGTCAATTGCACGTTCTGCATTTGTAATGCTCGAGTTATCCTGAGAGCAGTCAAGTGATAACGCTCCGTCACGATCGTACGGATTTTCACTACCGCTCGGAGAAGGCTGATTGTTGATGGATTCAACTGCATACTCAATTGTAGCACCACTCATCTCATGGTTGTCAAGCTGGGCGTAGAACTGATATGTAAATCCATCATCACGCTCCGACAAATTGGTCAGGTCGTAACAATTGTTCTTTGTGTTACGGTTTGTTACCTTATCCGTGATTTCAAGCTGGAACCATTCTCCGGCAGCATGCTCTTCCCAGGTACCATTTCGATTATACAAAACGGAATATGGGAATTTAATCCATTTCTCCCTGGTCCACTCCGTGCAGTCATAATTATTCGCATATCCTTTTCCCTTCCGCTGTTCGGTCTGGGCGATTCCATAATCATCTGACTCATAAAAATCGCCACTGTTTGGGAAGTAAATATAAAAATAGTTATCAAGCAGGACGAAATCTCCAAATTTCAGCGGCTTGGACGTTCCCGGTTTTCCTGCATTTGCCTGCTCTGCACCCTTTTTATGCAGCTCATCATTATGACATGCATCATAACAGATCTCATTGCCAGCATCGTAATGTCCAATCTTTCCGTTAACTGCCTTATGATGCGGTTCCTTGCACTGCAGGACATAAGTGGTCTTGCAGTGCTTCGTGCATACATGGCCGTCGTAGATGCACTGGCAGCTCCAAAACGGGTTTATGATGGTATGTCCATCTGTAGTGACACTGTCCGGAATCAGTGAATAATTATTTCCGGTTGCTTTCTTAACCAGGTCAAACACTTTGTCCGGATCATAGTCAGTATGTGCTTCGATAACGGTAATCTTTGCATAACCATTTCCGCTATGCTCTTCGGTTATACCGGATACATCTGTCAAAGAAGGGGAAGCAAATCCCGAACCACCGCCAGCACCAGCGTCGTCATCATCATTCCGCGAATAGCTTTCGTAGCTTCCGCCACCTCCATAGAGACCGCCGCCCCCGCCACAGGTATTCCAACCGGAATTCGATCCTCCTTTTCCAAATGATCCGCTGAAATAAGCATTTCCAGGTCCGCTGACAGTTGCGCCTTCCCCTTTCGTGCCACATCCGTTTCCACCGGTTGTACCACTCTGGTTTGCGCCGCCTCCGGCTCCACCAGCTCCGGAACTTCCTCCGGCTCCGCCTCCTGCTACAAGCAAGACACTGTTCTTATTATTTGATAATGCAGCTAATTCACCGTTTGCTGTTGCAAAATGTGTTGCACCGCCGCCATATCCATGGCATCCGATACCTCCACCATTATATGTACCTGCAGACTGTCCAGCTACAATGTATACGGTAGTTTCATTTGCAAATGTTACTGTTCCGGCTGAATATCCACCCTTTCCAGGGTTTCTGCCTCCACCGGATGCTCCCCATGCTTCCAGCTTATATTTACCAGCCGGGAGGGTAACACTTTTCACGGATCCGGAATAGTCATAGGTATAGGTCTTTCCTGCAGCTACGCTGCCTGCAGATCCGCCGCTGCCACTTCCATAGCAATTCTTCAGCTGGTCCTTAATTTTACCCCATACCGCAGATCCAAGCATTTTTCCAAGGTCTGCAGTGTTTCCGTTGCTTGCTTCATCTACTGCAATCTTAAAACCTTCCGATGGCGTGTCCATGCATGCTTCTGTATGCACATGTCTGTTGTTTTCTGATGTCTGTTTCTGGTAGCCATCATCAAACTTGCGTGTCCAGTCAATCGTTCCGGCTGCAGTGATTTTTACAAGACCGTTTCCACGGCGTACCCCGGACTTCATTTCTGTGTTTGTAAGACCGGATGCTGTATATCCCGAACCGCCGGCACCGCCGCCATTATTTGCATTAGTGACATATCCACCGTACCAGCCACCTCCGGCACCGCCAGAATCAGTTCCAAATGTTACAGATTCCCCAACACCCTGTTTGTATCCGCTGCCCTGGGTTCCTCCCATTCCGCAGCCACCCATATTCTGGTTGGCTGAGTTATAGTCACAGGATGCAGTTTCAGAGTCTATCCTCATCCGTGAAGAACCCCTTGCATGGAAACAGAATTCCCAGATAGTATATGGATTCTGTCCGGAATCTGCAGAAGTTCCGTCGGTATTTGTTGTAGATGTAAGTCCACTTGGTACGGTAAATGAATATCTGTATTCATTACTGTTTGCTGCTTCAACCGTATAATTTCTTGTCTGGTATCTTCCATAATTGGTATATACAACCGGATATCCATTTGTAAGATTATCACCTTTTACTGTTATCGTAACCTTTTGTCCCGGAAGATAGGTTTTATATGGGCCAAATACACCCTGTTCACTTCCATTCGTTACTGCACTGTTACCAGAAAGTGTTGTCCCGGTACGCAGTGATAAACCACTTGTTGGTGTCCATGTCGCATTTCCGGTAGATTTTATATTTTCAATGTATGCATTTTCACCATTCTTTCCACCGCCGTTTCCACCGCGTCCATCATCAGATCCACGGCTTCCCCCGCTGTTGTCTGCTCCGCCACCGCCGCCGGCAGCCAGAAGTGTCCCATCAGGGTTCCAGCTTGTTGTTGCGGGATTGTTTGTGGTAGAAATATGTGACATTCCTCCACCAGAACCGCTGTCAGCAACACCACCGTCACCACCGCCGTTGTAACCACCAGCTGGTCCTCCAAAGCGGTTTGTCCCGGCTCCATATTTTCCAGCGCCGCCAACAAAAACATAAATTTTCTGTCCTTTCTTTAAGCTGATATTTCCTTTGGAATATCCACCATTTCCAGCGACAGAACTTGTATTTCCCCTGTCAACGCTGTCATCATATCCATCACCGCCAGAAGCTCCCCATGCCTCAAGGGTATAGACTCCGTCTGCCGGGGCAGTGAATGTCTGCACATCACCTGTATAATTGTAAGTATACTGTACCTTTTTATCACTTATGCCATTGTAATAATCCTGTGTTGTTTTGGCGTGTTCTGTTACACCTGCAAAGCAGGATAAGGTATGCCTGTATGAAATACCGTTTGCGTCCTTTTCCGGTGCAAGTCTCGTAACTGCAAGATTATCCAATGAATAACTGCAGTCATAAACGGTATCATAAGCTGTATCATTGGAAGTTGAATCATCCTGGTTACCGAACCAGATGCCGTCACCAATGTAATTTGTCATGTCCCCAGAAGAATTCTTTGTTTTGGTAAAGGAAATTTCTTTTCCATCCACGGTTGCGCCTGTATTGGCATCAACGGTATAAGAACCGTCTTTGTAATTAATCTTCTTAGGAGATAACACCACAGAATCCATTCCGAAATGATACTGAATAGTGTTCTTTCCATCCTTTACCAGAGGAGAGGTCGTAGATGTATATTCCGATCCATCTGCAAGCATGATCTTCAGTGAACCGTCCGGCTCTGCAAGAAGTTTTGTTGCCCGGGTAGTAAACAGTGCCTTTTCTGAATCCAGTGCATTGTGGAAATTAAATACTCCCTGGAGTTCATAAGTATCACTCTTTGCTTCTTCTGTATCCACTCCCATTGCGCTCCATGACATTGCAAGGGATGCGCTGCCGTTTCCGGAGAGGTAACGGTCCGGCTGGTTCTCATCATCTTCGGACGTGCCTTCGAATGCCTCAAGTCCGTCATAACGCTTGATGACAAAGCCACTGTCTGCGAGACTGACATCCATGTAAGTGCCTCCAGGGGCAAGGATATTGCTGATAATGGAATCATAGCTGTGTACGACTCCATCATCGTCTTCCACATCACTGTGCTTTGCATTGTCAACATTAAATGCCGCCCTGCGCACCGGCTTTCCATACTGGCAGTTTAACAGCCGGTACTGACATTCTTCTGCTGTTCCCGGACAAGTCGCATCATCAGCTTCCTTATTCATCTCCGCTGCCCCGCTTTTATCATCGCCGAGCACACGCTGGTCCATTTCCTTGTTTACCGTAAGGATATTTGCCCCCTGTACGGAAACCGGGTCATGGACAACGATGTTGTTGACTTTCGTCTGTCCGTTTGTGTAGATGGAATCCATGGTATAACCGACTCTTCCGGCTACGCTGTCGTTCCCGTCTGTATACTTGAATGTATAGTTGGTAATATCATGCGATTCGGCGTTTTTATCAACACCAAAGTTCGTATATGTAACCAGCGGGATAAAGAATGCACGGGACTGCCCTGTGACATATTCCTGGTTCGGGTTCGTCGGGCACTGTGCAATACCGTCCTGCATAAGCACAAGTCCGGCATTACCAAACTGCGCCGGTTCCGGTGCATCCGTCTGTCCGTTCAAGGAAGGGAGAATCCGGTTAATCCAGCTGTATTTTCCCCATACATCCTGCTTGGTAGGTGCAGTATAAACATCCGCAGTATTTGTTCCCATCCGCGCTGATCCGCTGCCATAAGTATCATAGTTTGTTCCGCCATAAGTGTTTCCACATCCAGGGGAACAGATATTCCCGTCAATCGAATCCGATTTTGTCTGCATGATGGTTTTTACATCGTCCATCTGCTTCTGTTTTGTTTCAATCGTCCTTGCAGATGTTACTTTTGCAAGGTCCAGGGTATTTCCATTCTCATCGGTATCTGTGATATGGTTATACTTCTCTTCATCTTTGTCAAATGCGGTTTCTACAACTGCATTGCCTCCGGTGCCCTGGTACTTCGTGGATGTACTGCTGTAATTGCCGTTATAGCTTCCTACATTAAGGTTTGATGTCTTCTTAACCAGCGGGTTATTCGTCCACATCTTATCTTCCCACATCCATTTTGCCTTGCTGACATTCTCTTTTTTGAGATTATTCATGTCTGTCGGCTTGGAGTACCACAGGGTATCCTCATAATTTTCCTGGCACTCATGATGTTTTGTTTCTGCAGTATCCTGATAGTAGACAATACTTTCATTTCCTGAACTGGTTTGCAAAATCAGGAAATCTGAAATAACAGTTGCTTTACAGTTCAGCTTACGTCTCTTATCAAAGCGTTTCCACTCGAACGTTGTCTTGTCCACTGCATCGGCTGTGTTATTGGTATATCCGGTCTTGGTCCTTGCTGCTTCCCCGGCTTCCCCTTTTCCTTCCCCGCTTGTCTTGGCATTATCGTGTCTGTTGCGGAGGTTGCTGTATGTACTGTTTGTATACAGGCATCCCCTGCACCAGCTCTTTTTATGGCCGTTTGCCGTAACTACAACCGGGCTTCCCCCATGGGATGCAGTCTGTCCGTCACAGGAATCTGTACGGGTCAGCTTTTTATCACTGTTAAATTCTGTCCATGTGACATCATCATCCTGTCCGGTCTGCAGGCTGTAGCGGATACGCCCGGCTTTTGAAGTATCTGCCTGCGCAATGTTATAAAAAATATTCGGGTCGTACCTTACGATCTTCGATTTTACAATATCAAGGTCATTTTCTGAGGTATCCGTCCAGGTTTCTTCCCCGTCTGCATCCGGGTCATCCCCTATATCCCCGGTCTCATAGTCCGGGACAATAAGATCGCCGTTTTCATCATACTCTTTATCGTTTGCGGCTTCCGTGCCTTCCACATCTGACAGATCCGGATCAACAACCTGGGTATTATCCTTATTATCTTCCTTCTCTTTCTTTACTGCATCCGCTTCTGCTTTTCCTGCTTCCCCTTCAATACTGCTTCCGCTGCCATCATCTGTCTTACGGATCTCCCCCATGCCTTCGGCATAGCCTTCCTGCAGTTTCCATACCTTAAGGTTCGTGAAACGGATCGTATCGAAACGGAGTTTCTGGATCCATGTATCCTCGATCGCCGGGAGTACATGCTGGCAGCATGCGCCACAGAGGTCATGTGCCCCAAACTGGGTCAGGCCGCTTTTCTTTTCTACTTTCAGCCCGCTTTCCCCTACTTTTCCATCGTAATTGCCTGCGGTAATGCTTCCATCCCTGAAGGTTACTTCAATTTTGTACTGGATGCTGGAAGATTTTCCATCCACAGATCCCTTGTATCCGCTCCAGCTAGAGTGTCCGGTTACTTTTCCGTGCTCATCCGTTGTATGGGATCCGGAAGCAGAAGCTTTATTACCTTTGGTGTAACTCCATCCGGTTCCAAGATCAGCAGATGTATTTGTTCTCTTTGCGCTTGATACAAGATCTGATGATGTATAGGTTCCTCCGCCATAAGACCGTGAGGAACCGGTATCATAGCTCTTTTCCCCTCCGGTCAGTGTAACCTTGATCGTAGCGGTTCCTACATGGTATACCCTTTTATATCCGTCAGAGTCATCAATACGGTAAACCGTGCCGTCTGCACTTTTACCGATTTGTTCCATCTTCTTCGCCCAGTTTGCAGCCTGCCCTAATGCTGTATTGTAGGCAGAAACATCCCAGTTTGCCGGGGTCGGGGACATGCTGTATACTTTACCGGCATTTCCGCCCTCACATGGTTTTCCGGACGGGCTTACATTCGACCCGCTCTGTGACCACCGGGAAGTATTGTTCCCGATCGTCCCTGTCCATGTCGCGTGGAATTTGGTTGTGCTGTCGTGTCCGTTTACGGTCGTGTTATAACCGGCAGCGCCCTGCGGGTTTACGGCACTGTTCTTTTCCGCCGTGACCGTTTTTTCCTGTTTCTTATCATTGGCATCTGCAACAAAAGTCTCTTCTTTTGTATTCCCTGCGGTAAGTGATTTTAAAGTATCACCTTTTTTGTACTCACAGTCCACGCCGTTGAAAATACTCTTATAGCGTCTTCGGGAACGGTAGCTGTCTTTATTCCCGCCCGGGACTTCTTTAAGATAATAATCATCATAGACTGCCTGCATGTTGACAATGAATTCTGACCCGCCGGTTGCAAAGTACAGGGACCGTGTGCTCGGCACACCTGCCATTGCTTCAAATGTCTCATTATAAATGGACCCTTCCTTTAATTCTGCATATGCTTCCGGAATGGATTCATAGGTGTCGGAAAGGTTCACATCCTTCGTATCATCCTTGTGGTAGATATACTGTGCAATGACATTGTTTGTTGTTGCGCAGCCACCTGCCTTAAGGTCAGACATGGATGGCTTTGTCTTTGTGACCGAACTTCCATTTATCACGCTTGTCCATTTTGTCTTCGCACCACTGCCGGATTTCTGCATGATATACACTTTTGCTTTCCAGTTCACATAATAACTGCCGGTGCCGGAAATCTTAAACCCTTTGGTACGCACATCTGCATTGGAAATGCGCCAGATCAGGCTCCGGTTTGCCTGCAGGTCTTTACCACCAATCTGTTTTGCAGACACAAGCTTGTTATAATTCTGCTCATCTCCCTTTTCACTTCCCTTGTTGGTGGAATCGTATGCGTTGAGCTTCTTATAATAGGTAGCTTCTTTTTTTGCATCATATTTGGTTCCCGTTTCCGGATCTGTTACCCGCTGGACACTTTTTACGATTTTCGGATCCAGCAGGCTCGCAGCGGTTGTCCCGTCTGCATTTTCAAACACAATCTTTACATGGTATTTATCCGATGCAAGAACCTTATCGAAAAGTTTCTTGGATTCCTTGTCTTTCCCCGGGGACAGTTTCACATACAGGTTGTCCTTAATAGTTGCTGTGTGTGTTTTCCCCGTCATACTGTAAGACTGGAAGGTATCCTTGATATCTTTTCCATCCTGGGCCGGTTCCTTACCGTTCACATCCTTGCTGTAAATGGTAAGATTCAATTTCACATCCGGGGTCTCTTCCGGCTGTGTGGAAGTCCAGTAAAAACCGTCCACTGCGTAGGTACCATACTGCCATGCTATATTTTTTGCCGTACCTTTAAATGCATTAATACCATGCGGGGATCCGACTGTCCTGAGTAGTTCGACCGTAGCCAGTTTGTTGTACACCCTTGCATTCGGCTTCCCGTTTTTATTTGACATGCTGTAATAAGCCTTTGTCGTACGCATGATGACCATACGGCTGTACCAGTCTTTGCCGCTGCCTGTGACGGATTTTGTATTCTGCACTGCCTTTGAAAGCCTGTCATAGTACGTGCCATAGCCAGCATCTTTATACTTTGATTTGGTGACAACGCCTTTTTTCGTCGCGACCTCTCCATTATGTGCCTGGTAGTTCTGGCCGGATTTATCATCAGATGCCGCAAAACCAATAAACCCTTTGTTCAGGCTCTTGGCATTTACACTCTTTACCGATGCAAAAGCGTCTGCTTTACCGGAAAAGTTGTAATGCTTATTGATGACACTGCCGCAGGAGGCATAGGTGACCTCTTTGCTCGTGGCATAAACCATTCCCATATCAAGACGGATGACAACGTTTTCCAGGCTGCTGCTTCCGCCCTTCCCGTTGCTTCCATCTGCCGCTGTTTTCGCATATGTTGTTACGGCTTTCAGCCATTCGTTTGCTGCTTTTTTATCACCACTTGACTGGGCGAGGGCGTAACCGCTTACCAAAAGGTCCAGGTAATGCGTGTTGTACTCATCATTCAGGACACGTTTTTTGACCTCGTCCATTTCCCTGGTGGCACCCGGGGCAAGCACCTTTTTAAAACGGGAATTATTCTGGAAAATACTTCTTAATACCTGGGATCCGACCATGTTTTTGTTTGCTGCATCCCTTACCCCTTTCTGGGTACCGTATAATCCCTCTTTTGTTCCGTTTTTGGAGAACATTTCCGTGCCATAGGATTTACTGCTGAGTCCGGCAGCTGTCGTATACCGGAGGAAGATGTCTGCCATTTCCGGTGTTGTCGTATACTGCCCCTTGCTTGTTTCATTTACATTTGCGATAGAAGAATACAGCCTTCTGGCACGGGCAAGGTTTGTTTTCCCCTTGGATGAAAAACTTTTCCCGTTAAACCCGGTGATCTTATTAATATCATCCTTACTCAGTTCCGAGAAATGTGCATAGTTGCACACTTCATACTTTTTCTTGGAGTCAACGGATGTAACTTCCACAAAAGATTTCTTATTTCTGGATGATTTTTTCTCTTTGTTCTTGATATATTTCTTTAAATCGGCATAATAAATGCCTGCCTTATTCTTCCTGCTGCCGGCAACACCGTCCGTGACACCCTTTGAAGTTTTCTTGAAGCTCCCGGCATCCTTTTCCTCATACCATGGGTCGAGGTCATAAAAAACGGACTTTTTACTCCCTTTCGCACGGCCGGTTACAACGGACTGTTTTTCGTTCATAAGCCACGCGTGGTGCTTGCTGCTCGCGATGACACGCGGGACGAATACCAGGGTGCTGTCATCATATTCATACGAGTTCTGCATCGCGAGGATGTTGGACGTGATCGCATGATGCAGGGAGTTGCTGTATTTGTAGATTGTTTTCCCTTTATCCGTGGTTCCCATTTTGTCGATCCAGTATGGGTAATAGTCCGGCTGGTCTTTGGGAGGTGTATACTTTTCTTTTGCTTTTTTTATATCTTGCGGATCACTGGTGGACGCTACCGGGGAAGAATTAGGAACTGGCTTGTTTTTATCTCCACCATAATACAGTGTCCCTTTCTTATTGACCTCATTCAGGTCATAGGTAACCACCGATACCCCGATGACGCCGGGCTCGTAAACGGTCGGGTTATTCCCACTCCCGCCAATATAGGATGGGCTGGATGTATTGCCCCTGGTTCCGTAATCATTCGATGCCTCGTTACCCTTTGCTGCATAAATGATTGTGGCCTCGGCACACCCAAGGATGGCTGAAACCGCAATCAGCACCACTGCTGTCAGCGCTGCCCCATGCTTTCCCATCCACGCAGCAAGCTTTTTGAAAAACCTGCTTTTGTATCTGCTGTCTGAAATACCATTGTTCTTTTCCATGGTTTCCCTCCTTCATAAAAGAATATCTATTATAAAACCGCTCCTGCGGTAGCTTTTTTATATTTAATCTGCTACAATATAAATGTGAAATGCTGTTTTTGTAGCCTTATTTTTTTGTTGGATGCGGGATCGGAAACCGGGAAATGTGAAAACGTCAAAACAGGGAAATGTGTATAGGAAAAAATGTAAAAAGTTTTCCGTTTCTCCTTGACGTTATTCAAAATGGCGCAATATATAAGGTGAAGGGAACAAAAGAAACCTTCAATTACTTATTCAAATATATTTACAAAATCCAAAGGAGGGTTTTATCATGAAGAAAAATGTTTTTAAGAAACTGATGTGTGCAGTTCTTGCTGCTGCATGTGTTGCCACTGCTGTTGTACCTGCAATGGCTGATGATGTCATTACCGCAGAAGCTGCTACAAAGAAAGTCACTTCTGCATACAGGTACCATATCGATGGGTATGATAAAAAGGGATACCCTGCCAGCTATTCTAAAGCGTCATTTTATAAGGATTTAAACTCCCTGCCATCTGTCAAAATGGGGAAAACAACCATTAACGTTCCGGCAGTAACATCCTCAGTAAAATCTGTATCCAAAGAAAAAGGAGAACCCCGGTACGAGTCCTTTGTAAAATTTAAAGCCCCAAAGACGGGGAAATACGTATTCACACTCGACAACCTGCAGGGTACAGACGATAAATCTTTAAAATGCCTCAGTGAAGGTATTTATAAACCCGTGAAAGAGGGGAAAAAATATAAATTAGAATACCTTTATCCAGACGCCGTTGGTAACTACGGAGATCTTTACGAAAACAATTACCTCGCAAGGCTCCGCACAATCCTTGACAATTACAAGGTAGAGCATCCGGAATATACAGATGTAATCGAAGAAACATATGAATATCAAAGAGATTTTGTGAATACAATTCCTACGACTAAAATTAAATTTACAACTAAGCTCAAAAAAGGGCAGACTTATGTATATGTCATCAACAATACATTAGGTAAAACTACATGTAAGCCTTATTTCACTACACACGGCAGCGATGAGCAGAGTTGTCTGTACAATACCAACTATCTGAAGGCATATTCGTTTGACATGAATATTGAATACAGGAAATAAAATATTTACACAGGTGCACCCTCCGGGGTGTATGGGTTGAAATTTATATTGCACATGTGAAGCGTAATCGCCCCGCCCCAACACCACAAAAGGTCAACTGGGGCGGGGCTTCCTTTACACTGCAATAAAGCCAGGGGAAAACCGTTCTTCCACCGCCTCTGTTCTCCCCCAAAAAAGAAAGATGGCTCAATATATAAGGTGAAAGGGACAAAAGATTTCCTTTCAGCTGCTTATTCATATAAATTTTAACAAGACCAAAGGAGGGTTTTATTATGAAAAAGACTATGTTAAAGAAACTGATGTGTGCGGTACTTACCGCTGTATGTGTTGCCACTGCTGTTGTACCTGCAATGGCTGATGATGTCATTACCGCAGAAGCTGCTACAAAGAAAGTCACTTCTGCATACAAGTACCACTTGGAAGGCTACGACAAAAATGGATATCCTGTGAGTGGGTTTTCAAAGACCTCTTTTTATAAGGATTTAAACTCCCTGCCGGCTGTTAAAACAGGGAAAACAACCATTAACGTACCGGCTGTAACATCCTCGGTAAAGTCGGTATCAAAAGAAAAAGGTAATCCTGAATATGAATCCTATGTGAAATTCAAAGCCCAAAAGACAGGGAAATACGTATTTACGATTGACAACCTGCAGGGTACAGATGATAAATCTTTAAAATGCCTCAATATTTATATTTGTCGAATTGCAAAAAACGGGAAAAAATATTTTTTGGAAGATGATCTTTACCCAGACACCGTTGGTAATTACGGAGATCTTTACGAAAACAATTACCTTGCAAGGCTCCGCACAATCCTCGACAACTATAAAGAAGAACATCCGGAATACGCCGATGTCATTGAGGAAACGTACGAATATCAAAAGGACTTTGTAAACAAATATCCTGTTGCCAAAGATAAATTTACAACCAAGCTTAAAAAAGGTCAGACCTATGTATTCGTCATTGACAATAGGGGTATGCAAAAAGCTGTCCCGCCTTACTTTACTACACACGGCAGCGATGAACAGAGTTGTCTGTGGGGTGGAAACTACCTGAAGGCCTATTCATTCGACATGAACATTGAATACAGGAAATAAACTATTTACACAGTTGCACCCTCCGGGGTGCATGGATTGAAATATATTGAATGCAGGAAATAAGCTATTTGCGCAGGTACACCCTCCGGGGTGCATGGATTGAAATATATTGTAACACATGGATTGAAATATATTGTAACAGATTGAATTTGCATAGTTGCGCCCTCCGGGGTGCATGGATTGAAATTTATATTGCACATGTGAAGCGTAATCGCCCCGCCCCAACACCACAAAAGGTCAACTGGGGCGGGGCTTCCTTTACACTGCGACATGAATTTTTGGCAGTGCTATCCCTTTCTTTTTTCCCCTCCTCTTTTCCCATCGTTTTGGTCAGCAGCGGACTTTGCGCGGAGGCATGAAAAGGAATAGGGGGAAAGCTGATCTGACTTTTTCAACATCCACTTTTTCTTTTCCAATGTCCACACACAAAAAAAAGGATCACCGCTATGGATGATCCTTAAATTCTGCTGCTTATTTGATTGACTGTGCAAGTGCTACTGTTTGAGCATCTACACCGCTTGCAATAATCTGCTCTGCCGTTTCGCCATTCCTCAAACGGTTAACCACAGCCACAAGCAGGTTCTGGCCTTCTGCGCGGCCTTCTACAAGACCTTTTTCAATTCCTTTGCGTTCCAATCTTTCTGCTACATCGCACATACAACCAACCTCCTTTTTATTGTCAGATTGTAAAATTTCCTCGTATCTTCGATCTCCAGCCATTACTGCCAAGAGTTTTAACATGGCATCGACATGCGTGATGACGGTTTGATCGTCCGGTACATAGTCCGGATTTTTTCTTCTCTCAGAAAAGAATCGAGCAACAATCCCAAAATCACTTTTAAATCTAGCAATCTGCTCATCCGTAAGCCATGCGATCTCGAATACATGGATGTTGTAATCACTCACATATTCATCAAGTCCCGCTGGAATATCCAAAAGTTCCTTGATGCTTTTCGGTGCTGTCCAATGTTCATTGCCAAAATACAGCACTATGGTAATCACTGGGACGATTTTATTCTTCCGGTCCAGCAACTGGCTCCTGTATGCAGTTCCGTCATAACTGAACACTCGAAATGGCATAAACTTTTCGACTTTAGTCTGATTTTCCATGCCACATAAGGCGATCCGGACATTTCCATCCATCCAATATTTTGCGACATCACGCTCCAATTCATGAAGTTTTTGATCACTTGCTTTGTATTGAGAATGAACAGAACTGTTTCTCAGCGAATCCGGATGTACTACATCTTTCCCTTCAAATACAAAAGCATTTATGATATCTGCAAAAACATCATTGTAATCCTCAAGTATTTTTTCGGTTAAATCTTTTTCACCCATATTTTTTCCTCTCTTTCCCTGTTTATGCAAATTTTTTGTTTCTAATCAGGGAAAGCTTAGGCATCCCTGATTATTTCAAATCAGGGACCATCCCTTATCTGATTTTATTATAACACCCGCAATCGAAAAAATACAGTGGGAAAATGGTCAGATAGCCATGTGCTGCGTGCTCGCATGTTTCTTTTCTCCCATAAATCCTCACTCTCCTTTCGATACGTGTTTGTCAGTTCAACTTTAATATGAAACAAGAAAAGTTTCCCACCCCGGCTTCCTACCACCAGAACACGGGTAGCTGGCGGGGCGCGAATCTCACCATTCTTGAATTGGATTACGGGAAAGAGATCGCGGTGAAACCATCTGAGATTAAGATTTTGGAAGAATAGCATTTGAAGGG
>OLRU01001666.1_pt1 | contig 18158 bp, 16 predicted proteins | sample 1672961 | NCBI WGS metagenome assembly OLRU01 (sample SAMEA3136741, study PRJEB25190) | human gut metagenome | biome: human gut; feature: human-associated habitat; material: faeces | place: Austria | collected 2013
ACAATGATCCAAAACCGGAAAATATGCCGACTTTGCAGGATTTCTATGAACGTCTTCTCTCTTTTCCGAATGTTGCACTGACTTCTCATCAGGGATTTTTTACAGAGGAAGCACTGACCAATATTGCAGAAACAACACTGAAGAATGCAGAGGCCTTCAGGACAAACATGGAATTAAAGAATGAGGTATCTTTGTAAAAATTATTTTGAGTAAGCTTCTCTTAATAAAGAGATTTCTTTTGTCCATCCTTCGTCATCGTTTGGCGTTTCAAGGATAAAAGGAATCTCTTTTAATTTTGGATGACAGATCACACGTACAAGAGCATCCAGACCGATTTTACCCTCTCCTATCCGTGCATGGCGGTCTTTGTGGCTTCCGCAGTCATTCAGACTGTCATTAAGATGAATGGCTTTTAAACGCTCCAGACCAATGATATGATCAAAATCATTTAAAACGCCATCTAAATCATGTACAATATCATATCCTCCATCCCAGACATGACAGGTATCCAGGCAAATTCCAATTTTGCTTTTCTTTTCTACGAGATTCAATATTTTTCTGAGTTCTTCAAAATTTCTTCCAACTTCCGTTCCTTTACCGGACATTGTCTCCAGTAAAACAGTGGTTGTCTGTTCTTCGGTAAGAACATCGTTAAGAATTTCAGCAATTTTCTGAATACCAATTTCGCTGCCCTGACCTACATGACTTCCCGGATGAAAATTATAATAATTTCCCGGTGTATATTCCATTCGTCGAAGATCATCTGCAAATGTTTCACGCGCAAAAGTTCGAAGTTCTTCTTTTGCAGCGCACGCATTTAACGTATATGGTGCATGCGCAACGATCTTTCCAAAATGATTTTCCTGTGCAAGTACAAGAAAATTCTGAATATCTGTTTCATCAATGGCTTTTGCTTTACCTCCACGGGGATTTCTTGTGAAAAATGCAAACGTATTTCCTCCATTTTTTATAATCTGCCTTGCCATTGCGGCATACCCCTTAGATGATGAAGTGTGGTTTCCAATATATAAAACAGTCATATTACTTCTCCTTCGTTACTGTCCACTCCGTTCGCAGTAACTCTCTTTTTTATCTTTTTATATTCTTTATCTTAAAATGATTGACGGAATCTGTCAAACTCCTTATACTCTTTTTAAATAGAATTTTTTGTCGAATTTTGCAAATAATTCCAGACAGGAAAGGGAGTATATAATGAATCAGACCGGCAGACATTCAAAAAAACGTAAAAGAAAAATGGTAAAGAAATCGAGATACTATCGTGAACGTCAATTGCGAATTTTATATATCGGAATTGGTGCAGGCATATTACTACTTATTCTAATCTTAAGTTTTGCAGTAAAAGGATGCAGTTCTCAAAAATCAAAAGCGGCTTCTTCCAGTAAAGCAGAAAACATCAGTCAGACAGGATCACTCACTGTCACACCAGAACCAAAGATGGATCCGGTATCGTTAACACTCAGTGTTGTCGGCGACTGTACATTGGGAACTGACGAATACTTCGATTATGATACCAGCCTGAATGCATATTACGAAAATTATGGCGCGGACTATTTTATGGCAAATGTAAAAAGTATTTTTTCTAAGGATGACCTGACAATTGCAAATTTTGAAGGAACTCTTACAGAATCTACGGAACGAGAAGACAAGCAATTTGCCTTTAAGGCACCCGCTTCCTACGCAAATATACTTACAGCAGGCTCTGTAGAAGCTGTTAATACAGCAAATAATCACAGCCATGACTATGGTGAGGAAAGTTTCAATGATACATTGAAGGCTCTGGATACAGCGAATATCCTTCATTTTGGCTATGATGAGACTGCTGTTACAGAAGTAAAGGGTGTCAAAGTAGGGCTGGTAGGAATCTATGAGCTGAATGATCATCTTGGCCGGGAAGAACAGCTGAAACAGAATATTGCCAAAGTAAAACAAGATGGTGCACAGCTGATCGTTGTTATCTTTCACTGGGGAAATGAAAAAGAGGAAGTTCCGGATGAAAACCAGAAAACACTTGGACATCTGGCAATTGATGAGGGGGCAGATCTTGTCTGCGGCCATCATCCACATGTTCTGCAGGGAATCGAAGAATATAAAGGTAAGAATATCGTATACAGCCTTGGAAATTTCTGCTTTGGTGGAAATGCATATCCAAGTGATATGGACACTATAATTTTCCAGCAGACATTCACGATTGATCAGAATGGTGTAAAAGATGACAATGTAACCAATATCATTCCATGTTCCATCTCATCTGATTCTGATTATAATAACTACCAGCCAACTCCTGCTGAGGGCGAAGAAGCTACTCGAATCATGCAAAAGATCCAGAAAAGAAGTTCCTGGATCAAGGACGGTACAGTAAGTGATTCTGAAACAGCTACAGAATCAGATGAAGAATATGATGAAAATTCAGATGCGTTTACAGATTCTGATGATACTGAGGATCCAGAAGCCTGATTTCAGGAATTTTGCTTACTGTATTCAGAAGCTCCTGCAGAAATTCCGTAACCAGAGGATGCGCATTTCGCTGGTCATTCATAATTGCATAGCATGTACGATACTCCGGACCGTTTTCAAGAGAAACGATCCGGCAGTTTTCGTTTTCGGCTAATTTATGTCCAAGAGTTGCCGGCATGATTGCCCAAGCATCTTTCAGATCAAGCAGCTGACGCAATAATGCCATATTATCCAGCATAACTTTGACTTCAGGATCATTTCCAAACCAGTAATCATGCCACATAAGAAAAGTATTGCTCCATGGAATATAGATCTCATCGGTGCTGTTTAACTGAGACGGGAGAATCCCATCCTGATAAGAAGCACTTTTGTGGCACACAAATACAAGCTGTTCTTCAAAAAGCGGGATTGTCTGAACCTTTTTGAAGAAATGGGGATTGGTGATCAGGCCAAGATCTGCTTCTTTATTTTCGATAGATTTATAAGAAAGATTTGACTGCATGGTGTTGATATGCAGACTACATTTTGGATGACTCTCCAGAAAATTCTCAATTACCTGTGGCATAAAATAAAAATTAAGGCTGTCTACATTTACAATTCGAAGCTGTGTGGATGGCCGCTCGAACTTAATCTTTCCGGTTTCAATCCACAGCTGTTCCCATTTTCTGGCAATTGGGACAAAACGCTGGCCCGCATCGGTAAGCTCCAGTGTACGGGATCCTTTGCGACGTATGATCAGCTCTGTCCCCAGCTCCTCTTCCAGTGCTGACAGACGATGACTTAATGCCGGCTGTGATACAAAAAGACTTTCTGCTGCTTTGGAAAGAGAAGAACTGGATGCTATGGTAAGAAACGTGTGTATATCCTGATATGTCATGTATTTTCCTCCATATGTAAAAACATAAATATAAACATAATTTATATTATATAGACAAAATATCAATTTTACAATATATATGAGCGAGATTATAATAAAAAATGACAAAATAAGAAAAGGAATGATTTTCATGGATGAAGCAACGCTGGAAAGAAGGCTGCATCTGAATATGACTCTGATTGGTGGGTTTATGGTTGGATATGGTGTTATAAATCGCCATGATATACTTGGATCTGCACAGACTGGAAATATGGTTTCGTTGGCTATGGATGCCGTAGGACATGCAGATGAGGAGTGGTTTTTCCGTATCATAGCGTTGATAATTTATGTTGCATCAGTATCGTTGACTGTGATCCTCTCTCATAAGATCTCAAAGATGAGTCAAAAAAGACTCAGTATTCTGATAGATGGAGCTGTTTTGCTGATCATTGGTTTTTATCCGGCGGAAATGAATCCATTTGTTGCTCTGTTTCCAATCTTTTTTGCTACAGCTTTTCAGTGGTGTTCATTTAAAGGAGCAGATGGTTTTGCAAGCTCCAGTATTTTTTGTAGCAACAATCTTCGTCAGTGCGTAACAGGATTTACAGAATATCTGTGCAGCAAAGATGAACAGTCTCTTCACAGAGGAATTTATTTTGGAAAAGTACTGCTCAGTTTTTATGGGGGCGTTGCCGTTTCCTTCCTGGCAACACAGATCTTGGATCTGAAGGCTTCCTGGATTGGAATTCTTCCAACTGTTTCTGCGTTTCTATTATGTAATGTAGAATATGGAAGGTGTAAAGTAAAAAAAGAGGATATCCTCAAGGCTTCTGCCTGAGAGGATATCCTCTTTTTAAATTAAGACTCAATTATCACGCTTCTGCTATCAGCTGTTATGTTATGCTGCATCATCTTCTGCGGTAGTATCTGTGTCTGTTTCAGTATCCGCATTTTCCTCTTCTGCTGGCTGTGAAGCGCTTTCAACCGCTGCTTTTAATACATCTTCAAGCTGAGTAGCCAGCTCATCCGGAACACCTGCTGCCTTGACATTAGCAAGGAAAGTATCCCAGTTTATTTCTGTGAGATATTCGGTCATAGCTTCATCATCTGTTGCATCGTAAGTTTTATCAAGAGATGCAAAATCCGGAATTTCAACACCTTCACCATAGGAACCTGTGATAGACAATGTTGCCAGTGCTGCACCAGATGTTGTCACTGTCAGATCCAATGTAGACGTATCTGCATCCGCATCAGATGTAAGTTTAATAACTGCACCAAATCCAGCCAGCATATCTGTTGCCGAGGTATCTGTATCATCTTCTGTGCTTTCTCCTGCTTCTGAATCGCTGCTGTCTGTTTCTGCTGCAGGGAAGGAAATATTAAAGGTTCCGTTATAATATCCTGCTTTTGCAGGTTTCGTTTCCAGATTTTCTACATTGATATCAACAGTTTCTGTACCGTTTACCGCAAGGATATAATCTCCATTCAGAAGACCATCTGCTGTTTTGCCACTTCCTGTAAACGTGAAAGAGGAATCATCCGCTGCAAGCTCAAGCAGTAATGCAGAATCTTCTCCTTCAGAAGGTGCTTTCCAGGTAAAGACAGGCGTTGTATCAGTACCATCCGTTATACCAAACTGACGACCTACGATCTTACCATCTCCGTTCACCCACACTTTGGAGGAAAATGCTTCATTCTCAGTGGATCCTTCGTCATCTCTGTTCATATCATCCCGTGCATCTGTGATTAAATTCTGGAAATCTTTGTACTGGTTTTCCTCATTTGATGCATCATCTGACCATTGGTCAAAAAGTGCCTTGATCTCTTCATCATCTTTGGCTGTTGTCAGTACTTTTTCGACAATTGTATACGCTGATTTTTCAGAAATAATACCTTCATATGCTGTGCATTCTTCGCTGATGCCATCTACAGATACACTTTCTTCTACAGAAGAACCTTCTTCAAAACTGTCAATTATAATGTTTCCATAACGATCCAGCAATGTAGAAAGTGTTTTGGAATCCGGAAGCACAGAAGTAAGATCTGAAAGTGTCGTCATATAAGTGTTCAGGAACTGTTGCGCTTCTTCTGAATTTTCTTCAGAATCTGAAGAAACAGGAGCTTTCATATAGGAATCTGACAATTCCGGAATCTGAATATATTCCATCATATTTGCAAGATCCATATATACGTTAAAATCACAAAGTTTGTTATCATTCAGAAGAACAGAAGACACGATTGCTTCGACACCATCTTTGATGGAAATATTACTGTCTAGGCTGATGCTCTGTAGCCAGGAAACATCCGTTCCACCCATAAGTGCACCAATCAGAGCACGTCCGGTATCCTCTACTTTAAGTGTCATGTTGCTTTTACTTCCGGCGGCAGATTTCTTGTAATTCTCAAGATAAGTATCCCAGGTTTCCGGAATACCGTCTGTGAGTTTGTTAAGGGCAGCCTTTTCTGTTTCCTGATAGGAACCTGCTGCAAATGCTGTACTGCTTCCTGAGAGAATTAGGGATGCACATAAGACTGCTGCAGCTGATTTTTTTAAAATCTGTCTGGTTCGATTCATGATAAATCTCCTTCCATTTTGTGATTTATGTAGATATATAAACATATTACCATGATTCTGTCGAATATACAATCATATATCCGCTTTGTTTTCAGAAAAAGCTCCGGAAATTCCTGTTATTTCAGGAATTTCCGGAGCTTTTGTTAAAGACAGTCCACAAGCATCTCAGATGCTTTTTCCAACATTTTGGCGAAACCTTCCGGTTCTGTCAATGCCTTTCCTTTGTCTGCGTCAATACATCCAAGCAGTGCACGGTAAGCATCATTTTCCGGATATTTTTCACAGATAATCTTGCAAAGTCTGGATGCAGCCTCTGTCAGTCTGATTGAACCATAACATGCAGGTTCTTCCGGAAGTGCTTTTGCACTTGTGATCAGATAGACAAGTAATTCAAATTCTGGATTATTCATGATTCTCCTTCTCTGATTCTGTAATATGATCAAAAAAACATATCTCTTCTAACGGAGGACGTTTGGGGCAACGTGGTTCACCCTGGGGATATCCGATCGACATGAGCATTTCAATACGATATCGTTCAGGGATGTTCAGAATCTTACGTATCGCAGAATCATTATAGGATTTGATTGCACATGTCCCGAGCCCTAATTCAACAGCTTTGAGCATAAGATTTTCAGCAGCCATGGAAGCATCCATCAGACAACCGTATACTTCTGAATTTTTACCACCCTTTCTGGCTGCTTTATGCATATCTGAACAAATCACAAGGATGACCGGAGGCTTGCCTGAAAGTCCAGGACTAAAGAGATCAACTTTTTCTTTGAGCTGCTGATCAGTGATGAACAGAAATCTCCACGCCTGCAGATTGCTGGCTGAAGGCGCCTGCTGAGCCGCATCAGCCAGAGTAAGCAGTAAGGATTTTTCTACAGGATCAGGACGAAAAGACCGGATGCTGTGACGGCCCATAATAGCTTCGTTTAACAACATATCTTTATTACCTTTCTGGCAGCATATGGCCGGTTATTATAAGTCTGAGCTATATTATTTTTTTCTGAGATATTCGAAATAAGCAAACATACCTTCTGCCATAACCGGGTCAATAACTGGAAGTCCAGTCTCTTTTTCAAGATCTTTGGCAATGCCGATTGTTGCAAGTCCGGTGCAGGCAAGAGCAATTACTTCTGCACCCTGTTCTTTTAATTTCATACCCAGTTTCAGTACACTTGCTTTTCCTTCCGGAGTCATCAGATCCAGTGTGCTGTGTACACCTTCTGGTCTGCCGAGAATCATCTGCTCTGGAATCATTCTCATATATGCCTGAGGTGCATAGTCTGTAATTCCAAGCACACCTATCCTGCTTCCATATTTGAGAGCCAGCGCTACAGTTGTCTCACCACCGCCGGTAACAGGAATGTCCGGGAGAACTTTACGGATTTCTGCAACACCCGGATCATCTGCACAGCTTACGATGATCATATCTACATCCGTAAAGGAACGTGCTGTTTCAACAATTTTGGGAAGGGCAATTTCACCGAGCTCAGGGCTGTGTATTCCTTCATACTGATCCGGAATACATTTGGTTACTACCTCCAGTTCAGGAAAATATTCCATAATCTGTTTTCCATGTGACTGAAGCACTTCTTCATCTTCGGTTGTGAGTACACGGATCAGACCAACTTTAAACTTTCTATTCATATCAGTTCCTCCTGTCATATTTTTATCTGTTCTGAAGTAAATCAGATAAGAAAAACTCCGTTTTCGATTACTTTTGTATCATCCAGATATAAAGTCGGACGCAGGATGATTCCATCCATATGGCATTCTGCTTTGTTTGTTCCGCCAAAAGAAGTGTTGGTACCAAAGGCGATATGAACAGTTCCATATACTTTTTCATCTTCAAGGATGATACCGTTCAGAATTGCAGCTTCATTTGTTCCGATTCCAAGTTCACAGACTGTTCCGTTGATTTCATTTTTCAGGAGAATATCAAGATTTCCGCTCTTCTCTCCTGTTACGGAACGTAGTTTTCCGCCGGAAATCGTCATGTGAAGCGGACTTTCAAGCTTACCAATGCCTACCATGGAACCGTCAATGATCATTTCTCCATCAGAACCGTCTTCAAGCGGTGCAATATAGGCTTCACCTGAAGGAAGGTTTCCGCACTTTCCGGCTTCTCTGTATACACCAGGGCTTGGAACACCATTTCTTCCACTAATATTGATGTTTAACACATAACTGTCTTTTTCAATGCGGGCACGGGATGCTCTGGTCAGCATTTCTGTTACTTTTGCAGTTAATTTTTCAACTTCATTGTAATCAGCAGTCATTGCACCGCGTGAAAACATTTCTTTTGTGATACCAGGCATAGTAGCCACACGAGCGCCTGCTTTTGCTGCTTCAATACGGGCATTCGTATGGGTCAGAGACTGTGCAGTCGGAACAATCACGACATCAGCTGCTTTCATAGCTGCTGCAATCGCTTTTGGCGGTTCCTGCCCGCTTACTTCGCGTTCTTTCATCACCATAAGCAGTTTTTCGCAACCAAGATTTCCTGCTGCTTCATAAATAGCTTCGCCAATTTCCTTACGGCTGTCATCTGTGATGATCAGCACTTCTTCTCCTGTTTTCACTGCAAGACAGGAAGTCAAAACATCTTCTGCAATTTTCACTAAATTCTCCATTGTTGATTTCCTCTTTTCATAAAAATAATTTCGGACATTTCGCCGGACTTATGAAGTACCCTGCGAAATGCCCGGTGAAATATTGCCTTTATATAAAAGCTGCTAATTCAGATATCTGTAAGTTCAGAAACAACTCTGGCAAGAAGGGTTCGTGGAAGAACAACCTTTTTACCTGTCTTTTCTGCAAACATCTTCTTCATTTCCTGTGTATATCCAATGCAGTCAAGAACGATCAGATCTGCTTCAGAATTCTTAATTTCTTCTGCTGCTTTTTCAAGAGCATCCCATTCACCATATGGTGAAGCGGAAACTGCTTTGACATGATCCACATATTTTTTCCATTTGTTTTCACACTGTTCAGTCTGAAGTGGTGATGGTGTCATACAGATAATATCGGATTTTTTGGTCATTAGCGGAACAAGACGGTTCAGTAGTTCACATGGATATATCATAGGGATTTTTCTGGTAGAAAGTGTTTCAGGGAAACTGCCTGTACAGAACATCATAATAAGACTGCATCCCTCATCTTCCATACGGTTAATTGCGTCTTGAAGTCTTGGCAGAATATGACGCTCTGCAAATGTTACAGAACTTCCGTCTGTTAATCTGGATACCAGAACATAATCATCCTTGTCTGGAGCAAATTCTGCAATCTGTTCTTTTGTGAGACCGTCGAGACCGCCGGCCTGAACAAGTTCCAGTGAATCATCAAAGATATGTAAGATATCTGCGGTCACATCTGTACGTGGTGCCTGTCCAATTGTAATTGCTCCTATTTTCATGTGAAATTCCCCCTTCTTATTCATTTCCGAGAGTCTGAAGATGTTTCATGCTTCCATACAATTTCTGAAGACGTGCATATTCATCTGTATCATAGAAGCTGCACTGCTTTCTTCCATATGCTTTGGCAACTTCCAACATAAATCTTGCAGCCTCTTCAACATCAGCAGCATGTGTTGCTCCTGTAGCACATCCAGGAACCATAGTTTCTGCTGTGATCGCAACACCTACAACTGGTGCATCTGTTGCTGTACATGGCTGCAGGATACTATTCAGATGATGAACATCATTTCCATATGGTGTGATATCCTGTGTTGCAAGAGGGAATACATATGGAAGGCGTCCTGTAGTGATCTGCATCAGATCAAGAAGATCTTCAGAAGTTCTTAATACATATCCTTCTTTTACTGTAGGAGAAATCGCAAATCCTCTTGTATTGATTACACGGTTTCCTTTTGTTGTGTCTACAACAAGCAGTGCATCCAGGTCAGGAGAAACTTCTTCTTTATTTACCTGTGCCATTTCAACTGGAGATCCCATGAATGGAACCGGATCATGAGGGGCTGTCGGAGCATGTGGGCAGATATGTGTTGAGATAAATACATCACCGTCAAGATAATCTCCCTTGTTCTGCATATCAAGCAGCTTTGCTGCAAGAGCTACTGCACAGAGAGCACCGTCACCATCTGATACGAATCCGATACGTTCCGGACGTGCACCGATTCCACCAAGTCTTCCAAGAAGACCGATTGTTGGAGCATCTCCACCGTTTGTTTTACCATTTTTGCCAGGAATACGAACTTTAAGCATATCTGTGCTTCCCTTAGGTCCAACCAGTTCATAAACCTCAACGTTGGCATCCGCTTTAATTCCGAGAAGATATTCTTTTACTGCTTCTCCTGTTACGAATGAACTGTCAAGTACTTCGTAAGCATCAATGATCTGTTTCATTAACATGTTATTATTTCCTCCTGATTACTTATCCAAATAACTGATTAAGTCTTTTTTGATTACATCTTCTGTTGCTTTCAGCAATTCCGGCGCATACATGGTCGGCGAAAGTTTCAGATTCTTCTTGTCTGTGGTGATCACGTAGACATCAAGGCCCTCTTCCATCATGGCTGTTGTTACAGGTTCACCTGTTTTTGCGTTGATCGTCATGATAAGGTCAGGGAAAGTAGCAAGTCGTTCACCATCTTTTTCTACAGTTGCGTATTCATTCCAGAAAGTCATATCACAGCCGTCTACGGTTGCATAACCTACATCAAAACCTCCAGTTGTCTCAATTGAGAAATTCTGTACCGGACCTCTGGCAAGTATGCGTCCATTCAGGAAAGTACAGAGACTGTTTACACCCTCTTCTACGGAAGTTTCAAGTCCTTTTAAGAATGCTTTTCCTGTTTCAATTGCAAAGCTGACACCACCAATGGCACAATTTTGTCTGGCATAGGATACTTTGACCGGATTTCTTGCTACCGCAACCAGACCACCAGCTTCGATAGATGCAAGACGCACCATTTTAGAAGTATGATCGATATTTCCTTCAAAGAAACATTCAATATGATTTCCGGTATCCGGATTGCCGCCGACACATGCCTGAACGGTGGTATAATCAGGAATTTTGTGAAGATTCATACTTCCCATTACTCCTGTCGGATGTGCACGTCCGTTACACGGTGCGTCCACAACCGGAAGTCCTGTAACGGCAGCCTGAAGCCAGCCATTTACAGTAGCTTCTCCACCCTGCTCATTTGTGATGATGCCGCCAATATGAAAATCACAGTTTTTCTGAAGAATCTCAACTGTTTTAGCGATATCCTTTGGAGTCATATACTGATTCGCTGCATTCGGTGCGCCGACCAGAGAGGCGGTTAACAGTACATCATCTTCATCCAGATCATCGATTGTGATCAGACGAAGGTCTGTATAATCCACTGCAATCTCTGCATATTTTCTGCCCTTTTTCGGATCACCGCCACCACCACCGCCGAGGATCGTACCCCCGGCGAGTGCAGCATCAAGGACATCTTTTGTAAGACGAATTCCTTTTGTTTTCATTTTAATACTCATCTCCTGCAATAAAAAAATTAAAATACCTGTCTTAAAATATTATTTCTTTTTACCAAGTGATAGTGTAGCTGTAAAGAAACTGTACAGAGCAGCTCCGGCAAGGGAACCAGCACCCAGAATATTGAGTGTCTGCTCGTTTTCTTTGTTCTTCTTAACAAGAATATAACGAATAAGTAAAGCGATCAGGATTGTCAGACCGTTGATAGTGGATCCAACAAGAAGACCAGTTGCAAAAAGGATACCAACCTGTCTGGAACCGCCAAGGAACTGGATAATTGCACCCGGAATAGCCCAGATAAGCAGCCATTTGGCAACATCTCCGCCGGCACCTGCTTCAATCGTAGCTGCAAAAGTAGCATCAACTGGGGCAAAAAGGCCCTGGGAGAAGTACTGTTTTGCCATAATAGCTACGAGTATAAATGCTACTATAAAGCCAATAATCTCGCTGATATACTGCTGTTTTCTTCCTTCAAGCTCAAGTTCCTGATCTTGTCCGCATCCACGAAGGATGTAACCACATTTGAGGTCATATGCCATATCAGAGAAAGCAGGACCTGTTGCGGAAGTATAAGCAACAAGAATTCCAAGTGGAAGTGACGGGAATCCGATCAACATACCTACGATAAGGAAAATAAGCGCTGTTGCAAATCCCGGGAACCATCCTGAATACATTGCAGAAATACCTACAATAAGCTCGGAAGCAATTGCTGCAAAAGCTGAGAAGATCACCCAGATGATCAGCTGAACAGCTCCCATTTCTGACCAGATACCTGTGATCACTGCCAGAAGGACTGCTACTACCAGGTATGCAACATATCCACCGCCTAAGGCTTTTTTCATGTTTGCCATACTGGATGTAAATTTACCAGCTGCACTGTCTCCGTCACTCTTCTTGAAAAGCATACGGCCACACTGGATAAGGGATACAAGGCCGGCACCAATCATAATACCGTGAGGCATGTATTTGAACATGTTTGAAGCCATTAAGTCTACACCTTCGCCGAAGATATTTGTAATGACCGGGAAGCTGTGTCCGAAGATATCAATGATAAATCCATTTGTCTTAATGATACCGATTACAATTGATCCTACGCCAAGAGCTGTCATCGCTGCAAAATCGCCGAACCAGGAAACACCGAGAAGATCCGTAGGAATACCGATCATTTTACCACCAACACCGATGACCATACCTACAATGAGCAAAAAAGCTTTCTTTCCTTTTTCTACAACTGCAAGGATAGATTCTGCAGATGCAACTCCAGGAGGCCACGCTCCTTCTGCCGGAAACATTTCGCTGTCAAATGTTTTATAAAGAATTGTTGCATCAATGATGGTTGCAAGAAATACACCAACAAGCATAGGATACATAAGATCCATTCTACCCATGATTACCGGAACACCGATTGGAAGCAGGAAGCAGTTTGCTGCTGAAAATGTTGCACCTGAGATAGATGTCTGAATCATGTTCTGACAGTGGATACTCTGGTATTTCTTTAAAAATGCGACAGGTAAACGTGAAATAACGATTGCAAATAACGCTCCTACGATAGATGTGTTTGGTGCGACACCGGTACGTACGATCAGTTCAAGTCCGATAATTGCACCGAGTATGCTCATCACGATATTCAAAATAAGAATATGTGGTGCATACGCTTTTGGATGTTCAGATGCTTTAATATGCATCTGTGTGTAATCCCTGTTTGTGTTACTAGCCATATTATCTCCTCCATTCGTAAAAAGTTCATGTGCTCATATTCCGGATAACAGCGGGCCAGAATACAAAATCAGCCGATGTAGGAATGCCCACATCGGCTTCACATTCATGATTTAAGATAATATCACTTTACATTGATAAAATCATCGGCTTGAAATCACTTTTTTTCAGCAAAATATTGTGCACGATGCACATTTGTTTTTAATGTGCATACATTTTCATTTTTATAGCAAATTCCAGCTGTTCCATTATTTCTGTATCATCCAGGCTGCAATGCAACACTTCTTCGATCTTGTTGATACGATGTACCATAGTATTTCTATGCAAAAAAAGGGATTCCGCAGCAAGTTTGCGGGAATTATGATTCTGAATGAGTGCTTCAAGTGTCTCGAGCAGCTGCGTATCATGTGCACGGTCATATTCCACTAATGGGCCAAGCTTACACCTGATAAATTGGTGTACTTCCGTGTCTTTGGATATATGCAGCATAATACGATCATATTGAAGTTCATCCAAGAAAATACACTGCCACTGCTGCTTTCGGATCATGCGAATATGAAAACCTTCTTTGAGTTTTTGATAAGTATCCGCCAGTTTAAGATAATCTGACAGAGGGTTGCTGATAATTGCAGAACATGCGCAATTATTAATTTCGACAGTTTTTTGAATCATATCATTTACAATTGTATCAAGGAGTGTATCATTTATGGATATTCCCATGAGCGCAAAGCACATTTCTTTGCTACATATTACAGCATTTCGTATATGATTTTTTTCAAGAATTCTGGAAATTGCTTTTGTCTGTTGTTCTTTTTTCATTTCAAGAAGAAAAGAATTTTTCTCAGTTTCCAGAGACAGCGCAATCATACGCACTGGTTCTGATGGCCATTGTAAAGAGGCTGTACGATATTCTGCCTCCTCTGGCTGTGTAATTTTACGGTTGATAAGATCAAAGAATAGTCTGTTATCAAGTTCTGATTTGTTTTCTTTTCCAATCTGATAACGAGTATCCAGTTCAATGCTGCTTCTGGATTCTACGATTGCTGTCATGACAGGAAAAACAAGTTCCACAAAGCCAGCATTATTATCGAGAAAAAATAACGGAAGCTTCAGTTCATCCGCCAGTTGAAGTGCTTCTTTGGGAAAATCCTCAAAAAAACGGGTTTTGATGGCAAGCGCAGATGCATTCACCTCATTCATATCGCGGATCAGGTTCAGCAGAGCTTCTTTGTCATTTCGAATCACATATCCGGTAGTGATCAGGAGCAGGTGTTCCCTGAGCCATGGTTTGATATTAGGCTGTTCCATCATATCAAATACCTCTATCCTGCGCATGAGTCCTTCCTGACCTGCTACCAGGGAAGCAGCACCATTATTCCATATTTTTACAATATCTTTAACACGTAATTTCATTTATATATTCTCACTATTCTCCTGAAGAAACGTTATTTTAAAGTGAAATCAGACCAAAAAGTAATGGAATGATGAACATACAAAATAAAGTTGTTGTTACTACTGCCGTGGAAGCATATTCCTCATCCAGATGATACTGTTCCGCAATCATACTGGAAGTTGTCATGGATGGAGCTGCACTGATCAACATAAGAATCATACTTTCAACATTTGTGAGAAAATGATGGGAAATAAAATAAACAATCAATGGAATCACGAGTAACTTTGTAAACACAAGTACAAGGATAGATCTGTATTTAGAAATATTTGTGAGCTTCATAAATCCAAGACTGCATCCCAGATAAATCAGTCCCCAGCTGTAACAGGTGTTTCCAACAGAATCTATGGTGTTCATGATCATATCAGGAACTGGAATGTGAAAACTGGTCAGACATAATCCAAGTATGATAGAAATGAAAATCGGATTCATGATGATTTTTTTCCACGGGTTTTCTTTCTGTCCTACTCCATTCGTAAATAATGTAAATCCAAGAGTCCAGACCAAAGTAGTATCAATGACCGAACAAATCGGGATATAAACATTACCGCCCTGATTGCCGAACAGAGTCATGATCAGAGGAATCACAAGAAATCCATAATTACCGCCAACAGAACAACCACGGTGTACATTAGATGTTGTTCCGCTTAAGTGGCAGATTCTGCTTCCAAGGATACCTCCTGCTGCCATGATGAAGTACATGAGAATCTGTGCAATGACCATTCTGCCATAACGGGCCATTGTATAAAAGGTAGTCTGATTTTCCCAGATCAGCGAAATTGTCAATGCCGGCAACACAATCTTCAAAAGGAAACCGGAAATAGATGGCATGGCCTCTTTTTTGATCACACCAATGCGTGATGCGGTAAAGCCGATAAGTACAAGTAAAAGAAATCCTGCCATTTTGGGAAGGATTGCTATCATATAATTCATAATAATCTCCTCGAGTCATCCCCTCAGCCCTGTGTCAGGATGTTTCTGTGAACTTTGCGTCTGACAAAATAGAAACAGATTATCTGCATAAGGATTGTCAGAATCCAGGACACAGGATATGAAATGAAAAGGAAAGAAAGGGATCTATTATGAGGAAACAATCCAAAGATCCATACGATTCGTGTTCCAACGGTACCTATGATAGACAAAATCATTGGTACGCCAGAATGTCCCATTCCACGAAGTGCACCGGGAATCAGATCCATGATTCCGCAACAGAAATACGGTACGGTTGTATAGGCAAGAATTTCAATCCCACACTGGATAACGTCCGGATCACTGGTATACAGACGCAACAATTCATTACCAAAAAAATAAGCTCCACATCCCAATGTAAAGGAAAATGTAAAGGATAGGATAATACAGTCAAGAAGCACTTTGTCCATACGTTTTGTTTTCCGTACTCCATAATTCTGACTGGTAAAGCTCATACAGGATTGTGTAACAGAGTTTACAGATACATACAGAAATCCAAAAATATTATTTGCTGCAGTATATCCTGCCATTGCAATCGAACCAAAAGAGTTCACAGAAGATTGCAACAAAGCATTTGACAGGTTGATGACGGTACTCTGAATACCAGCCGGAATGCCCACTTGAAAAATTTGTTTCAGATAAAAGCTTTTTATCGTGAGTTTTGAGAATCTGAGCTGATAGCTTCCTTCTGAACGGTAAAGACATCGTAATACCAGAATACAGGAGATGCACTGAGAAACAATTGTTCCGATAGCAACTCCGGCTACACCCATGTTAAAAACAACGACAAGGAGCATATTCAGACCTGCATTCGCAAGACCAGATATGATCAAAAAGATCAACGGACGTTTCGTATCTCCTACTGCTCTCAGAATAGCTGCACCATAGTTATAAAGCATAAAAAATGGCATTCCCAGAAAATAAATTCGCATATAGAGTGTGGACTGGTCAATAACATTATCCGGAGTACCCATGATTTCCAATGCAAGCCGTGAAAAAAGAAGTCCTACAACTGCCATGATCATACCGCTTACGAATGCCAGGGCAATGGATGTATGTACCGTTTCCGACATTTCTTTGTTTTTTCCCGAAGCATAAAAACGTGCAGCAAGCACATTGGCACCAAGGGATATTCCAATAAATAAGTTCGTAAAAACAGCAATCAGCGCAGTCGTTGAACCAACTGCCGCAAGTGCTTCGCTTCCTGTAAACTGACCGACGACGATGATATCCACTGCATTGAACATTAACTGCAGGATTCCAGAAAGCATCAATGGCAGGGAAAATGAAACCAGTTTGTCCATGATCGTGCCGTTGCACATATCAATTTCATATTTGTTATTTTTCAAAACTACTCCCCCTAAGTTTCTAATACTATCAATTTCCATATGCCATTATACGAGGCTGTGTTTTGTTTTTCAACCTCTTTTTAGTGTGGCTGGATTTTTTATCTTTAGTAAATATAATGTTGGCAAGTGTTTCCAGCACCTGATCCCGGATGATAATATCTGTTTTTTTTATGATATCTTCAAGGTTGCAGACAGCTTCGTCCAGTTTTGTCTGTCCGCTTTCGATTCTGCTGATTTCAAGAATTCCATTCCCCATATACATATACATATTCCCATCCAGAAAAAAATATATATTAACGTTCAAACATATCGCCCTGCATTTTCTGAAGTCTCATGTATAAACTTTCTTTTCATATATGTATATGTTTCTGCTATATTCATATATAATTCTCCCGAATACCATGAAATGATTACCTAAAATCACTAAAAATATTTCAAATTTATTATACTCTTTTAAACAATATGCTGTCAAATTCTTTAACAAACGGGTTTTCAAAGAAGGAACTATAAAAAAGACCCCCACGATACAGTTTCCTGTAAAGTGAGGGTCGGTATTACTCTGTTGGGACACAAATATTAGGCTATTTTAGTTTGCCTTATAACAACATCAACTTATGCATTCTTCTCAGCGATTGCTGCCTGTGCTGCTGCAAGACGAGCGATCGGTACACGGAATGGTGAGCAGGATACATAGTTAAGACCAATCTTATGGCAGAACTCTACAGAGGACGGATCTCCACCGTGTTCTCCACAGATACCTACATGAAGGTTCGGGTTAACCGGTCTTCCAAGTTCGATTGCCATCTTCATCAGTTTGCCAACGCCAACCTGATCAAGTTTAGCAAATGGATCATTCTCGAAGATCTTAGCATCATAGTATGCGTTCAGGAATTTACCTGCATCATCACGAGAGAAGCCATATGTCATCTGTGTAAGGTCGTTTGTACCGAAGCAGAAGAAGTCAGCTTCTTTAGCGATTTCATCAGCAGTAAGAGCTGCTCTCGGGATCTCGATCATAGTACCAACTTCATACTGAAGGTCGGAACCAGCTGCTTTGATCTCAGCGTCTGCAGTTTCTACTACGAATTTCTTAACATATTTAAGCTCTTTGATATCGCCAACAAGCGGGATCATGATTTCCGGTTTGATTGCCCAATCCGGATGAGCATTTTTAACTTTGATTGCTGCACGGATAACAGCTGTTGTCTGCATCTTAGCAATTTCTGGATAAGTAACTGCAAGACGGCATCCACGATGACCCATCATCGGGTTGAACTCATG
>OLRU01001667.1_pt1 | contig 18150 bp, 18 predicted proteins | sample 1672961 | NCBI WGS metagenome assembly OLRU01 (sample SAMEA3136741, study PRJEB25190) | human gut metagenome | biome: human gut; feature: human-associated habitat; material: faeces | place: Austria | collected 2013
AGAAGGTCAAGGAGGCCGGTTACACCAAGGTCATCCTGCGCCCGCTGATGGTCGTCGCCGGTGACCACGCCAACAATGACATGGCCGGTGCCGATGACGATTCCTGGCTGAGCCAGTTCAACGCCGCCGACTGCTTTGAGAGCGTCGACACCCAGATCGCAGGTCTGGGCGAGATCGGCGACATCCAGCAGCTCTACGTTGACCATGCCGGGGCCGCCATCGATTCCCTGAACGGCTGAGAAAGACCCATTCTGCCCGGAGGGTAAGCTCCGGGCAGTTTTTTGGTTTTTGGGAAAGCACGGCAGGGGCCGGGCATGCCCGGCCTGCGTCCGATGTGATGCCCTGCCACCGCCGTAGGGGCGGATTCCATATCCGCCCGCGCCGCCTCCCGCTAATGCCTGATAAATATATATAGAATGAGGTAAGGAAAGCATGAAAAAGCTCCAACTCGCATCCCTGACTCTCGCTGCCCTGCTGCTGGCGGGCTGCGGTGCGTCCGCAGCGTCCACCGCCGCGAGCACGTCCGAGGCGGTCTCCACGGAAGAAACCGCCCCTGCCGCCACCGCGGCCCCGGCCCCTGCCGTCACGGAAGCCCCGGCCCCCGCTGCCGCGCTGCCGGACGGCGTATACACCGCTAAGTTCAACACCGACAGCAGTATGTTCCACGCCAACGAAGCCGTGGACGGCATGGGCACGCTGACGGTGGAAAACGGCACGATGACCTTCCACGTCAGTCTGCAGTCCCAGAAGATCGTCAACCTGTATCCGGGTATGGCCGCCGACGCCCCCGCCCACGAGAGCGACTGGCTGCAGCCTACCGTTGACACGGTGACCTACTCCGACGGCACCAGCGACGAAGTATACGGCTTTGACATCCCCGTTGCGGCTGTCGATGCCGATTTCCAGCTGGCTATCCTCGGCACCAAGGGCACCTGGTATGACCATACGGTCAGCATCTCCGATGCCGAGCCTGCGGCAGAGGATGCGGCTGCGGCAGCCGTCGAGATCCCCGCCGACGGCAGCTACACCTGCGCTGTGACGCTGGAGGGCGGCAGCGGGCGCGCCACCGTCGAAAGCCCCGCCGCGCTGACTGTGGCCGACGGCATTATGACCGCGACCATCGTCTGGAGCAGCCCGAACTATGACTATATGCTCGTTGACGGCGAAAAGTACCTGCCCGTCAACACCGACGGCAACTCGACGTTCGAAATCCCCGTTGCCGCGCTGGATACCGCGCTGGCCGTCACGGCGGACACCGTCGCCATGAGCACCCCGCACGAGATCGACTATACCCTGACCTTTGACAGCGCGACGCTGGCCGCCGAATGAGGCGCGCGGCAGCTTTTGCCCTGCCCGCTCTGCTGCTGGCAGGGTGCGCGGCTGCATCCCAGGCTCCCGCGCAAACGGACGCATTGACGATAGAAAACCGCTATCCGCTGGAATACGCGAAGCAGTTCACGGTGGATGTGTGTGCGGGCGGCTATGACCTCATCACGATTGACGGCAGCCGCTATCTCGTCGTGCCGGAGGGGGCCGCTGCGCCCGCCAATCTGGACGCAGACATCACCGTTTTGCAGCAGCCTATCCAAAATATCTACCTTGTGTCGTCGTCCGCGATGGACCCCATCATCAGCATTGGCGGGCTGGGGGCTGTGGCGCTGTCCGGCACGCAGGCCGAAAACTGGTACCTCGACGCGGCCCGGACCGCCATGGAGCAGGGCGAGATCACCTATGCGGGCAAGTACAGTGCGCCCGATTACGAGGCGATCCTGTCCGCTGACTGCGGCCTTGCCATCGAGAACACAATGATCTACCACACGCCCGAGGTGAAGGAGCAGCTTGAAAAATTCGGCGTGCCGGTCCTTGTCGAGCGCTCGAGCTACGAGAGTGACCCGCTGGCCCGGATGGAATGGGTCAAGCTGTACGGCATCCTGCTGGGCAGAACCGAGGAGGCCGAGCGCATTTTTGACGACGCTGTGCAGCGCATTGCACCGCTGCTGGACGAGGAACCCACCGGCAAGACTGCAGCGTTCTTCTCCATCACCTCAAACAATCTCGCCACGGTGCGCAAGGGCGGCGATTACGTCGCCAAGATGATCGGGCTGGCGGGCGGCAGCTACGTCTTTGCCGACCTGACCGACAGCGGCAACAATCTGGCGACTGTCAATATCTCGCTCGAGGATTTCTACGCCGGGGCGCGTGACGCCGATGTGCTGTTCTACAACAGCACGATTGAGGGCGAGCTGCGCACAATGGATGAGCTGCTCGCCAAATGTCCGATGCTGGCGGACTTCAAGGCCGTGCAAAGCGGCAGCGTCTGGTGTACGTCGCAGAGCCTTTTCCAGCAGAGCATGGAGCTGCCGGAGTTGATCCTGGATATGAACAAGGTGTTCACCGAGGATGACCCGGACGACAGTGAATTGACATTTTTGACGAAGCTGCACTGAAAATTTAGCGCGGCGGCAAAAGCGGGCGCACAAAACCGTGGCGCATCCGCAGGGGCGGATTCCATATCCGCCCGCACCATATCCGTCCGCCGCAAAGGGAACCACGCATGCACACCTCCAAACGCATGACAATTGCATATCTCGCCATGGCGGCGGCCCTGCTGGCGCTGTTTGCGCTCAACCTGTTCTGGGGCAGCATTGCGCTCTCCCCGGCGGACATCGCGGCGACCATGCTGGGCCACGGCACAAACGCGCTGGCGGCCAACATCCTGCTGCAGCTGCGTCTGCCGCGCGCCGTCATGGTCGTGCTGCTGGGGGCGGCGCTCTCGGTGGCCGGGTATCTGCTGCAAACGTTTTTTGCCAACCCGATTGCCGGGCCGTTCGTCATGGGCATTTCCAGCGGGGCCAAGCTGGCTGTGGCGCTGACGATGGTCGTCTTTTTGAACCGCGGTCTGCTCACCGGCTCACTGACGCTGATTCTGGCGGCGTTTGCCGGGGCCATGGCGGCCATGCTGTTTGTGCTGGCCGTTGCGCGCCGCGTGCAGCAGATGAGCATTTTGGTTATCTGCGGCGTCATGATCGGCTACATCTGCTCGGCCGTCACCGATATTGTCGTCGCCTTCGCGCAGGATTCCAACATCGTCAACCTGCACAACTGGTCGATGGGCAGCTTCTCCGGCATGACCTGGGGCAATGTCGCCACGGCGGCGGCCATCGTTCTGCCCTGCCTGGCCGCCGCGTTTTTGCTCTCCAAGCCGATGGCTGCCTACCAGCTGGGCGAAAGCTACGCCGCCAGCGTCGGCGTGCCGGTGCGGGCGTTTTCCGTGGTGCTTGTGCTGCTGTCAAGCCTGCTGGCGGCCTGCGTCACGGCATTTGCCGGACCGATCTCCTTCGTCGGCATTGCGGTGCCGCATCTGGTAAAACATACGCTGGGCAGTGCAAAACCGCTGCGGGTGCTGCCGGGCTGCGCACTGGGCGGCGCGGCATTCTGCCTGCTGTGCGACCTGATCGCCCGCAGCCTGTTTGCACCCACCGAGCTGTCCATCAGCTCGGTCACAGCGGTGTTCGGTGCGCCGGTGGTCATCTGGCTGCTTGTGCGCCGCCACAGTGGGGAGGGCACGGTATGAGCTGTTGTGAAACGCAAAATCTAGCCGTCGGCTACGGTGCGCCGCTGCTGCGGGACATTGCCCTGCACGCCGAGCGCGGCAAAATTCTGGCGCTCATCGGTCCGAACGGCGCGGGCAAATCCACCCTTTTAAAAACGCTGGCCGGGCAGCTGGCGGCGCAGGGCGGCGCGGTGCTGCTGGACGGGCAGGACCTGACGGCCTACACCCCCAACGCCCGGGCGCGCAAGCTGGCGCTGATGCTGCCCCACACGGCCCGCACCGAGCTGACGTCCTGCTTTGAGGTCGCCGCCGCCGGGCGCTACCCCTACACCGGGCGGCTGGGCATTTTGTCCGATGCCGACAGGCAGCAGGTGCATGACGCCCTGTGCCTTGTCCGGGCGAAGGAGCTGGAGGACCGCGATTTTGCCAGGATCAGCGACGGCCAGCGCCAGCGCGTGCTGCTGGCCCGCGCGGTCTGCCAGCAGCCGGAGATTTTGCTTCTGGACGAGCCAACGTCGTTTTTGGACGTAAAGGGCAAGGCGGAACTCATGGACATCCTGCAAGTGCTGGCGCATGAGAAGAATGTGGCCGTCATCGTGACGCTGCATGAGCTGGAGCTGGCCCAAAGGCTGGCCGACGCCGTTGTCTGCGTTGCGCCGTCAGGCGTGTCCGCTGTGCTGGCACCGCAGGACGCCTTTGCACAGGACAATATCTGTGCGCTGTTTGGACTTACCACCGACCAATACGCGGTGCTGTTTGCCGGGAGCGGCGCAAAGCCGAAGCCCCAATTTGAGCACTACATCCGCAGCGGGCAGCGTTTACTGCGCTGCGGCTACACAACCGGCACCTGCGCGGCGCTGGGGGCGGCGGGCGCGGCGCGGCTGCTGCTGACCGGCCACGCGCCGGAAAGCGTTGGTCTGCGCACGCCCAAGGGCATCGTCGTGGAGGTCGCACCGCAGTTCTGCCGCCTGACGGAAGACGGGGCCGCGTGCGCCATCGTCAAGGACGGCGGCGACGACATCGACGCCACGACGGGTCTGCCGGTCATTGCCGCGGTCACACTGCTGCCCGACGCGCCGCGCACCGTTACGATTGACGGCGGGGCGGGGGTGGGCCGTGTGACAAAGCCCGGCCTCGATCAGCCCGTCGGCGCGGCGGCCATCAACCGTGTGCCGCGGCAGATGATAACCGAGGCGCTTTTGCGGGAGGCGGACGCCGTCGGCTACGGCGGCGGGTTCGCGGTGGTCATCTCCATCGAAGGCGGCGAGGCGGCGGCCAAGCGCACCTTCAACCCGCATCTGGGGGTCGAGGGCGGCCTGTCGGTGCTGGGCACCAGCGGCATTGTGGAGCCGATGAGCCAGCAGGCGCTTCTGGATACGCTGCAAATCGAAATCCACCAGGCAGTGTTGAAAAGCCGCCGCCTGATTTTAGCCCCCGGCAACTACGGGCTGGACTACCTGGCCGCCAACTACCCCGCGCTGCACGAGATCCCTGTCGTAAAAATCTCAAATTTCGTCGGGGAAGCGCTGGATATGGCCGTGGCGGAGCACTTCGCGGAGGTGCTGCTCGTCGGGCATGTGGGCAAGCTCGTCAAGCTGGCGGGCGGCATCATGAACACCCACTCCCGCTGTGCCGACTGCCGCACTGAGCTGTTCTGCGCCCATGCGGCGCTCTGCGGCGCGGACGCGGCGACCTGCCGTGTCCTGATGGACGCCGCCACGACAGACGCCTGTCTGGACATTCTGGACGCCGCGCAGCTGCGGGAGCCGGTCATGGCCAGCCTGCTCACCGCGATCCAGCTGCATCTGGACCGCCGCGCGGCGGGGGTGTTCAAAGTCGGCGCGGTGCTGTTCTCAAACCGGAACGGCCCGCTGGGCCAGACAAAAACTGCCGATACACTGTTGAAATTGTGGAAGGAAGCCTGACATGGTACATTTTGTGGGGGCCGGCCCCGGCGCACCGGACCTGATTACCCGGCGCGGCGCAGCCCTGCTGCAAACGGCGGACTGCATCATCTACGCGGGCAGCTTGGTCAACCCGGCGCTGCTGGGGCTGGCGGGGCCGGACTGCGCCATCTATAACAGCGCCGAGATGACGTTAGAGCAGGTGCTTACCGTTATGAAAGAAAACGAAGCAGCGCACAAAACCACCGTGCGCCTACACACGGGCGACCCCTGCCTGTACGGCGCGATCCGGGAACAGATGGACGCGCTGGACGCCATGGGCATCGCCTACGACGATACGCCCGGCGTGTCGAGCTTCTGCGGTGCGGCGGCGGCGCTGAACGCCGAGTACACGCTGCCCGGCGTCAGCCAGACCGTCATCATCACCCGCATGGAGGGCCGTACCCCTGTGCCCGAAGGTGAGCGGCTGGCCGCATTGGCCGCCCACGGGGCGACGATGGTCATTTTCCTCTCCATCGGCCTGATCGGCAGGGTGCAGGACGCGCTTCTGCAGGGCGCGTACACCGCCGCGACCCCTGCCGCCGTTGTCTACAAGGCAACGTGGCCGGAACAGAAAATTGTCCATTGCACCGTCGGAACGCTGGCCGAAAGCACCCGCGCGGCGGGCATCACCAAGACGGCGCTCATCGTCGTCGGGGACTTTTTGGCCGCACAATATGACCGCAGCAAGCTGTATGACCCGGCGTTCACAACGGAGTTCCGAAGGGGGACGGACCGATGACCTGCGCGTACATTGCGTTCACGGCGCGGGGACTGGCGCTGGCGCAGCAGCTGGCGGCAGCCTGCCCCGGCAGCGTGGCCCGCGGCGGTGCGGACGGCGTCCGCCTGACCGATTGGACCGCTGCGCAGTTTGCACAAAGCGACGCACTGATTTTTGTAGGAGCTGCCGGGATCGCGGTGCGGGCCATCGCGCCCCACTGCCGCAGCAAGGCTGCAGACCCCGCCGTCGTTGTGCTGGATGAGGGTGGGCGGTTCGCCATTCCGCTGCTGTCGGGGCATCTGGGAGGCGCAAACGAGCTGGCGCAGCGGCTGGCGGCGGTCTGCCATGCCGTGCCGGTCATCACGACGGCCACCGACGGACGCGGCGTTTTTGCCGTGGACGAGTGGGCCAAGCGCCAGAACTGCGCCGTGGCCGAGCCGGAGCGCATTCGCTACGTGAGCGGTGCACTGCTGGCCGGGCAGAGCGTTTGTTATGCCGCCGACTGGGCTGTTTCCGGCACGCCGCCCGCGGGTGTGGAGCCTGCCGCCGCCGCTGACCGTGCAGATTTTGCGCTGACGCTGACCCCGACGGGTGAGGCGCTGCACCTGATCCCCCGCATTGCGGTGTTGGGTGTCGGCTGCAAGCGCGGCACGACGGCGGAAAAGTTGGAAACAGCCTTTGCGGCCTTCTGCGCGGAGCACCATTTTGCCCCGCAGGGCATTGTCCGCGCAGCCAGCATTGACTTGAAAAAGGATGAGCCGGGTCTGGCGGCGTTCTGCCGGACGCACGGCTGGGAGATGGACTTTTATACCGCCGCTGCCCTGCGCACGGCTAAAGGCCGCTTTACGTCCTCCGGCTTTGTGCAGAGCATCACGGGCGTGGACAATGTCTGTGAACGTGCGGCAGTGCTGGCTGCAGACGGAGTGCTGTTCATCCCGAAGTGGGCGCGGGACGGCGTGACCCTTGCCGTGGCGCTGGCCCCCTTTGCCCCGGATTGGAGATGGAAAAATGATGAACCGTAGTCTTGTGTATGTGGTGGGCCTCGGCCCGGGCGGTGCGCAGTATTTGACCGCCCAGGCGCAGACTGCCCTGCAGGCCGCCGACGTGCTGTGCGGCTACACGGTCTACATCGACCTTGTGCGCCCGCTTTACCCGGATAAAGAGGTCTACGCTACCGGCATGACGAGGGAACTTGACCGCTGCCGTTGGGCGCTGGAAACAGCAAAGGGCGGCAAGACGGTGGCGCTCGTCTGCTCCGGCGATGCCGGGGTCTACGGCATGGCCAGCCCGCTGTTGGAGCTGGCGGAGCACTGCCCGGAGGTAGAGGTCGAGATCGTGCCCGGCCTGACCGCCGCTTTGAGCGGGGCCGCGGTGCTGGGTGCGCCGTTGGCACATGATTTTTGCGTGATTTCGTTGTCGGACAGGCTGACGCCGTGGGCCGTCATTGAAAAGCGGCTGGCCTGCGCCGCGGCGGGGGATTTCTGCCTGGCGCTCTACAACCCGTCGTCCAAAGGCCGCGCCGACTACCTGCAAAAGGCCGTTCGCATTCTGCGGGACAACGGCAAGGGGCCGGACACGGTCTGCGGGCTGGTGCGCTGCATTGGCCGCGACGGCCAGACCGCGCGGCTGCTGACGCTGGCCGAGCTGGAGGACACCGTTGTGGATATGTTCACAACGGTCTTTGTCGGCAACGCTGCAACGCAGATTTTACAGGACAGAATGGTTACGCCAAGGGGGTATCGCGGCGTATGAATGTGGTGGTTTTCAGCGGTACAACGGAGGGGCGCAGCTTCTCCCGCGCGCTGGCGGCGCTTGGCGCGGCGGTCACGGTCTGTGTGGCGACAGAGCTGGGGGCCGAGGAACAGGGCTGCGCCGACGGCATCACGGTGCGCACCGGGCGGCTGGACGCCGACGGAATGACGGCGCTGCTGCGCGGTGCGGCGCTCTGCGTTGACGCGACCCACCCGTATGCCGCCGAGGCAACGCGCAATATCCGTGCGGCGGCAGCGGTGGCGGGAGTTGAATATCACCGTCTGCTGCGCCCCGCCAGCCCCCTGCCCGCGGGCAGTGTGGTGCTGGCCGATGCCGCCCGGGCCGCCGCGTATCTGGCAGACAGACCGGGGCGCGTCCTGCTGGCGACGGGTGCCAAGGAGCTGCCCGCCTTCGCACCGCTCGACCCGGCGCGGCTCTACCCGCGTGTTCTGCCGACGCTGGCAGGTATCGCAGCATGCGAGGCAGCGGGCATTCCGCACCGCAATATCCTTGCGATGCAGGGGCCTTTTACGAAAGAATTAAATGCGGCGCTGCTGCACCAGTTCCATATCGACTATATGGTCACGAAGGACGGCGGTGCGGCGGGCGGCTTTGCCGAAAAGGCCGAGGCCGCCGCCCGGTGCGGCGTGCAGCTCATTGTGCTGCGCCGCCCGGACGACGAGGGCGAGACCGCTGACACAATTTTACAGCGATGCAGGGAGCTTTTATGAAGATCACATTGGTGGGCATGGGCAGCGGAGCGCCCGGCAGCCTGACTGCGGCGGGGCTGGAGACGCTGCGCGGAGCGGAGCTGATCATCGGCGCGCGCCGCCTGCTGGAAAACCTGCCCGAGGGTTGCACGGCAAACCGCGCGGCCTTCTATAAAACGGACGAAATTTGCGCATTGCTGCGGCAGACAGATTGCGCGGAGACCGCGGTGGTTTTCAGCGGCGACACGGGCTTCTACTCCGGCGCGGCGGCGCTCTGCCGCGCATTGGACGATGCGGGTCTGCCGTACACGGTGCTGCCCGGCGTTTCCAGCGTGCAATTATTGGCCGCGGCGCTGGGCCGCCCGTGGCAGGGCTGGCGACTCGTCTCCGCCCACGGCTGTGCCTGTGACCCGGTGGCCGCCTGCCGCGCAGGCGGGACAACCTTTTTCCTGACCGGCGGCAGCGAGACCCCCGCGACGCTCTGCCAACAGCTGGCGGCTGCCGGGCTGGGCGACGCTGCGGCCACGGTGGGGGAGAACCTCGGCACGCCGTCCCAGCGGCTTGTGACCGGCACGGCGCAGGAACTGGCCGCACAGCGCTTTGCACCGCTCAGTGTCCTGCTTGTGGAAAATGTGCCCACGCCCCTGCGCCGCACGCCCGGCCTGCCCGATGCAGCGTTCATCCGCGGCAAAACGCCGATGACCAAGCAGGAAGTCCGCGCTGCCGCGCTGGCCAAGCTGGCTGTGCGCCCCACAGATACCCTCTGGGATGTGGGCGCGGGCACCGGCAGCGTCAGTGTGGAGCTAGCGCTGGCCGCCCCTGCGGGCCGGGTCTACGCCGTGGAGTGCGACGCGGAAGCCTGTGACCTTATCCGTCAGAACCGCGCAAAATTTGCGGTGCAAAATCTGCACCTTACCGAGGGCCTTGCCCCCGCCGCACTGGCAGGCTGGCCCGCGCCGGACGCTGTTTTTATCGGCGGCAGCAAGGGCAGTCTGCGGGCTGTCGTCGATGCCGCGCTGGCCGCGAACCCCGATGCACGGCTCTGTATCAGCGCCATTGCGCTGGAAACCTTACAGGAGGCCGTTGCGGCCCTGACGGCCCACGGCCTGACCGCCCAGGTTACACAAATCGCAGTCAGCCGTAGCCGGGCGGCGGGCAGCCTGCACCTGCTCATGGCGAACAACCCGGTTTTCTTGATCGCGAGGGAGTAAAAATGCTGCAATTGGTTCTGGCTGCACCCCGCTCCGGCAGCGGAAAAACAACGGCTGCCTGTGCTTTGCTGGCGGCGCTGACTGCCCGCGGGCTGACCCCCTGCGCGTTCAAGTCGGGGCCGGACTACATCGACCCGATGTTCCACCGCGCGGTGCTGGGCGTCGAAAGCCACAATCTCGACCTGTTTTTCTCTGCACCGCAGACCGCCCGCGCACTCTACGCCCGGCACGCGGCGGGGCACGGCGCGGCAGTCGTCGAGGGGGCCATGGGCTACTACGACGGCCTTGGCGGCGTGACCGACACGGCCAGCGCGTGGCAGCTGGCCGATACGCTGGACCTGCCCGCACTGCTCGTTGTGCGGCCCAAGGGGGCAAGCCTGACGCTGGCGGCGGAGCTGCGCGGGCTGACGGCGTTCCGCACACCGCACCATATCGCGGGAATTTTGCTCAATGATTGTACGCAAGGACTGTGCGCTCTGCTGAAGCCGATGCTCGAAAAAGAGACCGGTCTGCCCGTGGTCGGCTGCCTGCCGCCGCTGCCCGAGGCCGCGATAGAAAGCCGACACCTCGGTCTGAAAACCGCCGCCGAGATCGACGATCTGCAGCGCAAGATACAGCTCTTATCCGATGCCGCGCAGCAAACCATCGACTGGCCGCTGCTACACACCCTGTTTGACCGCCCCGCGCCCGCCGCTGTGCCGTGCACGGTGCCCCCGCCGCGGGTGCGCCTTGCCGTGGCAAGGGACGCCGCGTTCTGCTTTACCTACGCCGAAACGCTGGAGGCACTGCGGGAAAACGGCGCGGAGCTGTGCTTTTTCAGCCCGCTGGCCGACACGGCTCTGCCGGATAACATCGGCGGGCTTTACTTGCCGGGCGGCTACCCCGAGCTGTACGCCGCCCGGCTGGCCGCGAACGCCCCCCTGCGCGCCGCCGTAAAAAGCGCCGTGCAGGGCGGCCTGCCCACCGTGGCCGAGTGCGGCGGCTTTTTGTACCTGGGCCGGACATTACAGGACGCCGACGGCACGCCCCACCCGATGGCTGGCGTGCTGCCCGGGCAGGGCTTCAAGGTCGGGCGGCTTGTGCGGTTCGGCTACGCCCGCCTGACCGCCCGCGCCGACAGTATGCTGTTCCGCGCGGGGGAGACCCTGCCCGTCCACGAGTTCCACCACTGGGATTCCACCGAAAACGGCGATGCGTTCACCGCTGCCAAGGCAAACGGGCGGCAGTGGGCGTGCGGCTTTGCCAATGCACGTCTCTACGCGGGTTTTCCGCATCTCTACTGGGTGGGTACGCCGCTGCCGAAGCGCTTTGCGGCTGCAGCCGAACATTATATAAAGGAAACATCATGACCGAAAACGAACTGAAAAACCTGCTTGCAGCCGTTACCCCGCCGGACGAGGCCGCCCGCGCCGCAGCCCACGCCCACTGGGCTGCGCTGGCAAAGCCTTTGGGCGGACTGGGTCGGCTGGAAACCATGGTCGAGGACGCCGCCGCGCTGACCGGCGACCCCGTGCCGGATGTCAGCCGCCGCGCGGTGCTGGTGCTCTGCGCGGACAACGGCGTTGTGGCGCAGGGCGTCAGCCAGACCGATGCCTCCGTGACCCGCGCCGTTCTCGAAAACCTGACCGCCCGCCGCACCAGCGTCTGCCGCATGGCCGCTGCGGCCCACTGCGACGTCGTGCCCGTCGATATGGGCATTGCGGGCGCACCCGTGCCCGGCGCGGCGGACTGCCGCATTGCTGCGGGCACGGCTGACTTTACCACCGGCCCGGCTATGACCCGCGCACAGGCCGTGCAGGCCATCGCCGCGGGCATTGCGCTGGTGCGCGCGCAGAAGCAGAACGGCGCACAGCTGCTGGCGACGGGGGAAATGGGCATCGGCAACACAACGACGTCCAGCGCCGTGGCCAGCTTGCTGCTGGGCCGCCCTGTGGCCGAGATGACCGGGCGCGGCGCGGGACTTTCCGACGCAGGACTGCACCGCAAAATAGATGCGATAGAACGCGGCATTGCCCGCAACCACCCCGACGCCGCGGACCCGCTGGGGGTGCTGGCGGCGCTGGGCGGCTTTGATATTGCCGGGCTGTGCGGCGTGTTTCTGGGCGGTGCGCTCGAAAGGCTGCCCATCGTGATGGACGGATTCATCAGCGGCGTGGCGGCCCTGTGCGCGGTGCGGCTCTGCCCCGCGGCGGAAAAGGCCGTTTTCGCCAGCCATGTGTCCAGCGAGCCAGCCGCACATATTGTGCTGGACGCGCTGTGCAAAAAACCGCTTATCACCGCAGAGCTGCATCTGGGCGAGGGCACGGGCGCGGTGGCCAGCCTGCCGCTGTGGGATATGGCGCTGGCCGTCTACAACGGCTGCTACTCGTTTGCGGAGGGCGGCATCACGCCGTACACCCCGCAGTGCTGACGCTGGTCATCGGCGGCGCGGCCAGCGGCAAAAGCGCTTATGCGGAGTCGCTCTGCCTGCGCGCACCGCTGCCGCGCACCTATCTGGCGACGATGCAGGTCTGGGACGCCGAGTGCGCCGCCCGCGTGGCGAAGCACCGCGCCATGCGGGCCGAAAAGCAGTTCACCACGGTAGAGTGCCCGCTGCACCTGGACCGCGTGGCCCTGCCCCGGCGCGGCACTGTACTGCTGGAGGACCTGGGCAACCTGGTCGCCAATGAGCTGTATGACCCCGACGGTGCAGGGACGGAAACCGCGGCGGCGATCCTGCGGGGCATTGACAAGATGCTGCTGCAATGTGATAATCTGATTGTGGTTTCCAACGAGGTGTTCAGCGGTGGGGCAGACTATGCGGACGATACGGACTGCTATCTGCGCGCACTGGCCGCCGTCAACAATGCTGCGGCGGCGCGCGCAGACCGCGTGGTGCGCGTTGTCTGCGGCATCCCCGTCTATTACAAAGGAAGTGAAGGTCCGTGACAGCTTTACAGACGATTGCGGTGGCGTTCGCCATGTTCTCGGCCCTGCCGATGCCGCAGTTCGACTGGAACGAAAAAAATATGCGGTACGCGCTCTGCGCCTTCCCGCTGGTGGGGGTGGTGTGCGGCGCACTGTGGTGCGTCTGCGGCGTGCTGCCGCTGCCTGCGGCGGCCCGCGCGGCGGGGTTCTGCCTTGTGCCGGTCTGGGTCACGGGCGGCATCCATCTGGACGGCTACGCCGACACCTGTGACGCACTTTCAAGCTACGGCGATACCGCGAAGAAGCTGGAAATTTTAAAGGACCCCCACTGCGGCGCGTTCGCAGTCATTCGGCTGTGCAGCTACTTTGCGGCGTATTTTGCGCTGTGCGGCTGTGTGGCGTTCACCCCGCGGGTCGGCGTGCTCTGGACGCTGGCGCTGGTGGGGGAGCGGGCGCTGTCCGGGCTGGCCGTGGCGGCGTTCCCGCTGGCGAAAAACACCGGCCTTGCCCACACCTTTGCCACGGCGGCGGACCGCGTCCGCGTGCGGCAGGTGCTGGCCGTGCTCTGCGCCATGCTGGCCGTGGGGCTGACTGCACTGGGCGGCTGGGCGCTGGTGCTGGCCGCAGGCTGTGCTTTTGCGCGGTACTACGTTGTTGCCAAAAAACAGTTTGGCGGTGTGACCGGTGATCTGGCCGGGTGGTTCCTGCAAAAATGCGAGATCTGGATGCTGGCGGCGCTGGCTGCCTGCCAATGGCTGGGGGTGCTGTAAATGGTGTTTGTGACAGGGCCGCTCTGCAGCGGCAAGCGCACCTTTGCGCAAAAGCTCGGCGGGCGGCAGGTGTACGATGTGCAGGATTTGGCCGCCGACGCCGCCGATTTGAACCGGCTGGCCGACGAGCTGGCAGATTATGATGTTGTGACCGCGGCGGAGGTCGGCGGCGGCGTTGTGCCGATTGACCCCGCCGCGCGTGCCGCGCGGGAGGCGGCGGGCCGTCTGGCCTGTCTGCTGGCCGCGCGGGCGGACTGCGTTGTGCAGATGTTTTGCGGTCTGCCGACGATTTTGAAAGGAGAACTTCCGAAATGCTGATTTATTTACTGCGCCACGGCCTGACCGAGTACAACGCCCAGAAGCGCTATCAGGGTCAGCGGGACATCCCGCTCTCGCCCGAGGGGCTGGCCCAGCTGCGCCGGGCTGATATTGACCCGAAGGTTGTCTATATTTCCACGCTGCAGCGTACAAGGCAGACGGCGGAGGTGTTGTTCCCGGACGCGGAGCTCGTGCCCGTGGATGGGCTGAAGGAGATGTGCTTCGGCAGCTTTGAAGGCCGCAATTATATTGAGATGGAGCACGACCCCAACTATCAGGCGTGGGTCGCCGCCAACTGCGAGAGCAGCTGCCCCGACGGTGAGCGCAAGGATGATTTCAGTGACCGCGTATGCCGCACGTTTGCGGCGCTGGTGGACAAGGCGCTGGCCGACGGCGAGGAAATGCTGGTGATCCTGGCCCACGGCGGCACCCAGATGGCCGCGTTGGAGCGCTACGGCGTGCCGCGCCGCAGCTATTACCGGTGGTGCGGCCCCAACGCGGGCGGCTATGTGCTGGACGCCCGCGACTGGGCGGCGCGGCATGAGCTGCGTTTGGTCAAGACCGTGCAGTACACGAAGGAGAGCACATGCTGATCTTTTGGGCGGTGCTGGGCGGCTTTTTGCTGGACGCTCTGTTTGGCGACCCGGCGTGGCTGCCGCATCCGGTGGTGCTCATGGGCCGGTGCATCTCGGCGCTGGAAAAGCACCTGCGCACCGCACTGCCCAAAACGCCGCGGGGCGAGCTGGCCGGCGGGGCCGCGGTGGCCGCAGTACTGCCGCTGGGCACGCTGGCCGTTACCGGGCTTGCCTGCTGGGCCGCGGCAAGGCTCCATCCGGCGCTGGGGCTGGCGCTGCAAATGCTCTGGTGCGGCCAGGCGCTGGCAGCCAAGGGTCTTGCACAGGAGAGCCGCAATGTGTACAAGGAACTGGCAAAGGGCGACCTGCCCGCGGCCCGCAGGGCCGTGGCCCGCATCGTGGGCCGTGACACGCAAAACCTGACCGCCGCGGGCGTGACCAGAGCCGCCGTGGAGACCGTGGCCGAGAACGCCAGCGACGGCGTCATTGCGCCGCTTTTGTATATGCTCCTTGGCGGGGCACCGCTGGCGCTGACCTACAAGGCCATCAACACGATGGACAGCATGCTCGGCTACAAAAACGAAAAATATCTTTATTTCGGGCGCTGTGCCGCCAAATTGGACGATGCCGCCAACTGGCTGCCCAGCCGCCTGGCCGCGCTGCTCTGGGTGGCTGCGGCGGCGCTGACGGGCAGCAGCGCCCGTGGGGCGTGGCGCATCTGGCGGCGGGACCGCCGCCGCCACGCCAGCCCCAACAGCGCCCAGACCGAGAGCGCCTGCGCCGGGGCACTGGGCGTGCAGCTGGCGGGCCCGGCCTATTACTTTGGCGAATATTACGATAAGCCGACAATTGGCGACCCGCTGCGGGAGATCGAGCCGCGGGACATCCTGCGTGCCAACCGCATGATGTACGCCGAGAGCCTGCTGGCCCTTGTGCTGGGGCTGGCCGTGCGGCTGATGCTTGTCTTGTGAGGGAATGCGGAATGGAACTGGTACACGGCGGTGACTGGGCGGGCTATCGGGCCGAGTTTGGCCGGGACGCGCTGGATTTTTCGGCCAACGTCAGCCCGCTGGGGCTGCCCGCGGGTGTGGCGGCGGCCATCACAGCGGCACTGCCCATGGCGGATCGCTACCCGGACCCGCTCTGCCGGGCACTGCGCACTAAGCTGGCCGCGGCAGAGGGTGTGGATACTGCACAAATTTTGTGCGGCAACGGTGCGGCGGACCTGATCTACCGACTGGCACTGGCCCTGCGCCCGCGGCGCGCATTGCTGCCCGCGCCGACCTTTGCCGAGTACGCTGCTGCGCTGGAGACGGTGGATTGTGACGTACAGCGGTTTCTTTTGCGGGAGGAAAACGACTTTGCCGTGACGGACGGCTTTGTAGACGCCATCGACGACAGCACCGATGCAGTGTTCCTCTGCCAGCCCAACAACCCCACCGGGCAGGTCACGCCGCTCGTTATGGTGCAAAAGCTGCTGCGCCGCTGTGCCGACTGTGGCGCGGTGCTGGTCGTGGATGAGTGCTTCCTCGACTTCCTCGCCGCGCGGGATGCCCTGACAGCTAAGGCGGTTTTGCGCGATGCACCGAACCTAATAATCTTAAAGGCATTCACCAAGCTCTACGCCATGGCTGGGGTGCGGCTGGGTTATGCGCTGTGCAGTGACGCGGCGCTGCTGGACAAAATGCGCGCGGCGGGCCAGCCGTGGGCCGTGTCCGGTCTGGCACAGGCCGCAGGGCTGGCCGCACTGGAGGAGACCGCCTATGCCGACAGCGTGCGCACACTCATTGCCGACCAGCGCCCAAGGCTGGCCGCGGGACTGCGGGCACTGGGGCTGCGGGTCGTGGACGGACAGGCCAACTACCTGCTGTTCCGCGCACCGGCGGACTTTGGGGCAAAGCTGCGCCGTCACGGTGCGGTGGTGCGCGGCTGCGGCAACTACCCGGGGCTGGACGAGACGTGGTACCGCACCGCTGTGCGCACCCAAAAAGAAAACGAACAGCTGTTAAAAATTATGCGGGAGGTGCTGGCATGAGCCGGGCAGGGTGCATCATGGTGCAGGGAACGATGAGCGGCGCGGGCAAAAGCCTGCTGTGCGCGGCGCTCTGCCGCATTTTTGCGCAGGACGGCTACAAAACCGCGCCGTTCAAAAGCCAGAACATGGCGCTGAACAGCTTTGTGACCCGGGACGGCCTCGAAATGGGCCGCGCACAGGTCGTGCAGGCGCAGGCCGCGGGCGTCGAGCCCGATGTGCGGATGAACCCGATCCTGCTCAAGCCGAGCAGCGATGTGGGCAGCCAGGTCATCGTGAACGGCGAGGTCCGCGGCGATATGCCCGCAAAGGAATACTTCCGCCGCAAAAAGTCGCTGATTCCCGATATTCTGCGTGCCTACGACAGCCTTGCCGATGAATTTGACATCATCGTCATCGAGGGCGCGGGCAGTCCCGCCGAAATCAACCTGAAGACGGACGACATTGTCAACATGGGGCTGGCAAAGCTCGTGGACGCGCCGGTTCTGCTGGCGGGCGACATTGACCGCGGCGGCGTCTTTGCGCAGCTGTACGGCACGGTGGCGCTGCTGGAGCCGGACGAGCGCGCGCGTATATGCGGGCTTATCATCAATAAATTCCGCGGCGACGTAGAAATTTTGCGTCCCGGGCTGGCGATGCTGGAGGAAAAAACGCAGCTGCCGGTGCTGGGCGTCGTGCCGTACCTGCGGGTGGACATCGAGGACGAGGACTCGCTTGCGCCGCGGCTGCAAAGCAAAAGCGCGGTCAAGCCGCTGGATGCAGCTGTTTTGAGATTGCCGCATATTTCCAATTTTACCGATTTTATGCCGCTGGAACAGCACACGCTTTTGGGTGTGCGGTACGTGCAGTCCGTGCGGGAGCTGGGCGCGCCGGACCTGGTCATTCTGCCCGGCACCAAAAACACGGTGAACGACCTGTTGTGGCTGCGCCAGTCCGGGCTGGAGGCCGCTGTGCTCAAGCTGGCAGCAGGCGGCACGCCGGTGCTGGGCGTCTGCGGCGGCTATCAGCTGCTGGGCGAGAAGCTCGACGACAGTCAGGGCACCGAGAGCGGCCATCCGCAGACGCTGCGCGGACTGGGCCTGCTGCCGACGCGGACGGTCTTTACCGCCGAAAAGCGCCGCGCACAGGTCACGGCGACGGCTGCCGCGCCCTTTGCCGGGGCTGCGCTGACCGGATATGAAATTCACACGGGCCGCACCGCGGTGAACGGCGCACCGTTCTGCCGCTATGCCGACGGCACACCGGAGGGCTGCGTGCAAAACGCCGTGTTCGGCACCTACCTGCACGGCCTGTTTGACAGCGGCGAATTGACGGAGCAGCTGGCCGCGTACCTCTGCCGCCGCAAGGGAATTGCGCCGGAGACCGCTGCGCCGCTTGCGATGGACGACTACCGCACACAGCAGCTGGACCTGCTGGCCGACGGCGTACGCAGTGCGCTGGACATGGACGCCGTCTACGCGGCCATGGGTCTGCACAACCCCAGAGGAGGGAAAAAATGACACCGCAGCATCATCTGCCCGCCGACATTGAGCGCACGAGCATGGGCATTATCACGGCTGAGCTGGCCGCGCGCGGGCTTGCGATTCCGCCCGAAAACGCCGCTGTGGTCAAGCGCGTTATTCACACGACAGCGGATTTTGACTACGCCGAGAACCTGC
>OLRU01001683.1_pt1 | contig 17976 bp, 16 predicted proteins | sample 1672961 | NCBI WGS metagenome assembly OLRU01 (sample SAMEA3136741, study PRJEB25190) | human gut metagenome | biome: human gut; feature: human-associated habitat; material: faeces | place: Austria | collected 2013
GTCGATCTGGAATATGTGTATTACCAGCCGGTGCGGCATGAGATCACGGTGGAACTGCCTGTTTCCCTGTCCGGCGAAGATATCGACGAAATCATGAGCAAGGCGCTCTGCGACGGTATCCTCCGCTGGTGCAAAGAGGTGACAGCACAGGGGCAGTACCCCGGCAAACTGATCAGTGAACAGCTTTCTCGGAACGGGACGCTGCTTCTGCGGGACAATGCCAACACAGTTCATGAGTTGACGCTGCAGAAACTGCTGAACGGTTTCCGTCAATATCTGATTGCCGGTGGGAATGTAGATCGCAATGAACAGGGCCAAATCGACATCCGCGATATCGATTATGAAGCGTCGGACGCCATTATCCAATACGCCCTGTTCGGAACAATTCACTATGAGTGAGGAGGCAGGTATATGTGGCATGAAGGAGTGATCGCCGTCCCGAGTGAAGACGGGAAATATACCAAAATCCACTATTGGGTCAAGGCTTATGACGAGCCGAGCAAAATCTATGGCATCGACGGCGGACGGATCAGCAAGCTCTCACTGAAGCAAAACGGCGAGTTTGCGGCGAATTATGACCGTGGCTGGGACAAACGCCCCGCCACCTACGCGATCCTGTTGAAAGAATACAACTGAGGAGGAACATACCATGTTGAAAGAAAATGGAAAACTCTACATCGCTTACGGCTCCAATCTCAATCTGGAGCAGATGAAACACCGCTGCCCTACGGCGAAGGTGGTGGGCACCGCCCATCTGGAGGGCTGGAAGATGACCTTCCGGGGGAAGGGTAACGGTGTCGCTACCATTGAACCCAGCGAGAACGACAGCGTCCCCGTCCTGATCTGGCGCATTATGCCCCAGGACGAACAGGCGCTGGACGTCTACGAGGGCGCCCCCAGCTTCTACCGCAAGGAAACGATTCCGGTGGAACTGAACGGCGAGACCGTCCAGGCGATGGTCTACATCATGAACGACGGTCATCCGCTCTCGTCCCCCAGCAAGGGCTACTATGCCACCATTCTGGAGGGCTATCAGAGCGCCGGGTTTGACCCCGCTGTTCTGAAACGCTACGCCGACGCGACGAAAAAGGAGGAACGCATTATGACGGACACCATCCGCAAGCAGATCATGGCCATCCGCGACAGCGGCGAAACCAATATGCTGGATACCCGCATGGTACAGGTCATCGCCAACCGCGAGGGCTACTACGAACTGGTGTGCTTCATCGAAGACCACCGCCGGGAGTATACCCATTTCATTTTCACCGGCGAAGAAAGCTGAGGTGAACTGTTATGACGATTGTTTATAACGTCACCGGCAGCGAGCGCAAATGGCTGGCGAAGGCGCTCGGGGCAATGTTGCTCTGGGAGCCGGTCTACGCCGGAGCGCCCAGCTTCGCCTACAAGGTCGGTAACTACACCGTGGACAAAAACGGCGCGATCACCTGTCCGGCTTCGACCACACAGGAGATTATCGGCCAAATCATCGCCAAACTTAAGGAGGAGGGCTTTACCCCGGCATCCGTTGAGGGGGACGCGCTTTCCGTTTCTCTGCCGTGTAATCTGTTCACGCCGGAGGCGCTGGATCGGCTGCGGGAGATCATCGGCGGCAAAGCGCCGCTGTTCCGCAGGGCGTTCCAGAACGAGCACATCTCCTTTGAAATCGAGGGGGACAAGCTCTGCTTCCCGTGGTTCCATCTGCACGGCCTGGACGGCGAGGCGGAGGCTTACAGCCGCTTTATCTGCGCCCTCGGCAAGATGGCGCGGGAGCGGCGGCGCATTACCGCGAAACCCTATACCGGCGCCAACGACAAGTTCGCCATGCGGCTGTTTCTCGTACAGCTTGGGCTGAAAGGCCCGAAGTACAAGCAGACCCGGAAGATTCTTCTGATGAACCTCTCTGGCAACAGTGCGTGGAAAAACGGTGCGCCGGGGCAACGCCGGGAGGAGGTATCCGAATGAACGGTTTTCCAAGCAGAGAAACGGTGGAACGTCTGCGGATGGCGTATCCCAAAGGCACACGGGTGGAACTCATCTCGATGAGCGACCCCTATGCCAAGCTGAAGCCCGGTGACCGGGGGACAGTCTCATTTGTGGATGACATCGGCACGGTGTTCGTCCGCTGGGACTGCGGTTCCGGCCTCGGCGTCGCCTATGGCGAAGACCATATCCGCAAAATTTGAGTGGGCGTACCTTATCATCCCCAGCCTGTTATGGGCTGGGGATTTCTAAAAAGGAGGTTTGATTTTATGACGGCAAAACAATTAGAACAGATCGCCGCCCTCAGAGAGCGGAATTATCCGTACAGCTTTATTGGGCGGGAACTGACCCTTTCCCCGAACACGGTGAAATCCATCTGCCGCCGAAAGGGCTTTAGGGCATCCGGTTCGCGCAAGACCAAATGGGAGAAGACAACGGCGGTTTTGTGTAAAAACTGCCGGAAACCGCTGCCAGCAGATATGCGGAGCGATGCTGTTTTCTGCTGTGAATCCTGCCGGACGGAGTGGCGGCGCAATAATCGAAAAATCGTCCGGAAATAGTCTTGACTGTTCTCGCAAAGAGAGTGATGAATGGTGTTAGGAGGTAAAAATCCATGAAGATAACAGAATTACCCGCAAAACCCAAAGAACAGCAGATTGCCCGTGTAGCGGCCTACGCCCGTGTTTCATCCGATAAAGACGCCGCGTTCCATTCACTGGAGGCGCAGACGGAATACTATGAACAGTATGTTGCTGTCCATCCAGACTGGCAGCTTATTGGGATTTATTCGGACAACGGGATTTCTGGAACAACTATCAACCGCCCGGAGTTTCAGCGTATGCTGCAGGACTGCCGGGACGGAAGAATTGACCTTGTGATTACGAAATCCGTGACCCGGTTTGCCAGGAACACAGTAATCCTGCTGGAGACGATTCGCGAGCTGAAACGGCTTGGTGTGGACACCTATTTTGAGAAAGAGAATATGCACTCCATCAGCCCGGACGGTGAGCTGCTGGTCACGCTCCTCGCCATGTACGCCGAGGAGGAAGCCCGGTCTGCCAGTGAAAACCAGCGTTGGCGAATCGTCAAGCGGTTTGAAAACGGCGAGCCGTGGGTTGGTAAAATGCTCGGCTACAGGCTGGAAAATTGCCAGTTGGTCGTTGTGCCGGAGGAAGCTGAAATTGTCCGGCAGATTTTCTCGGATTACCTTTCCGGCCTTGGACAAGCCAACATCGCTAAAAAGTTGAAGTTACAGGGTATCTCTCCGGCCAGCGGCAACACTTGGTCAAGGACATCTATACGCGCTATCCTCATGAACGAAAAATATACCGGCAGCATGATTCTGCAAAAGACCTACCGCAAGGACTTCAGAACGAAGAAGACTTTAAACAATCATGGAGAAAAACGGAAATACTTTGTGGAGCACAGCCATGAGGCTATCATAGATCAGGAGACATTTGATCGGGTGCAGGCAGAAATGGCGCGGAGGGCCGTGAAATACGATCACACCCCTAAATCCACCCAAAGCGAACCACACCTGTTCTGCGGCATCCTGCAATGCGGTCTCTGCGGGCACCACTATAAGCACTATCGCACCAATGCAAAGAAATACGATAAATCAGTATGGGCGTGTCCCAGCTACTACTCAATGGGCAAGGACATCTGCCCGGCACAGAAAATTCCAGAGGACATTTTGGTTGAAAAAACGATGGAGGTATTGGGCGTATCTTCGTTAAATCGGGATATCCTGCTGGAGCGGGTGCGGCAAATCATTGCTCCCGCACACTACCAACTGCGGTTTATCCTGCGGGACGGCACGGTGGTTGACACCCAGTGGCAGCACCGCTCTCGTAGTGAGGGCTGGACACCGGAAATGCGGGAGATAGCTCGTCAGAGAGCTTTAGCCCGACACAAAAAGGAGGAAAAATGAGTACAGAACGCAAAGTTACGATCATTGAACCAATTTCCCAGAAAGTAGCTGCGGAAAGCACTGCTGTGCCGGATAAGCTGCGCGTTGCCGCCTATGCCCGTGTCTCTACGGAGCAGGACGAGCAGCAGTCCAGCTATACGGCGCAGGTGGATTTTTATACCCGCTACATCCAGAGCAACCCAGACTGGGAGTTTGTATCCGTATTTGCGGATGAGGGCATCACTGGCACTAATACGAAGAAGCGAGATGGCTTTAATCTGATGATTCAGAAAGCCCTGAACGGTGAGATTGACCTTATTCTCACCAAATCCATTTCTCGTTTTGCCAGAAACACCGTGGATACGCTCCAGACGGTTCGCGAGCTCAAGGCCGCCGGTGTGGAGGTGATCTTTGAAAAAGAAAACCTACATACTTTCGACCCTAAATGCGAGGTGATGCTCACCATCATGAGCTCGCTAGCACAGGAGGAGAGCCGGTCAATCAGCGAAAATATCCGTTGGAGCAAGCAGAAAAATATGCGGGACGGCAAGGTTACCATGGCATATTCCCATTTCCTCGGCTACCGCAAAGGTGAAGATGGCCGCCCGGAGATCGTGGAAGAAGAGGCGGAAATCGTTCGCCAAATCTACTCCATGTTCCTGTCCGGCAAGACCATCCGTCATATCGCAGAGCACCTTACCCGCCAAGGCATCCCAACGCCTTCCGGCAAAGTGAAGTGGTCTGTAAGCACGGTGAAAAGCATCCTCACCAACGAGAAATACAAGGGTGATGCCTTACTCCAAAAGACCTACACGGTAGACTATCTCACCAAGGAGGTTCGCAAGAACGACGGCACAATGGCGCAGTATCTGGTGGAAAACTCCCATGACCCAATCATTGAGCCGGAGGTTTTCGATATGGTGCAGGAAAAACTTGCTAAACAAGCCCCGTATCGTGCTAAAATCCGTGATAATAGCGTATTCTCGAACAAAATACTCTGCCCAGATTGCGGCGGCTTTTATGGGCACAAGGTCTGGCATAACTATGCCAATACCAAACGCTATGATGTCTGGTACTGCAACCATAAGTACAGCAAAAACAAAAGATGCCAAAGCCCAGTGGTTCGGGAGAGTCAGATTAAAGCCGCTTTTGAGCAGCTTTTAACCCAACTCGGTAGAACTGCTACGACCTTTACTGAGGAACGGTGGCAGAAATTAGTGGAATCGGTCACGATTCATCCTAATCTACATTTCCAATTCCGCCTGACAGACAGCACAGAGATTGAGGTTGCTCTTTCCGACTAATTGCACATTATATTAAGCGTCGCATAGGATTTGAAATTTAATCTCCAAATTCTGCGGCGCTTTTTTGGGCTTTTCCACATATATCTACCATTCTTTCGATTGATAGGAATGTCAGTAAGCGCAAAGGCATGCAACATTTTGTTTTTTACGAGTTTGAGTTATAATTAGTTTGGTATGGTCTCAAGCAATCCAACTCATCTAAGCAAGAATCAAATAATTAATCAAGGAAGTTTTTATACCCCGGAGAAATATGTAAATTTAGCAAGTCAATGGCTACAAGAGTTGGGAGTCAATTCATCATATACCTTCTTGGATTCCTCATGCGGATACGGTGCGTTTTTTCAGCTAAAACACGCATTCGGAAAAAATAAATTTATTGGGAATGACATCGATAGCACGGCGGTTAATAATGCATCAACGCTATATCCAGACATCCGCTTCTACAATAAAAACGCACTATACAAGGTCGACAGAAGCGAATTTGGAATAACCGCCACAGAACCATTAATTGTCATTGGGAATCCGCCTTATAATGATACTACTTCACAAATAAACAGGAAAATAAAAGACAAGAAAAAGATTGATATTGACCAAGATATAAAATCCAGAGATCTCGGACTAAGCTCGCTTAATTCATATAACAAACTCAAGGCTGAGTACGCATGCATTCTTCACCCGCTTTCGTATTTAACTAAGGAAGCCAATTACAAATCCGCAAAAAGCTTCTTCAGTAACTACCGAATTCTAAAATCAATTATATTCCCAAGTAGCGAATTCGCTAATACTTCGAAGCATGTTTGCTTTCCAGTTATCATGGCATTATATGAGCGCAATGTGGGCAATGGGACAGAATACTCTGGCATTAATGGAATGGTCTTTAATACGGTCGAGGGGGTGTCGTTTTCTGTTGGGCAATGGGATTACTTAGGCGATTATATACAGAAATACCCTACTTCAATTCGTTATAGTAAAGAAATCCTGTTTTACACATTACGGGATATAAATGCTCTGAAGCGTAGCCGCACATTTATAAAGGAGAGATTAGCAAATGCCGTTGATGTAAATCCTGACAAATTAAATTACTATTGTTACGTAGACTGCTTTAAGCGTTATGCCAATCCTCCATATTATATGGGTAATTTTGATATTCCTTTTATTGGTGGCGGTAATATTTCTAAAGGTATTATATCTCTTGAAGTTCCTTATGTGAATAAAATTGTTGCTCTTAATCAAACTGATTTAGAAACTTTGATGGGATTTCAGATGCTGTAGTTCGTGTATCCAAATATAATCATCCGGAAATCTTCGGGATAGCTGATATTCCTAGTGATGTAGATGTAAAAAGTGTGATAAAATATATACATACAGTTACAAATTTAACCGCATAGGAGCAACATGGCAAGCGAACCCGCTAAAATAATTCATAATGACACATCTTTGAAAGTAAAATTGCCTATGACGCAACCTACAGGTAAAATTCGGATAAAGAGAAGATCGTTTTTCGCAGAGTATGGCATGCCGGTTGCATCTCGCCAAGAACAACTAACTACTGAATGTTATGTTGAATGGCAAATAGGGTATGATTTGTTGGCAAAGCCAGAGAATAGAGCGAAAACTAATTTGGCCGATTATGAATTTGTGAACTACAAAGGGGAGCAAAAATATCCTTATGAATTAGCAGAAATAGTTTTCTTTGCTTTTAATTTGGGTTTGATAGCTAAACAGGAAATTCGTAACACATATGAGAAAATTAAAGCTATTGAACAAGACCAAATGATTGATACGATTGATAAAATGCGGATATCCAGAACGTCTCCGGTTGAGACTGTCATCAACGATATGGATTTCTACGAAATGAAAGTTTCATATCCAATTATTGTTCATAAATTTGGAAATTACGACATACATACGGAGGTTATGAATCGTGAAAAGCAACGAGGCGTTGGCGTGCAGCCTATGCTCTATGTATGCATACCGGTTACTATGCTTTCATTTGGTACTGATCCGTTATCTCGTGTCTTACAATCAAAAGAAACCAGCGATTGGGTAATCGGCAAACCGGAGGCCCAACTCTCTTTAGAATTATTCAGAATTTTCGGAATGCTAAGTAATAAGCACAGGCATGATGTGCTGGCGATTCTTGAAAAAATGTTTTCATGGCTATGATATAGCTTTGTCCTATTATCCTAGAGAATGGTAATCTCATTTTCAGCAAACCAGTTATTTGACAACGCCGTATTCTTGACTGAATTAGCATCCTCTGTGTAGGCTACAACCGCTAGACTGTCCTGAGCTCGTGTGCAAGCAACATAAAAAAGACGTGCTGTTCTCGTAATGCCTGTATCCTTACCCTCTCGTTCGTTCTTTAAATCGGTATCGGTTTTTGCTTTAGCCCCAAATAATTTTTCATAGCTAAACAGAAAGCCACGAGCTTGCGCATCGTCCATAATAACCATAACCCTCGGAAATTCAAGCCCCTTAACACCTTGATGGGTGGCAAAACGAGTATTGTCTGTAACATATAAAGAATATCTTTCCAATTCACTAAACGAAGCTAACAGAGCTGTTCTCAGTGCAATTATCTTTTGATTTTCGCCTTCATATTGCTCTGCTAATAAATCATCTGCTCGGCTGCCAATTTCAAATAGGCCTGTATCTCGGATTGATCTTAAAACATCCGAACAAGACGGGATTTTATTATCTGTCCAAAGTTCCATTAAGGACTCAACGGCATTTTCTGCGTTTTGTAGAATTTGGGATTGGCTTCCTATTTTGGCTGCAAGCGTCTTTCGGTCTAACAATGGGGAATGTTTTCTAATAATCTTTGCAACCTCAAAGTCATTCTTTTCCTGATACGCTTTTACTAATGGCAGTACCATCTTCGCCAAAATTGACAGCTCTGCAATGGAGCCATCACGCAATGCCGTGTCAAATTTTCCCGAATCATTCAACGGCGTATACAAATTAGAAAAGCCAAATCTGCTGGCGGCCATGTGGTGTTCAAGGATCAAGCTCTTATATGTTGCTTTATCCTTCCAGCCATCATCACCAGTATCTACGGCCATTATTTGAGCAACCTTCTCCTCGACGGAATCTTTTTCGGCAGTAGATGGGGCAATAAACAGTCTTACCATTCCCGCATCCGCATCAGATCGTGCTTTCTGCTTCTGGTTATCAACTGTGCTTCGGATTGCATTTGCCAGCTCCACTATACGTGTAGCACTTCGATGGTTCATAACTTTCGTCGGTTTTGCCCAATTGTCGGGAATGCAACCAGCAAGGTTTTCTTTCCCATCATTATAGATTCTTTGCATAGTATCGCCAAACATACCGACTATAAATTTACCTTCATGTTTTTTACATACGTCAAGCAGAGCATCAATTAGTTCTTTCTTTGTATCTTGACTTTCATCAATGAGCAGTATCGGATATTTTGCTACTAAAATATTCTGCATGGTCGGCTCTGCCATAATAAAATTTGTACTCATTTTGATAACTTCGCTATGGCTAAGCGAATCGAAACCAACATTGTCACCATTGGGGTTATAAGAGAACTTTTTTACGGTTTCAATTTTCTCTAGACGTTCTTTTTTCCGCCTAATATCTTCAGCTCTTTTTTCACCTGCTTTACCACCACGGCCCTTAAGTTGCTTTTCTTCAAGTTCACTGATTTCCGCTTTAACAGATCGCCTGACCCATTCTTTGATGTCTGCTTGGTAGCTCTTGATTAATTCCCACAAGAAACTATGTATCGTGGACACAGAAAATATTGGCTTGTACTGCAATCTTCTAGATATTTCATCGCACGCTGCATTGGTATAGGTGATAACCGCAATTTGCTTACCATTCATCGCGAGACTTTCACCACGATCTTTATCAAGGAAGGTAAGGGTGTTGATTAAACTTCTGGTTTTGCCAGAGCCAGCACCAGCAAATACAAAGAAGCATTTCGGATGCTCTACAGAAAAGCAATCTTGAATTTCTTGGTCGACATGATCATCGATATGGTTATCTATAGAGTCATTTTTCGTTAATGTAGAATCCGCCATTATCCTACTCCTCCGGCTTTAAATAAGACTGTAGCCATTCTAAGCCCTCAGCGATATAAGCTGGAACTGTAAGCTCGCCGGGATCAACGGCATAAATCAAATCCAACGCAAACTCAGCCTTCTGGTCGGATTTTCCATCCCGGAGCGCATCATATACTCCTTTATGGAATTCATCAAAGGAACTTGCTTTTTTAATTTTGTCGCTCACATTTTTTATTAAACTTCCCGTATCGTCTATAGACATATCCTTGAAGAGTTGAAAATTTGTGTAGACGAGGCAATCTTCAAATGTGCTTGCGAGTGCTTCTTCATCAGTGCCATTGTAATTAATTGTCACTGGCATCTGATACGCAATGCGGATAGAATACTTACATGTGCCTTCTTTTACAATTTCCTTCTTATTAGGTGGAATAGCCAACAACTTGTCTAAGTCTTTTTCTCCTACAATCCAACCCGCGATAGTATAATTGCTACTGATAAGGCCTTTATCACGTTCTGGAAAAGCAGCCTTATGATGCCCCTCTTTTTCTGCAGTATCCAAGTCTGCAATAACAAGCGTAGGTAAGCACAGCTTTTCAAGCAGCGGATTAAGACGATGCGAATGCCGTCCATTTATACTCAATATTGATATATATCTTTGATACAGTTCCGGATATTTATTTCGGATAAAATGTGGCAACAACATATTTTCTACTGATCCCTCTACAAGAATGGCAGCATCAGCAAAAAATAAATCGCAATGGGTCGTCTGTAAATAACGTGTGACAAATTTGTCAGTTTCATCACCTTTACCAAATACCTCGGAAAGGTTGATTACTTTCGATGTCGCAATATTTCCTTCCGACCCCTCTGACAGCCGTTTAAAATAGCGCAAATCAGCAAAATTGGTTTCTCGCGCAATATGGCTGGAGTGGGTGCTAATTACTAATTGAGTGTCAAAATGCTCATTCTCTTTGATGAATTTATGGTTCGTCAATACATCGTATGCTTTACGAATGAACACTTGTTGTACTTGCACATGAAGATGTGCTTCCGGTTCCTCAACCAAAACTAAATGCAAAGGTTCTATCACTGGATTATCGTTCTCCAGCGCCCGTTTAGCTTTGCCTTCGCGCATCCAATCATCTCTGAAACGCATGAGATCAAAGACCATAGAGATCAGATTTTGATATCCCAGCCCATTGTATTTCTCTGGAAGCTTTAGCGTATCATCATTTTTGCTAAGTGCATACTGGACAGCAGAGTCATGCTTTAATGCTTCACCTGTAGTCATTTTCGTCACAATCGTAAGCCTAGGATCAGCCACCCCCGGATATCCGAGGCCTTCTAATTCGCGGATTGCAGGTGCAAATTTAATTGCAAGATTTTTGTCAAAAGCCTTTTTAGCATCTTCGGTAGCTTTCAGTATGTCTAAGTCTTCAGGTGATGGAGATTTTTCTGGATCGAGATGTTTATCATAATAGCTACGCATCTGATCCGATAACTGCCTTTTGGCCTGCTCGCTGCTATCTGAACTGTCTGGGTCTGCGAAACCTCGTTGAGCATCAATCATATCCACTTTAATAATCCCCTTCAGAGGGTTATCCGTAAAACATTCCATTTCAAAAGGAGTGGTTTGCGGAACATCCTTATTGGATTGGATAGGATCAAGAATGAATGCCTTCATTGAAAAGCATGTGTTTAAATTACGTTCAAGAAACTCGCACAAATCCTTGGGATACAGGTTGATGTCCACTTTTCCTTTTGCCTTTTCCGTTTTGCGTGCCGCAAAATAGGCCTCCCTGTACTCTGCAAATAACTTAGAGATGTTCTTAGGGAAGAAAGCCAAACGGACACCCAGCTTCCCGCCGCGCCACTTCAGAGTCGGAATTATCCCAGCTACATAATGCATCTCACTATTAGACACGTCTAACCAAATATCCATTTGGGGAACAAGTGATTCCCATTCTAGTAAATCTGTAGGCTCATCACAGTTTTCTTGAGTCCATCCTTCACCAATCTTATTGATATCTACACGTTTAGAAATAGTGATATCATTAAAGGTGAAATTGCGATCAGCAAGGAATTTTCCAAGCGAATCCATAGCGGATGTTTTACCACTATTATTTGCACCAACAAATAGCGTATTTTTTTCGCTAAAGTCGATGTGGCATTGTAATAGCTTCCTGAAATTCTGAATATTTATGGAATGTATCCTCATACTATACCTCCGTTCCAACCGAAATAAGCAATTTAGATAATTATACCATACAACTGAGAATATTCAATCCATAATGAGAAAGTTTGCCTTTGGGGTATTCGGTTAATTGCGCTTTATATAAGTATCGCATAGGATTTAGAACTTAATCCCCAAATTTTGCGATGTATTTTATGAAAATTTTCATTTAGTATGATATAATTGAATTATTGGGGCATCGCATACTTGGGCTTCGATACGGATAATTTTATAGGCGTGTCACGGAACACGGCTAAAACCCGATTGAGAATGTTCTCCAAGGTGACGTCCTAACACAAAAACCGCCTCAAAACATCGGTTTTGAGGCGGTTTTTATAACTTTTTCGACAATAATTTGTTTGGCGTTTTGCATAAATAAAGCCTCAAATGTGGTCAAATCATTTTTGCGGATTTGTTCTGAATTTCCTTCATAAATGGAGTTTCTGGCTGTCCTCCACCATTATTCATTCAGAAAAGAGAAAAAGCAAACTGCACATTCTTTCAACATGTGGTCAAAGATAGAAATTTAGTAACTCTTATCGTAGCATTAGAAAAGATTGTGGTTATAAAGTTCCTTGTTGTCTTCATGCTACTAAGAGACACGATATGACACCCCGGAATCGTCATCCTACTTTCAAAAATTAAGCCGATTCCTGGGAAATTTTTTCCCACAAATTAAAGTATTCAAAGAAACTTTCTGTAATTAACTGTAGAGCTGCTTCTTTTTTTCTACATTCCTTACCTTGAAGTTTGTCCTTTGCAACACTGTTTTTGAGTTCATCTCTTTTTCGTTTGAGTTTGTCCAAATTATGTATAATTTCGTGACGTTTTAAGTACAATTGAAGCGTCTTTCTCATATATTTGCCAAGTGGTGTGATTCCAGATATTGATCCGTCTGGAAGCCGTATGAGATGTTTATCATATTCTTCAGTACATGGATCAATAAAGCCTTCAGAATCTACAACATTTATTTTAGAATTATCACTTGGCCATATATCCCATTTTGCCCGGTTACACCATGGACAAGCATAAAGTAAGTTGTCATAATCATAACGTAATTCAGGGAATTTTTCTTTGGGTGCAAAATGCTCGACATGATATGCGCGGTATCCGCCACCATATTCATCTAAATCATCACAGTAGGCGCAACGATGCCCAAAATCTGCTGAGAGGTGCTTCTTATTTGTCCTATTTGTACGAAACACCTCTCCATGATAACTTCTAATTGGCCGTTTCTCTCTAAGCATAGTATCATTCGCTTTCTATTATTTGATCAATTTTGGAAATTAGTTCATTTATCTTTTCGGCTACAAACCCTTGCTTAATGGGGACTGAAATAGCCGCACGGCCATCAATGCTTCGTTCAATTTTGGAGTCCAATTCAAGAATACGTTCGTCAACAGTTGCCGACTCACCCGCACGAGGCAACAACGATTCCAGCTCTTCTTTCCAATTCTCCATCTCCGCTCGATGCTTTTTGATTTGCTCAATCAACTTTGAATTAAGTTCGACTCTTTCTTCATTTTCCGCAATATAGCGCGCAAAATCGAACACAAGATATGAATCAAATAGTTCATGATCAAACAGATCATCTTTATAGGTAGTCAGTACGAAAATGGGAAATCCATACAACCGCAAACATAGTTCTTTGGCTAAAGATACTCCTGAATAGGACACAGCCTTTTGTGAGGAAAGCTTATAATCAATAATCACAGCATCTAATCTTTTTTCGACAATTTGCTCTACCATATCGTCGGTATTATCCAAAAGGGAAAGTTCTATGGGGATTAACTCATAGTTTGCATATTTTTCCTTAATAGGATGCCCCTCCTCATCATTACAGCAAAGCCGAATCATCGTAATCATTTGAGTTACTTTTGATTGATCATCATCGATAATCCCGATTTTATATTGCTCTTGCATATCTAACGCCCCTCCTCAGACAAAGGAATAGTAATGTCCAGTCCAAAACCATCCTCAACCTTCGTAATAGTATACCTGCCCTTGTATTCATTTATGCTCGACGCTACTATGTACATCCCAAGGCCGGTTCCTACTGCATTTCCTTCGGCGTCAAATTTACTTGTAGTACCATACTCAAAAATACTATAAGGGTTTTTCTTAAATGCTTCTGTTAAACCATGTCCATTGTCAGAGTAATGCACCGTTAAGCTATCATCATCTGATTCAACTCTAATTGTAATTTGTCTCTCGGAAATCTTGGTCTCTTCAAAAGATTCAATAGAATTAATAACTAAATTGTAAATAATACTATCAAAATCTGTGGCAAAAATCTTTTTATATGCTTCTCCACCGTCGGTGGCAAACTGGACTTCAACCATCTTCCTGTTAAGAATTGGAGAGATCAGCTTAAGAGATTCTGACAGCACTTTATAGATATCTGTTTTCAATCTTCTTCGGCGGTCTTTTTTGGTTTGAGTTGTGATTACTGTAATCCAAGATTTCAGAAATTCATCATTTGTCTTTAAGTCATCCAGATTCCTCTGAATTTGCAATGTATCGTTTTGCCTAATTGCCAGCTTAAATCCGCGGACTCGGGAAACTAATAATGCATTGATACTCTTCAAATCGTGCACCATAGTTGTTGTCATAAGTCCATTTGTAGCCAAAGCTCGAAGTAATTTTATCTCAGAGATTAGTTCTTCACGCTCTTCTTGATAAATTTGGACTGCTGTAGCAAGTTTTTCCGTATCGCTGGCTGTGTCTGCATCTTTTTCTTTAGACCTCTTATTCTTTTTTCCTAATATTGTCTTAGCAATGCCAGCGGCCTCTTCTTTTGCCCGTTCTCTTTGATTCTGCTGATCGTTATACTGTTTTATATTTTTGACAATATGCGCTCGATCCTTTTCAAAAATTGAAATAATAGCAATCAACAATGATGAAAGGGTATCAAAGAATTCATTTTCAATGATTCCTTCTCTGCTTGATTTATCTAAAATGGAAGCGTTGTATACTCGCGAAATTAAAACTGTACCTTGCAATTGTGAGTTATTAACATGCCATTGTTCGGATTTGTCAGAAATAGCTACTGGGTTGACACCTTTTCGCGCATCCAGCCCAAGCCAATCAAAAGATTTTGATGTAGGATCACCATACGGACGAACAAGAAAATTGTCACGATAGATTTTTAGTCCGCCATGATTCTCCATCCATATTTTTCGTTTTCTACTTACGGCCTTGTAATAATACGGTCCCTCGCCCCGGTTTGACAATTTCATAAAGACAAATTGGAAATCAAAGGGCCCTACGCTTTCACACATATTTGCATATGCAGAACTGTCGTTTCCCGTAAGTTCTGAAATAGTTCGTGTTATTTCAAAATACTCTTTAGAAAAATCTTCTAAACGGTATGGCTCCAAGCTAAACGCAGGCTGTCTAAATAATTCTTTTGGAATGATATTTAAATCAAATTCATTTCTAAAAACCGTGGCCGTTACTTTCTTTCCGTCAAAATGTGCACGAACTTTGTAGTCATAGTCATCAGTAACTTCATTGTCCACTTTAAATGCCGCTGAATTCAGACTTCTTTGAATAATAATTGCATAGTTTTGTTGTTCAACAGGAGGAATAAGATATCCTAAGACATCTATAACTTTTTCCTTTTCACGATCACTCCACTTGTCGCGTAGTTCGGAAATTGAAAAAAGGGTCCCGCTCTTCAAGGAAAACTGATTGCTGTGGTCTTCTTCTGTATATTGTGCAATAGCCTTTTTAATTTCAATGGGAATAATATCTTCGAATTGCCGTTCCGGGCAGTAGGAGAAATTTGCCTCCACATCATCGATAATCTGTCCCGACTTTTCAAAACTACTCCAATCAGTTTCCCAACAGATTAAGCTTTCACTGTCATGCTTAGTGTACATTCTGCATTTACTGCCAAGCCTATCAAGCGCAAAACGTCCGATTCCTTTTTCGCCTGATTTAATGCGATTCTTTGCAGACAAGTATTCCACACGCTTGTTATCTGTTCCAATAAGCATCCAACAAGACTCGATGATGCCTTTTGTCATCCCAGAACCATTATCTAAAATATAAATGTGATCATGTTCAACATCAAAACAGATAAAACAAAACCCAGCATCTGCATCGTATGTGTTCTTTACCAGTTCAATTATGGCACCATCAACCCGTGATACACTTTCTCTGCCAAGCAATATAGTTGCTCGAGAAGACATTTTATACTTCATTTTCTCCATATAAGATACCTCCACGGCAAAATTTTTACCAACAATAATCGGATATATTTTTCGTCGTAATTCGGATTGATTTTCCCTTGGCACTTATTCCTCGCGGCTGAAGATATTTCAAAAACTCTGAGCTATTTAAAATTGTCATTGCTTCTGTCAAAGGTAATTTATCAGCACAGTCTCTAATGGTAATAAATATTCCAGAATAGGGAACATCCTCGATATCCAGCGGATATACATGCACTTTTCCGGTGATTACCGTCGAAACTAACAATTTTTTTTGATTAATATGTGTAAGCGCTTGAGAACGACCAAACTCAAACCACTTGGAGTTTTTGTCTGCGTCGCGCCTATCCAATATTTCTTTTTTGCTTTCTAAATAAGCATAAGCAAAAGGAAATTTTTGCTTGAAGGTAACCTCGTCATAGTGCTTTAGAATTCCATCGGAATAGTAATATGGAAAAATGATATATTCTGTAGTATCGTTAGCTTTTCCCTTTGGACTTGCAGCTTTTCGAACAACGCTTTTTTCGATTTTACTGCCCTCACATATCAGATATTCACCATCATCAGAGTAGTTGGTAAGAACATAGACGCTATTGCATTGAGTTGCTATACTTGTAGCAACTCTAAAGTAGTCACCAAATTTATGTTGCAGTCCAGGGGCCTGTTCTTGGCAGCCGAACAGCCACTCATCATTAAGGGTTTCGCGATTTACGGTAGATTCCAGATTCGCAGAAAGATCTTTATATACAATCTGTTCAGTTCTCGTGGAACGGTCAATAATAATGATAGCTGGAGAGGTTAGAACCTTTTCGAACACATTTGTAGTTGTAAAATCGAGGACTTCTGTCAAGTAGGGTTGCAAAAGCGTTCGAATACTCCGACCAGACTTCGTTTTGAAAATACTATTCGGGATAATATAGGCCATTTTCCCTGCGGAATTTAAATGGTTAAAACCATCCTGTAGGAATGCATAAGAATAATCCCAAGCACCATATTGACAAGTGGTATATTTTCCCTCGATGTATTCACGTTCCGATTTCTCTAAATCCCAATAAGATACATAGGGAGGGTTTCCAACAACGAAATCAAATGTGAGTGAATAAGGTTCTCTCAACGCATCTGCTTGCTTAATTTGCCAACAAACTCTTTTTAATCCAAAACTATCAGTAATAGAATTTAGGGTTTGTATACATTCTCGATATAATGATGGGTCCAGTTCTATGCCGAAAATATCGCGTCCAAGACCATTTTTGATTTTAGTTCTTGAAAGGCCTTTTCGTTTACAATCATTAATATATCGTTTAACAATTCCTTTTAGAAATTGACCATTCCCACATGAATTTTCTAAAATAGTTTTGCCGTATAAAGAGTCAATATATCCTACATGATCCAGCATAGTTTCTACGATATCATCTGGGGTAAAAATTTGACACTTTTCTTTAGTTTTTGCGTTTTCAATTACTGATCCCATGCCACACCTCAAACGACATCATTTTACAGATTCTCCAGATTTCATCCATGCATCAACTTCGCTGATTTTAAATCTCCACAGCCGACCTATTTTAGTAGCTGGCATCTTACGCTTTTCGATCCAATTAAGCACAGTGTCACGACTAACTCCAAGATATTCGGCGATTTCTTTCATAGAGTACCATCGTTCAACATTTAGATCCATGAAAACTCCCCGCTTTCAAACAAACACATAATTTTCTAATTTGAATAATATCACAAGAGTATGGAAGTGACAATATTTTTGCGGATTAACGTAGAATTATCTTGATTATATCAGGTTAACGCTGCCCTCGCTAAATTGGAGGACAACTAAATAGTAAAGATGAGATATAGCAGATATGGAGATTTACCGGTGTTGCTGTCTCAATAAATAGAGTTTCTTTATATGTTGGAGCGAGTGCAGGCTATTGCGGTATCCATCGCTGTGGGAGATCCTACTTATTACAAAAAGGGGTGGTATCAAAATGTGATACCACCCCCTTTTGAGCGTCCGGGAAACAAGTCTATTTTAAAATCCCGACAGGTCTACGCCCAGGAGAATAAGGGCAAGGCCGGCCAGGATCCAGGGCAGAAAAATGACTGGAAACAGGAGCAGCCCCTTGTGGTTTTCATAGTGGTACTCCTCGCAGGAGAACAGCTTGCCGGGATTATCGATGTAATAGAGATACAGGTACAGGGGCGGCGTTGCCGGGTGCTTGAAATGGGCAACATACTGCCGCTCTTCGCCGTCAATCGTGTAACGGTAGACGGCGCGCCAGTTGTGGCGGGATACCTCGCCGGAGGGGTGCTTGTC
>OLRU01001692.1_pt1 | contig 17922 bp, 23 predicted proteins | sample 1672961 | NCBI WGS metagenome assembly OLRU01 (sample SAMEA3136741, study PRJEB25190) | human gut metagenome | biome: human gut; feature: human-associated habitat; material: faeces | place: Austria | collected 2013
GGCTTTTTCTTTATCATTAAGGATTGGATAAAGGGGACAGCGGATTGTTAATCCGTTGTCAACATAAAAAGTTGAAAGAGCGGTATTCCGGCAGTGGACTTCTTTTTTGATGTAAGGACTTTATAAAGACTAATCCTTGCGCCTCTTCTATTCTAACATTTGCATGTTATTTCATAAATCATTCATTATTATGAATCGAACGTTATCGTAAACCATTCATGAAGAAAATAGATCCAGCGTTTTCCCCATGATGTTACGGAAAGAAAAAGAGCGGATTAACAATCCTCTAATCAATGCAAAGCGTTATGAGAGTTTATCATTATGTTTTGTTAGCCAGTTGCGTATGTATGATGTCCGCCCAGGCGGCTACGATTGTTGCTGAGCTTCCTGAATCGCAAAGCGTATCATAGACCGCCACTATGGCGAGAACATCGGGGCAAGAGCTTCTGGACAAAGTAAAGGGCCTGCAAAATGGAATATATGCCGGCGGCAATAACAACAGTGTTGGGAATTGGTCGGTAAACGGCGAAGGCACCTGGGTTAACCAGGATGATGTAGGCTCCATTACATTATGCGGTCGCTCCGGAGTAGCGGGGTCTTCCTTTGCCATGGTTCTTGGAGGGCCGCAGGAGGGGGATTCCGTTTCTTCCATTACGTTTTCCTGCAATACTCCTTCTTCTGTAATCAGCAGTTATTCCATGGTGCTTGCCGTATATGATTCAACCGGCACTCTGGTTGAGGAACTTTCCAAGATACAGGACTTTTCATTTACCTCTACATCGGAAACAACGATAATTTCCCTGGATATGTCGGCGGTTCCCCTTACCTGGGAGGAAGGGTATAAGGTAGTTGCCGGAGTACGCGGTGGTGCTGGAGGCGCTACTTCCGCTTATACAATTACAGGTATACAAGTTTCCTATGAAACGGTTCCCGAGCCTGCCGCAGCGTCTTTGGGCCTGCTGGGACTGGGAGCTATGCTGTTGCGCCGCAGACGTTCATAGTAAATATCCTCGTTATTCGGGAGGCAGCTGAAAAGCTGCCTCTTTTTTATTTTCGGAACGGGAATATGTCTTTGTTTTTGGGGTAGTTGCGAAAGGAGAGAGATTCATAGTGCTAATCCCTCAGTGATTGCTCGAAAGCGCGGTACTGCACGGCTTCATACAAATGGACATCCTGAATATCAGAAGTTCCTTCCAAATCCGCTATGGTTCGGGCCACCTTTAAAATGCGGTCATAGGCTCTGGCGGAAAGGGCCAGTTCTTCCACGGCGCGGAGCAGGATAGCCCTCCCTTCCGGCAGCAGACGGCAATACTTCTGGAGTGCTTTTCCGGAAAGGGCCGCATTATTGCGGAAAGGCGTTCCTGCGTATCTGCTGGACTGGAGCCGCCGTGCGGCCGCCACGCGTTCCCGGATACTGGCGGAACATTCTCCGGCAGGCGCGGAAGCCAGAATGGAGGGATCCACGGCGGGAACTTCCATCAGCAGGTCAAACCGGTCCAGCAGCGGGCCTGAAATCTTACGGCGGTAGCGTGCGATCTGCGCCGGGGGGCAGGTGCAGGCTCTTCTTCTGTCTCCCAGATAACCGCAGGGACACGGATTCATGGCGGCTGCCAACATGAAACGGCACGGAAATGTCATGGTGCCGGAAGCGCGGGAAATAACTACCTGGCCGGTTTCCAGCGGCTGCCGCAGGGTTTCCAGAGCGGCACGGCGGAATTCCGGCAATTCATCCAGAAAGAGGACGCCGTTGTGAGCAAGGGATACTTCTCCCGGCGTGATATTCGCACCTCCCCCCATCAGCCCGGCATCGGAAATGGTGTGGTGGGGAGCCCGGAACGGACGCTGGTCCACCAGGCCGTTCCCCCGTTTCAGCAGACCGCATACGGAGTGGATTTTACTGGTCTCCAGCGCTTCCTCCGGACTCAGAGGCGGAAGAATGGTCGGGAGCCTTTGCGCCAGCATGGATTTGCCGGACCCCGGAGAGCCGCAAAGCAGGATATTATGGCCTCCTGCCGCTGCAATCTCCATGGCGCGGCGTGCATAAGGCTGCCCTTTGATTTCGTCAAAATCCACAGCGGCGTCTTTGTCCCGTGGAGCATGGGCCTCTCGCCCTGAACCTGTAAATGGAGGCGGCAGGGCGTCGGAAGTAAGCAAATGCCAGGCTTCTCTCAGGGAGGAAACGGGATAAATTTCCACACCCTGTACGGGCGTCCCTTCATAGGCATTGGCTTGCGGCAGCATGATGCGCTTCCTGCCCATGCGCCGCGCTTCCATGATTTGCGGCAGAATGCCTTGCACGGGGCGTACGGTTCCGTCCAGGGCCAGTTCTCCCACAATGCACCAGGCAGAAGCGTCCATCTCCTTTTCAGCCGCTCCCGCAACCATTCCCAGGGCGATGGGAAGGTCGAATCCGGGGCCCTGCTTCCTTAAATCCGCCGGAGCCAGATTAACGACGAAGATACCCTGCTGAAAGGGAAGGCCGCTGTTTTGTATGGCCGTGTCCACGCGCTGCCCGCTTTCTTTCACGGCCGCATCCGGAAGGCCGACAATAAAGGTGCGTTTTTCCGCCATGGGGCGGAAATCCACTTCCACCTCCACTTCTACGCCATCTACGCCCAGGACGGTGGAGGAATACAGTCGCGTCATCATTCATCCATGCTAGGAAATGGATGGCAAAAAGGAAGGAAAATAACGAAAAATATAAAAATATCTAACAAATAGTTCAGCGCCGGGAAGCGCGCCGGAGAATTTCCCGTTCCTCCTCCGTCAGGCTGGACAGGCCGGACCTGGATATTTTTTCCATGATTTCATCCACCTCCTTTTCAGAGGGGTAAGCCTGTGCCGGGCGGCGGCTGGAAGGCTCAGGGGAATAGTGGGAAGAAGAGGCGGCTTTCCGTCTTGGGGAAGACATCTTTTCCTTCCATAAAATCAGCAATGTCAGAATAAATCCGGCGAACATGCCGCCCAGATGGCCGGCTTCCCCGCCCGCATTGTTCCATTGGAAGATAATGACGGCTGCGGCGACTCCGAGAACGGCCAGGGCAAACTGGCGCACGCTCAAATTAACCGGAGGAAACAGAAGCTGTACCCGGGCATGGGGAAAGAGCACCGCGCATGCGGCCATGATGCCGTAAATGGAACCTGAGGCCCCCACCATGGGAATGAAGCGCCATTCCGGATCAAAAAATCCCATGTACCCCAGCAGGGAGGAAAACAGGGCTGCAGCCACGCCGCAAAACAGGTAATACAGCAGGAAGCGCCAATGGCCGAAACGTTCTTCTACAACCGGGCCGAAAAACCACAGGGCAATCATGTTGAACATGATGTGCCCCAGATTGGCGTGAAGAAACTGATAGGTAAGCAACCGCCATAATTCCCCCTCGTGAAAGCACGTATATTCGCTGTAAGCTCCGTAAAGCTGGATCAAGTCCAAATGGACAGGCGGGTAAATATTCCTTGGGATGTCCACTTGGAAGAAGAATCCCAGGATAAAGATGACTACATTGAGCAGAATCAGCCAGTGCACCATGACGGCGCTGCGCTGGTCAAACAGATGATTCCGTACCGTATCTCCCCAGTTCTCGTTCTCCGCTCGCATATTAGGCCGCATGTAATCGCGTTCAGAACCTTTTGACAAGGAAAATAGCTGTTCCGTTCAAGGAAGGACAGCTGATGTTCCGTATCATTTCCAGAGCGCGGCAGGTAGCAGATCCGGCGGCAGATCCGTTCCGCACACGAGATGTCCGGCAAGCTGGGCGGCGGACCAGGGGGAAGTGGTCACCCCCTTGCTGCCCAGCCCGGAGAAGACGAACTGACCGTCCAGCCCGGGAATGGGACCGGCGACCGGCTGGCTGCGGCGGATGATGGGGCGGACGGCGGCACGGGCGCGGATGACGTCCATGTTCCCGGAATAGCGTTTAACAAGGTCCAGCATCAATTCCTGGACGGCGGGGGCTTCCGGAATGCCGGGAGCATCCCACGCCCACGCGTAGGTGGCCCCGAAGCGCCAGAAAGAACCGTTATGAACCAGCCAGTGTCCGAAATGCAGGATGCCGGCATGCCAGTCCAGCTCTTTCAAGTCCAAGTCCAGAATGGTTCCTTTGGAGGGGCGCCCCTTCAGCGGAGACATGTCCGGATGAAGCCCGGCTTCCCAGCCGGTACACCAGACTATGTGGGAAAACGTGCGACCGTTCCAATGGAAAAGACCGTTTGCATCCGGCCGGATATCTGTGGGGGATACATCCGCTTCCACAAAACGGCCCTGTTCCATAAAAAAACGCCGCATAGCAGTGACCATGTTTTCCACGTGCAGCACGGCGGAACCTCGCGTATAGGCGGCTTTCCCGCGGCCTTCCCAGTGTTCCGGCCATGGAAAAAGAGGTCCGGCATAGGCGCAGGATTCCGGAGCCGTCTGGCGTTCCTGCCAGATTTCAAACTGGTCCTCCGTCTCCACTTCCCGGAAAATCGGAGTTTTCTGCCACCAGGACCCGCCTAATTCCCGTTCCGTCTCCGGGTAAAAGGCCTCTGCCGCCGCCAGGCATTCTTCCTGCCTCCATCCGGGGCGGAAGGCGCGGCCCGTCAGGGGGTTTACCAATCCGGCCGCCACCCGGGAGGCCGTTTCCGCTACGGGGCGGTCTGCAACCGTAAACTCCGCGCCGCGGCGTTTCAATTCCCACGCCAGACAACTTCCGGCAATTCCCTGGCCGATGATAAGGATGTTCATGATAGATAGATAAAGAACCGGAAAATCCCGGAAATGAAAGAGGAAAGCGGAGGGGAGGCGGTACCGCTCCCCCCGGAGGAAAGGCGTGCCGCTGGTGTCCCTTCCCCTGCGGCGCCGGAAGAACGGCTCTGCTTACAGGGCGGCGATGATGGCATCACCCATTTCCGCCGTATTCACGCGGATTTCTCCGGGAGCTCCCGTAGCCAGGTCGCCCGTGCGGCAGCCCTGGTCAATCACGCGGCGAACGGCGGAGTCAATGGCGTCTGCCGCTGTTTTTTCTCCCAGGGAGTAGCGCAACAGCATGGAAAGGGAAAGAATCTGGGCGATCGGGTTTGCAATGCCCTTGCCGGCGATATCCGGAGCGGAGCCTCCGGAGGGTTCGTAAAGGCCGAAGAACAGGCCGTTGTCCTGTGCGCCCTGGCACAGGCTGGCGCTGGGCAGCATGCCCAGGGAACCGCAAATCATGGCCATTTCATCGGAAAGAATGTCCCCGAACAGGTTTTCCGTCACCAGCACGTCGAACTGGCGGGGATTGCGCACCAGCTGCATGGCTGCATTGTCCACGTACATATGCAGCAATTCCACGTCGGGATAATCCTTGGAAACTTCAATCATTGTCTCGCGCCACAGCAGGGAATTGGTCAGCACATTGGCTTTGTCCACGCTGGTGACGCGCTTGCGGCGGCCGCGCGCAGCCTCGAACGCCACTTTGGCGATGCGCACCATCTCGCTTTTATGGTAGCGCATGGTATCCACGACGACTTCGTCGTCTCCCTCCCGTTCGCGGAAACGGGGCTGGCCAAAATACAGGCCGCCAGTCAATTCCCGGACGCATAAAATATCGAATCCGCCTTCAATCAGTTCATTCTTGATGGGGGAGGCATGGGTCAAGGCCGGAAGGCATACGCCCGGACGCAGGTTGGCATACAAGCCGAAATGTTTTCTCAGAGGCAGCAGGGCTCCGCGTTCCGGTTGTTCATTGGCGGGGAGATGCTCCCATTTGGGACCGCCCACGGAGCCGAACAGAACGGCGTCCGCCTCTTCGCAGGCGCGAATGGTTTCTTCGGGAAGAGCCTTGCCGCAGTGGTCAATGCCCGCACCCCCTACAAATGCCTCCTTGCGGCTTACGGTAAAGCCAAACTTGCCGCTTACGGCATCCAGAACCTTCAGAGCCTGTGCCATGACCTCGGGCCCGATGCCGTCGCCGGCCAAGACAGCAATATGATGGTGATGTTCACTCATGTCGCTGAAAGTCTGGTCATTCTCCCTTCAAAGGTCAAGAAAACACCGTTGCCATGACCGCGCCGCGGAAGCCTTTTTGCGTCAAAAAGCCTGCAAGAGTAAAAAAGTACTTGCCAAACGCCCGTACCTCCAGTAAAAATCCCTCCGCGTTCCATGGAATGCAAACTCCCCTGTAGCTCAGCGGTAGAGCGGGTGACTGTTAATCACTAGGTCGTTGGTTCGAGCCCAACCGGGGGAGCCACTAATTTTCTAAGCCCTGTAATTTTAATGGATTACAGGGCTTCTTTTTTGTCTGTTTTGAGGCTGGAAAGGTGAAAAACCATGAAAAAACAGCCACAAATGATAACAAAATATCATTTTTTGATTCCGTTCTGGCGTAAAATTGGCGTACTGTGAGACGTTATGAAACGCCTGAAAATAACTCCGGTGAAACATACTCAAAGCGGGCGCTGGCAGGTTCGTATTCCGGCCAAACTTTCCGGATCCGGAAAGAGAGAAACAAAATATTTTCCGACCAAAGCGGAAGCAATGGGATATATCTCCAACCTGGAAGACGTTGCTGCAGGGTTGCATTTGGGGGAAACGTTGATGACAAGATCAGAATATGATGCCATCATCGAAGAACTTGCCCGTTTAGCACCGTTCAACGTGACGCTTAAGGATGTTATTGACTATTACATCGCACGGCATCGGGCCAGTGATGCACGCAAAATATCTATTCTTGAGCCTCTTTACCGTGATACGTTGCAAGATGCCTCTTCTCATTACCGGAGCCGTGTAAAACAGGTTTTAGGTGCTTTTGCCTCTGTATTTGGGGATTGCCTGATTGACGACGTGACGCCGGATGAATTTGAAAAATGGCTGTCCGGATGGAAAACGACGCCGCCTTCATACAATTCCGCGTTGCGCCACATTAAGCCGTTTTTTACGTGGGCCATCAGCAAAAAATATGCTGTTCAATCACCCGCTGAAGGAATCAAACAACGCAAGCACCAGAGGGCGCCTATTTCCATTCTTACGCCCGCGCAGGCACATTCCCTGCTGGCCGCTTGCCGGGATTATTCCGCAGACGAAAAAATGCCGGAAAATCTGCGAGTGAATGCGGCAGACATGAAAATAGCAGTAGCTGTTTTGCTTTTTGCCGGTGTCCGACCTGAGGAAGTTACCGAGCTGACGTGGGAACATGTCAAGCTGGCCCATGGCTATATCAGAGTTGAACCGGAAGTCAGTAAAACCAACTCTGTACGTCTGGTGCAGATAGAGCCAAACCTAAAAGCATGGCTGGAAACCGTGTTGAAAGGAAAACGTGTCGGTAAGCTGGCCCCGAAGAATTGGCAGCGCAAATGGCAGGCGGTACGTCGGAGAGCCGGCATCAGTCATTTAAATGACGTTTGCCGTCATTCCTACGCCTCTTACTGGCTGGCTGCCCATCGGGATACGCACGGACTACTGGAAAACATGGGGCACACCACCAGCAAGACGACGATTAAATATTACCTGACAGCCTGTAATCCTGAAGATGTACCTGTATATTGGGAGATTTTCCCTGAATACAAAGACGCTAATTGAATGCTAGGGTTCGGAGTATTCGGGCGGCTCACTCCCACGGCGAACTTTCGGACTAGAGTACAATGCTCAAATTAAGAATCTTATCTGAATGCATAATGAGAACATCCGTCAATCTTCTTTCCAAAAACTGAACACAATAAACTCGTAACCCTTCACGACGGGCAAGTTTTAGAGCAGGAACTAAATCGGAATCTCCCGTGATCATAACAATAGTATCTACTGTCTGCCGTATGGCCATGCAAGCAATATCCATACCTATTTTTAAATCAACACCTTTTTGGTCTATCTCTGGAAAAAGGTCTGTAGGATAGATAGTTAATGAAGGGGAATAAGTAGATGAGGAACTAAAACTCGGAGAACAGGTAGATGAGGAACTAAAATTTGGGGAGCTGGCAGTTCCTGATGTAGAGGAGCATCTTTTAAAAACCTTTGGTTTTAAAGCCCATGAATTGGTTTTAAGTTCGCCCATTCTCAAGGCAAAATCTGATTTCATTACGAGCTCGGTATGTAGTTTCCTCGCATTTTTAGCCAAATCGGATTTGCCCAAGTCTATTTCGTGTTTGTCTAAAGGATTTCTCACTTTAGACTGTAACGGCGGAGCATCATAATAAAACATACGCAAAAGGTCTTTAGAGGAAAGCTCTGGCAAAGTTTGAACCTTTTTCATAACTTCTTCCACATCTGTAGCTGTAGGATAGTGGCTATTAGCCGGAGAAAATATTTTAGTGAAAAATCCTCCATCAATGAGTATTGCGTATTTGTTGGTATTCATGACAGCGTTTTGAGAGCAGAAAAAAAGAGGGCAAGGTTCACCTTGTCCTCTTTTTCATGAAGGATGAGACCCGTGCCGCCGGTGCAGGGTTAGATACCTGCTTGTATATTTACCGGGGGACTTGGGTCGTTACTATATCCATCCCACAGAGGAACCATATCAAATATGATTCATTTGTCAAGTGAGCTTGTGTCATAAAAATACTTTTCCCCTTGACACTCAATTTTACTTTTTCTGCATAAATACACTATCAATGTGAATGATCAGTTGTCAATTCCGTGAGGTATCATCCTAAGGAACGTTATAGAGTATGGTTTTCTTTATAAGCAAAAGCATCAATGTATTGCTTGCTACTTACCAGGGAGCCATTTTCATAGATTGTAATACGGCACGTCTTTGTCCTTGCTGCAGAATGAATCCGGCATCTCGTAGGCGTCTAATCAGATCTCGTATTCGCATAAGTGATGTTGAAGATACGAGAAGAGGGGAGAGTTTCAATGAACGCTGTCCGAATGGAAGAATCAGCCTTTTTAATAGCCGAGGATTACATGAAGCAGGTGATTCGGCTGGGACGAGTGTTCGGCGCGGCAGGAGGATTGTCAGCGGCATGACGAATAAGGCGATTCAGACTGCCGGGCAGTATATGATGCTGGGAGCCGCTCTAATGAATCCTGTGAAGACCGTGCCGGATGTGGTGGATTAGAATAATGGTATTCAAACAGATATGTCTGCATCCAACATGAAATTTTTAGTATTTTAGTGTCTCTCTAGTAAAGAGATGTGATACTAAGTCACGTTTTGGACTTGTCAATAGCCACATTCGTGGCTATTGACAAGTCCAAGTTAGTTTGTAGTATTACTCATACCATGACCTGTTCGTACATCCCGGATGAACCGCTTGCTGCATATCGTTCCCTTTTCAAGGAAATGATTGAGAAAGATTATCCAGATGTATTGAACAATCGTAGTCGGGATCATGCTATGGTAATTATTCAGGAGCTTATTAGCTCTGCAGAAGAATCTGTGTATATTCTATGCTCCAGGTTATCCCGAGATATTTACGGAGACAGCAAGACCATGCGGTCTATCGAACAAGCTTTAAGCAAGGGGGTAGAATTTCATGTATATATACGCACTCCTTATCCTGAAAGTGAAGAATGTTATCGTTTGTTGATGACTTATCAAGCAACCGTGCAAACCGGATATCAAACAAATCCGAATATAAATGATTTCTGCGTAGTCGATAAAAAACGTTATCGCAAAGAAGTAAACCAGACTCAGAGAGAAGCAATTGTTTGCGCCAACGACACAATAGAGTCAACAAAGCTAATTTCTTTTATTATTTGAAATACTTGTCCATCTATTTCCATGGAGGGTTTGTTCAATATTGATTGGAATCATTTGACATATTCGTCATTTAGTTCGTTGATGTGTTGTTTTTTAATGGTCACTACTATTTGGGATAATCCTCGTAATACTATCAAAAATGCTTTTAATAGTCTCTTTGAAGGATTGAAAAATAAAATGCATGAGCAACATGCTCAATTGACTCACCTTAATCCTGCAAAAAAGATGGAGCATATTGAGTACATGGATGGTAAATATGAAGAGATGGCTTGTCTCTTAGAAAATGATTTGGAAAAAGCATTAAAGATTTATAAATATGCTGCTGTTGTTGCTTGTATGCTAGCGACTTTTTTTCTTTATATTGGAAAAACAGATTATTTAGGACGTGTAAATGCTTATCTCTTATTTCCTATTTTTATTTCCATCTTTTGGATGTTTGTTGCCTATCTTATAAGAAGATACAAATTAAAAAAATGCTACCATACTGTAGAGGAGCATGGAAAATTTGAGAATTCCATAGCAGAAACTCATGCTCTTCAGAGGGAATAATCCATAACTACCAACCCTTCTCCTTAGTCTTTTGGACTGTGCTCATTTAACTGCCCGTCAGAGCGTATGCGGGCCGGTAAACCGCTTATGGCTACTCACTCTTCGATTCCTTAAGAAGTGAAATGGCAATAAAAAACCGCCCGCGTTGGGAAACGCGGGCGTATTACTAGAAAAAAGCCCTTGATTTTGATATCAAGGGCAGAACAGTTTTTTGAAAAGATATCAAGTCATAAGTTGGATACATGCTGATGGATTTTATCCAGATTAGGAGATATGCAAAAAGTTGAAGGGGCTAATGAAGCCCTAACTACTCTTATAGGAAATTGTACAGGAGCTGGCCCCAGAAGTGATTTATTGATTTTTCGTTCCGTATCATATTCATCCAAGGAATTATTGACGCCTAATACTACACGTGACAAAGTGGGCATTATGTTATTATACAAATAGATATAGGAAAAAGAACTTTTTTTGTTTTTTACTTCTTTTGGATGAGCGGAGGATAAGGGGACAATGATTCTGTATTCTTGCTCATGTTCCCACCCCAGATATTTTGTTGACATTAAATCATATTGATTTCTGGTATTCTTTTCTATCCTATTAGAACTATATATAACTTTGCGTATATTAACATCTTTTTCTAATTTGTTTAATAGGCCATGTCTTCTATTAAAATAACAACCGATATGAATATTATTTCCTATTATTGAGAATTGGGTTGAAAAAACAAGACAGGCCCCCTTATTTCTATCTGCATATTGTCCCCACATCATTGGAGATGTAATTGTTGAGGATAGACAAATATACCCATATTCTCTAACTAATGGAGAAACAGAATCTTCAGCAGAATAGATATTTTCTGTCGTATCATTAGTATATTCTGTTCTGGATAGCTTTAAAGCCTTATCTTCAAGAATAGAAAATAACTGCTTTTCTGATACATAAAGATATAAATTTTTAAAACCTCTAATACGCTTAATGTCGCTTCCTGTATCAATATATTCATCTACACAAGGGATAAAATCATCCAATTCGTCTAGAGTTTTTTCAGCCATTTTAAAGTAGTAAAATATTAAAGAACATTAAGCCTTCTCCCACCTGTCCAGGGTTTCCACATAGATGCCGGAGATTTTGCCGCCGTCCATGGGTTCGATGTCTCCGAAGTTGGGGTTGATGGGATGGAGGGTGTATTCCATTTTGCCGGTTTCCGGGTTTTTCCTGCGAACCAGTTTTTTGAGCGTCACGCCGCGTTCATCATGGTATTGAACAATGGTTCCAGGTTTGGGGATGGGGGGGATGGTGTATTTTTTCATGATGACCACGGAGCTGTCCGGAATGGAAGGTTCCATAGAGTGACCGTTCACGCGCAGCAGGTATTCCCCTTTTTCCAGTTCACGGTATAGTCGGATGTCCTGCGGAATGGTGTCTCCATCCGCCAGGTTGCCGGCGGCAATGTTGCCGATGATTCGTCCCTGGGCTTCCAAGGAGGGGGCTGTGAATGTTTCTACCGGGGTAAACTTCTTGCGGGCTGCCTCTTTTTCTTTGGCGGCATTTTGAATAGCGGTATTGACGAATTCCAGGAAGGTTTCTTTGTGGGCTTTAGCGGCCTCACAGATAATGTCCCATTCTTCATCTGTGAAGTCGATGACGATGCGGGGAGAGGATTCGGCTTCTCCGTTCATTAGTTTTTGGAGCTGAAGAACTGCATAAGCAGGGAATGCCCCTCCGGGAGCAAGCCAGTTGTCTATGGTTCTTTTAGGCGTGTTGAGTTTCCCTGAAAGCCAAAAGCGATCCTTACCTATAGTTTTGAGCCATTTTTTTACGTCTTCTTTAGTCGGCGTCATACGTTGATTTTACGCACATTTCATGAAAAGTCAACCTATTGATTAGAAAATATCACGCATAAAACATGAAATGTGTGTTGACGTGTTCATGATTTTTACGTAAAAAGATTTCATCAACTACGAGAGATCATGAAAACAGAAATCGACTTAGACAAATTGCCGGACGGCTGCAAGAGCCATCTGCTGGCCGAAGCGGAAGAAGGGTTGAAGCCTTCGGAGGCTATTATTCGCATCCTTGAACGAGAATCATTCCGCAGGGGATTCCGTGTTCACTTGACCACGCCCCGCGATCTTCCCCGCCCGAAGAACCCCAAGAAGCCAGCGGCATGAACATGAAAACCTCCCCCCCAGGAAAGAACCATGAATACAAATACTGAATTACCGAAGAATGCAAAGCTGCTTACCGTGGAGGAAGCGGAGGAGTTGTTTAAGAACACAACTGCTTACTATCTTGATAAAGAAACAGGAGAGATTTGTAGACAAAGCATTTCCCTCCCTGCTTCTCCAATAAGAGGGACAGAGTTGCTGATTATCGGCCATGACTGGCAAACAGCGATGCACCTGGTCATTCAGTCTCCTTTGTGGGAACGCCTGATGGAGTCTTTGAGCGAAAAGGCCACCGCTATGCAGGCAGAACTAGATGCTGCGCGATGCCGAGGAGTAGTGATTGAAAATGTTGAAGGTCTTCGGAACAAGGATGCTCAGGGGACGTTCTCCATTGGAGGCTGCGAGGTAAATGACGTTTGTTTTTGAATCAAGGGGGCTAATAGCAACAATCATATTCTTGTTGATGATGTGCTTGGCACCTGATTTATCAATGACTTCAATAAAAGGATTATCCATAGCGATTCCAAAATAACAAAATGAGAAGATTTCACAATAATAAATGCTGCCGGTGGGAAACCGTTTCCATAGCCATTGTGGTTTCCCTCAAAGCGAAAGCAGGCAGCACCAATTTCCAACAAATAACCAATGATGAACCCGAAGGACACTACGACGACTGAACTATGGAAGAAGCCCTGATCGAAGAATTGAAGCTGCTCGGATGGCACGAGCTTTAACCCGCCCCCTGAACAACAATGAGAAAAATGACGAACGAACAATACTGGTTGCGCCGCGACCACTCCGAGAAAATGGAATCCCTTTACGGCCGCCCGATAGGATTTCCGGAAGACGTACTCAACCCCCGGCCCGGTATCGTACAGAACCTTGTCTTTTCCGCTCTGCTGGTTGGGATTTTCACGATCATTTATTTCATCATTAATGCATTTCTATAATGAAAGAACAACAGTATGAACCGACCATGTCCCTTGCTCAAGTATGCAAGGCTGCCCGTGAAAAAACTGGTGAAAAACCCATTCACCCGACAAATGCGGCGAAGTGGATTGCTGCCGGGAAGATACGCAAACACGTTGTTTGTGGGCTTATTCGTCCCCGCTTTTACCTCTCCGAATTTATAGAGGACTACTACAGAAATATCGCGCCCCGTTCGGTTGCCAGAATCCGTTAACCCCTTCCAACTACCCATAAACAAAAAGGCCGGGGCCAGCAGGAACTGACACCCGACCTGAATACAATCAAACAAGGAAATAATATGAGCCTATTACAAAACATCAAGCGCGGAGTGCAGCAGCGTCCGCAGCGTGTCATCATCTACGGGCCGGAAGGCGTGGGAAAATCCACGCTGGCGGCCGGGTTGCCCGCCCCCCTCTTCCTGGACACGGAAGAAGGAACCCAGCACATGAATGTGGACCGCATCCAGGTAGACCACTACGGCGCCATGCTGGAAGCCCTGCAGGACATCTACAAGGAAGCCCGGAACGGAAACCTCCCTTACAAAACGCTCGTCATCGACACGGGAGACCGCCTGTGGGACATGTGCGCCCGCCAGGTCATCAGGGACTACAACACCTCCCCCAAAGACGGAAAAATCTCCTCCATCGAAAGCATCGGCTATGGAAAAGGGTACGCCCAGGCCAGCGAAATGTTCGTCAACCTGCTTTCCGTCTTTGACAACTGCCGGAGCGCAGGGCTGCACATCGCCGTCATCTGCCATTGCCGCGTGGAAACGGTGAACCCTCCGGAAGGGGAAGCCTACACCATGTACACCATCAAAATCAACGCTCCGGCCAAACAGGCCATCACCGCCAAGGAAAAACTCAAGGAATGGGGGGACGCCATCCTGTTCTGCAACTACGTGACCACCTTCACGGACGGAGGCAAGGCCAAAGGCGGGGAACTGCGTGCCGTCTACACGGAGCACCGGGCCACCTGGGAAGCCAAAAACCGACACGGGATGCCCGCGGTCATGGCGATGGACGCCGGGGAAATCTCCCGCTTTCTGTTTGCCACGGATTCCGATTCTTCCGGGGGCGCTCCTGCAACTGACGCCCCTCCGGCAAACGATGAACAGGCACCGCCTCCCTCCGCATCAGCGGGAGACCGTCAGGCGGATGCCCTGGCCGCGGTGATTGACCACGCAAAAGACGCCCTCGCCTTCATGATCAGCCGCGGAATCATTACTGCCGGACAAGGGCTGGAAGAAGTCCCGGCGGAATATGCCGCCCGGATTTTGAAAACTCCCGCCCGGTTCAATAACTCCGTAAAAGAATTCATGGAAGGAGGGGCGTGCCAATGAAACCCGTCACCTGCATCAACGTCGCCCGCGAAACCGGGCATGCCGTCCTCTCCCTGGACGGAGCGGAATACGCCGTCAGCCTGGACGACCTGCAAAAAATCCTCGCTGACATTGCCGGGCCCCGTCCGGCCCCGGCCACGGAACTATTGAGGCCGTCCCTGCTCCCCAAGCTGGCGCAATGCCCCTGCTATGTCTCCTCCCCTGACGCGGGGGAAGCGGCCCGGCGGGGAACCCGCATGGACGACGCCTTCCGGTCCCTGCTCATGGGAGTGGACGAATTCAGGGCGTGTGAACACCTGAAAGCCGATGAAAAAGAATCCATCCTCTGGGCGGTGAAAACGGTCCGAACGCTCTGCTCCGGCGAAGAGGTCATTGCCGACAAAAACCGCTGCGCCTTCCCGCAATGGCACCCCCGCGTGACAGGCGGGGAAGCGGACTGCCTCTGTCCCGCGCTGGGCAAACTCTTCGACCTCAAAAGCGGCCAAATCCGCAACTACTGGGAACAGCAGGCCTCTTACGCGAAATCCTTCATGGAACGGGAATTCATGGATGAAATCACCTGCCACCTCCTCTACTGCGACCAGCAGCAAATCGTCACCCGGAAATTCACCTACCGGGAAGCCATCTCCATCGTCAACGGCGTGGTGGACGCCGTTGACCGCGGCGGCGGGCCGCGCCTCTGCGACTACTGCGGCTGGTGCGCCTCGCAGGACACCTGCCCGCTGCGGAACCGGGCGGCGCAGGAAATGCTGACCCTGGCGGAAGCCGGAACGCTGGAAGAAAGCTTCGCCGAAATCGCGGAAAACCCATCCAGGCTGGCGGAATTCGTCACCAAGGCGGCTGTGCTGGAAAGTTACGTCAAAAAAGGAAAAGAAAAAATCCTCGACTACCTCAACAACGGAACGGAAGTCCCCGGATTCAGGCGCGTCTCCCGGAAAGGCACGGACACCGTCGCTCCGGAAGACGTCGCCAAATACGCCACCTGGATTGGCGTCCCGAAACTCCTGAAATCCTATGGCCCGCTCAAGGCGGACGTCTTCCGCGCCCTGTTCGCGGAAGCATTGCCGGAACAACAATTCCCGGAAGAACTGGTCAGGACGGGGGCCGGATCCTCCTACGTCAAAAAAATCTCCGTCTCCAAAACCGCAACCACCAAATAACCATTATGTTCAGTTACATATCAGAAGGCGAGCCCAGCGAATACGGATTCCTCCCCGCGGGCGTCTACGAAGGAAAAATCGTCAAAATGGAAGAAGGAATCTCCCAGGGCGCCAAAACGCGGGGATGCCCGCAGCTGGCCGTCCACATCAGAGCCTTCGGCCCTGAAGGGGCGGCGACGGTCCGTTACTACCTGACCAACTCGAAAGACCTGGCCTGGAAAATTGACCTGTTCGTCAAAAACGTTACCGGGAACGTCTACCAACCCGGCCAGCAGGTCATCATCAACCCGGCGGAATACCTCGGTAAACCCTGCTACGTCCGGCTCAACGTCAGACAGGGAGACAAGCCCAGGGCAGACGGGACTTATCCCGAATTCAGCAACTGCGAAGACGTGCTGGGGCCGGACGAAGCCCGGGCCATCATGGCGGCGCAGGACAGGACAGCGGCGGGGCGCGGCGGAGCGCCCCTGCCTCCGCGCCCGGCGGACCTGCCGGCCAACAACCACATGAGCGCCACGGCGGGACCGCCGGCGGAAGAAGACGAAATCCCCTTCTAATCAACAGCCATGAACAAGCCGATAACCATCATGCTGCCGATTGTTCCCCCGACGAAAACGCACCAGAACAAAAAAATCGTCAACATCGGGAAACACGCCAAACTGGCGGACACGAAAGAATTGAAACTGGTCATCAGCGATTACCTGACCCTGCTGAAACCTTATCAACCGGCCCGGCCCCTGACGGGGCCGGTCTCCCTGAAGCTGGCCTTCGTCTGGCCCTACCGCAAGAGCGAGCCGAAAAAAAACCGGATCGGGCTCATTCCGAAAACGACCAAACCGGACTGGGACAACCTGGCCAAAACCCTGCAGGATGTCCTGACCCGGTTGAGATTTTGGGAGGATGACGCCCAGGTGTATTCCGCGTCCGTGGATAAATGGTGGGGCGAAGAACCACAAATAACAATCACTGTGCAAGAAGGATCAGAGCCATGAAACGGAATCCTCACATCATCGTTCAGCAGGTTTGCCCCATGAAGAAAACCGACGACGGGAAATACGAAGTTCAGGCCGCGATTGTACACCACAAAGGAATTATCGCCCGCTATCGCATGGAGTACCCCACGAAACGGCATGCCCGGTGGGCGCAGCACCTTATTTGCACGGTGAATAATGCTTCACGCCTCCGTTGTTCTGATGGACTTAAAGCCTTGATTGAGAAAGGAACCATACGATGAAAAAATTTCAATGCCCACTGTGCGGAACAGTCTTGCAATTTTTCCATGAACTTAAATTTGGAGGGCTGGGCCGTGTCGGATGTTCATCCTGCGAATGGGTAACTTTTTTAGCGTCGCCGCCTCAGGCTTGGAAGGCCGCTGAAAAATATATTTCTGGATTTCCTCCCATCATGAGGGTCTGGCCGGGGGACAAGTTGCAAGTAGAGGATGGAAGCATTTGTGAAGTGATAAACGTTAATAAAAATCTAGCAATGATGGACGTGAGGAGAGGTGAAGGAAGACCGGTATTCACGATTGCAGATACTCATGTCATTAGATGGCCTTGGGAACTCGAACAGGAGGGAGGGACGGAGCAATGATTAACATCCTCTTATCCGTCAGGCGGCCTTTCTCCGGTTTTATCATGGACGGGGAAAAGAGATGGGAACTGCGTAAAAACGCACCCCGCATCCCCCGCGGAGAACACGTCACACTGTGGCTCTATGAATCCGGCCAGTACGGGGCGCGGGCTATTATCGGCAAGTGCCGTTTAGTTGTCACTGCTGGACTTCGACCATATCCCCCAAAGGGAATTTTAGAATGGACCATGAACCAAGCTTGCGTGACGGAAGAGCACCTGCGGAATTACCTGCCTTGCTATGTCTGGGGCGTCCAGGACCCCGTGAAACTTCCCGCCGCCGTGCCGCTCTCTGTCATCGGCCTGACTCGCCCGCCGCAAAGCTGGCAGTACCTCACTGACGAGCAGGCGGCGATACTGGAAAGGAGGCTCGCATGAAATACCTTTCTGTCTGCTCCGGCATTGAGGCCGCCTCCGTGGCGTGGGAATCCCTGGGATGGGAACCCGTGG
>OLRU01001702.1_pt1 | contig 17818 bp, 17 predicted proteins | sample 1672961 | NCBI WGS metagenome assembly OLRU01 (sample SAMEA3136741, study PRJEB25190) | human gut metagenome | biome: human gut; feature: human-associated habitat; material: faeces | place: Austria | collected 2013
ACATTTCTTTTTGGCAAGCACAAAAAGAAATGCCCCCGAAATTCCCCGCCGCCTTTCCAAAGGCGGCTCCCAACCCAAAAGGAGTGAGCAAATGGATACCATAGCAGCCATAGCCACCGGCAGCCAGGTCTCGGCCATCGGCATCGTGCGCGTCTCCGGGCCGGAGGCGCTCCCGCTTATGGACCGCGTCTTTGCGCCCTCGGACGGCAGACCGATGAGCGCGCACGCTGACCGCAAGCTGGTTTACGGCGCCCTGAGCGGCGCAGACGGGGCGGTGCTGGACTACTGCCTGTGCACCGTGAGCCGGGCGCCGCACTCGTACACGGGCGAGGACACGGCGGAGCTGCAGTGCCACGGCTCCCCGGTCGTGCTCAGCGAGGCGCTCAGCACGCTGTTCAAAGCCGGAGCGCGCCAGGCCGGGCCGGGCGAGTTTACCAAGCGCGCGTTTCTGAACGGGCGCATGGACCTCACCGAGGCCGAGGCCGTCATCGACGTTATCGAGGCCGAGAGTGCCGCCGCCGCGGCAAACGCGGCCGGACAGCTGGCGGGCGCCGTCACGCGCAGGACGGACGCGGTCTACGACCTGCTCACGGATATGGCGGCCCACTTCGCCGCGGCCCTGGACTACCCGGACGAGGACATAGAGCCCTTTGAGCTCGAGGGCTACGCCTCCCGGCTTGACGGGGCCATAGAGGCGTTGGAGTCGCTGTGCGCTACATTTGAGCGCGGCCGCGTGCTGCGGGAGGGCCTGCGCGTATCGCTCATCGGCCGGCCCAACGTGGGCAAGAGCTCGCTGCTGAACGCGCTCCTGGGCTATGAGCGCGCCATCGTCACGGACGAACCGGGCACGACCCGGGACACGATAGAGGAGAAGACCGTGCTCGGCGGTGTGCTCCTGCGCCTCACGGATACTGCCGGGCTGCGCGAGGCCGGGGGAGAGGTGGAGCGCTTGGGCGTGCGCCGCGCGCTGCAGGCCGCCGAGGGCTCCGACCTGGTGATCGCCGTCTTCGACGGGGCGGAGCCCCTGTCCGAGCGCGACGAGGAGACCCTGGCCGTGGCCCGGCGCGCCCGGCGCGCTGTGGCCGTGGTGAACAAGTCCGACCTGCACCGGCGCCTGGATACGGCGCGGCTGCCGGACTGCTTTGAGCACGTGGTGAGCATCAGCGCCAGGACGGGCCACGGCCTCGACGCGCTGGCCGCAGCGGTGCGGGAGATGTTCCCCGCCCCCGAGGCACCGGCGGGTGAGATCCTTACCAACGCCCGCCAGGCGGACGCCGTGGGCAGGGCGCTGGTCTCGCTCAGAGCCGCGCGCGACGCCATGCGCGAGGGCGTTACCCCGGATGCAGTCCTCACAGAGGCCGAGCAGGCCCAGCAGGCCCTGGGCGAGCTGAGCGGGCGCAGCATCACCGACGATGTGACAGACCGCATCTTCTCAAGGTTCTGTGTGGGCAAGTGATTATGTAAACTTAAAATGCGGCAGCAAGGGCACGGGAAAAACCCGTGCCCTTTGAATTCAGCTGTCAGGTTCTATCAGCGTGTCGCCGATGCGGATGGAGGTGACAGAGCTCAGATCTATAGCGCTGTCAGCATTCCAGGCGGCGTAATACCTGAGCGTGTCCTTGCCCTCGTAGTAGTCGTTAACGTCTAAGGGAGACACGGGAGCAGAGCCGTCGGGGGCGCCTATTTGTATCTCGCCGTCTTCAGTTATTACGGAGGCCTTGAGGGACATCAGATAGGTTTCATCGACGAAGGAAAGCCCTGCCACACCTTCCATCCAGAGGCCAAACGGCGTCAGCCTGACGGTCACGTCTTCAAACACCGTGTCCCCGGCGATCACGTCTGTCACTGTCTCGAAGGTGTTGAGCGTCTTGCCCAAATCCAGGTCAAGGCGCCAATCTCCGCGCAGTGCGGCGAAACGATACCCTTCCAGGCAAAGCGTCCAGCCGTCGAGAGCGGATGTGTCCATCTCAAAGAGGTACTGATTCACTATTGCGTCCCAATTCACATATGATGACCCGCTTCTTTGCTGGATGTAATCCACTCTCTGCCCGTCCGGCGAGAGCAGGTAGGGACGCAGGAACCAGTATTCCCACTCGCCGGCTTCGTCGGAATCCAGCTGCACGGCCAGACAGCCGCCGACAGTACCCACGGCAGATATGAATGCTCCCTCAAGCTCCTCTGTTTCGTAGAGCCTGCCCGGCGTCAGCATGTAGCGATATTCGCGGTGCGGTTCAAGGTGCTCGCCCTGCGCCGCGGCGGACGCCAGATCAAAGCCGTCAAGCCGGACGTCCAGGTTCTCGCGGCCGGTCAGGATGCCGCTTATAGCAAGCGACAACTCCTTGCTGCCGAGGTCGCCGGAAGACGACAGGAAGTATTCAAACACCGCTGTCTGGCTCTCCTCGTCATAATACACGGGTTTGGAAGAGCCGCCGTAACCGCCGGCGGATTGAATCTTGCATAAGAGCTCGGCGTCCCGGGTAATCCTGCCCTCCCCGAGAGTGTCCCGGAGCGAGAAATATATGACGGCGCTGTCGCCGCAATGCCCCGAGGCGATGATGCTCAGCTCGATGCCCTGGTCTGTCATGCTCTGCTCGACGGGCCCTACCGCATCTATGAACGGCGGGTCAACCTCGTCGCGCAGCCAGCCGAAGCCGTTGAAGGCTGCCGCCAGGGCTGTCACGCTCAGCAGCGCGGCGAGAGCGGCCGCGATAAGCATCGTCTTGCTCAGGTGCCTCCGGCGCTTTGGGGCTGCTCCGCGCTCGGCCTCGAGCTTTTTTGCCACTTTCTCGCGGAGCTTTGCCATGTCCGGCGCCTCTCCCTGCGTGAAGCCGGGCGGGTCCATGCCGGACAGGAGTTCGGTTATGTCATAATTCACGTCAGTTCACCTCCATCAGCTCCGCCCGCAGGCGTTCCCGGCCGCGGCGGAGACGGGTCTTGACGGTGTTCACGTTCATGTCCAGCGCGAGGGCGATATCAGCCACGTTCTGGAAACAGTAGTAGTGGCGCAGGAATATCTCCCGGTCGGGCTCGCCCATGGCTTCAACCGCGCGGCGGGTGCGCTCGCGGGCTTCGCGCTCGGTGAGCGCCTCCTCGGGCGCGGGGGAGGGGATCTCCAGCACCGTGTCTTCCAGCGGGAGCTCGATGCGGTGCGCCCTCAGCGCGTCCCGGGCCCGGTTGCGCGCTATGGCGGCTATGTATGGCCGCACACCGTCCTCCGGTACCATTTCGGCGCGGCGCCAGAGCGAGACGAACACGTCGGCAAGCGCCTCTTCGGCGTCCGCGGGCGTGAGCCGGGGCAGTATTATGCCGTTGATTATAGCTGCGGCATAGGCGGCATAGCGCTCCATGAACCATGTGAGCGCATTCTCGTCGCCTTTTTTGAGCGCAGCCAGCGCGCCGGCCTCGTCCACGCGCCTCACCTCCTCCAAGTGATCACTTCACCTATCATAACGAAAAAGACGGGGCGAAGGTTTCAAAAAACTCCGCTGCCGCCCGGATAATTTGCCGCAAAGCAAAATCCCCGGAGCCCAGCTCCGGGGATTTTGACGCTTATTCTATGGAGACCATGTAATAGTACACGGGCTGGCCGCCGCTTACAACGCTTATCTCGGCGTCCGGGAAGCGCTCGGCGAACTTGGCACCGGCGCTCTCGGCATCGCTGCCGGATACGTCCTCGCCGTAATACACGCTGATGACGGCGGGGGAGTAGTCCTCCGCGCGGGCGCCCAGCGCGTCAAAGAGCGCGTCGAGCTCCGTATAGCTGCCCAGCAGGGCGCCGTCCATGAGCGCCAGGTACTCGCCGGCGTGGATCTCAAAGCCGTCGTACTCGCTGTCGCGCGCGGCGTAGGTCACCAGGGCGGTGTGCACGCCGGAGGCCGCCTCGAGCATGTTCTCACGCAGCTCGTCAACGTCGGCGGACTCGTCCATCATGAGCATGGCGCTGATGCCCTGGGGTACGGTCTTGGTGGGGATGACGACCACGTTCTTCTCGGTCAGCGCAGCGCACTGCTCGGCCGCCATCTGGATGTTCTTGTTGTTGGGGAAGACGAACACCGTCTCCGCCGGAGTGCGGTTCACCTCGTTGAGGATGTCCTCGGTGGAGGGATTCATCGTCTGCCCGCCGGTGACTATGCGGTCAACGCCAAGCTCACGGAAGAGCTCGGCCATGCCCTCGCCCGCGCAGACAGCTACGGCTCCGTAGGGCTTCTCGGCCGGGGCAAACGCCGGCTCGGCATCCGCGGGGGCTGCGGCCTCTTCGGCGTGGGACGCCTCGCCGCCGGCCATCTCGCTGTGCTGCTCGCGCATGTTCTCAATCTTTACCTTGAGCAGCGGGCCGTAGGTGAGGGCCTCGGTAAGCACGGTGCCGGGGACGTTGGTGTGTACGTGGACCTTGATGATCTCGTCGTCGTCCACGACGACAACGCAGTCGCCCAGCGTCTGCAGGAAGCTGCGCAGCTCGTCCGGGTCCTTGGGATTGTCGCGCCCGCAGATGAACTCCGTGCAGTAGGCGTAGGCGATCTCGCCGGTGGAGAAGTCGTTGAAGTCGGCCTTCTCCTTCACCTCTGCCGCCGGGGCGATGTCGTCCGCGGGGGCCTCCTCGGCGGGCACGTAAGCCTCGCCGCGCAGGACGGCGAGCGTGGCCTCGAGGATGAATACGTAACCCTTGCCGCCTGCGTCAACCACGCCCGCGCGCTTGAGTACGGGGTTGAGGTTCACAGTGTCGGCCAGCGCCTCCTGTGCGGACTCGATGGCGCAGGAGAACATGAGCTCCAGGTCGCCGCCGTGCTCGGCAAACTCGACCGCGCTGCTCGTGGAAACGCGCGAGACGGTGAGTATGGTTCCCTCGGCGGGCTTCATGACAGCCTTGTAGGCCGCGTCCACGCCGGCGGTCATGGCCTCGGCATAGGTGCGGGCGTCGGCGCTCTCGCAGCCCTTGAGGCGCTTGGCAAGGCCGCGGAAGAGCAGGGAGAGTATGACGCCGGAGTTGCCGCGCGCTCCGCGCAGCATGGCGCTGGCGGCGCAGTCGGCCGCCGCTGTCAGGGTGGGGAAGTCGCGCTTTTTGAGCTCAGTGGCCGCGGCTCCCATCGTGAGGGACATGTTCGTGCCCGTGTCGCCGTCCGGCACGGGGAAGACGTTCAGCTCATTGATGAGCTGGCGGTTTTGCTCCAGCGCTGCGCTTGCGCACAGGATTATATCGCGGAACACCGCAGCATCGATTCGTTCTTTCAAGAGGGAAAACCTCCACCGTTTTTTTCTTTCAGCCTATCAGCATCGTGTCAACATAGACGTCAACGCGATTCACCGGCACGCCGGTCGCCTGGGAGACCTTATAGCTTACTTCGTTCATGATGCTGTTGCAGAGCGTATTGAGGTTGACGCCGTGGTCAACCGCGATGTGCAGCTCCAGCGAGACGCTGCCGTCCTCACCGAGCACGGCCTTGACGCCCTTGCTCATGCTCTCACGCCTGAGCTGGAAGACGCCGCCGTCGCGGCCCTGGGCGGCCATGGCCTTTACTCCGAAGCAGCTCGTCGCCGCGTCCCCGGCCAGGTTAGCGAAGACCTCATTGTCGATGGTGATGGCTCCCTTAGGATTGTCAATCTTCACCATGGTGCCACTCCTTTCGCTTCGTCCACAGGGAAAGTCCCAAATGGCAGTTTACTATTATAATACACGGCGGGCCATATGACAAGTCAAAGTTTCGTTGTCAACATTTGCGGAATGTAGGGAATATACACAGCGGGGGGATTCCGGCGGCACCTGGGCGCCAGCAAACAAAACAGACCCGGTACGGGCACGGTCGGCGGCGCTCCCGGCGGGCCGGGAAAATCATTGCCGGCGCCAGGCTGACTGGCCTGACGCCGGCACTTTCCGGTACGGCCGCGGCCGTCAGGGCCGCGCGGTTGATTTACTGCTCCGCGGGCTCAAAGGCGTCCGCGCCGTGGTGGCAGATGGGGCAGACGTAGTCGGCGGGCAGGGTTTCGCCCTCGTAGAAGTGGCCGCAGATGGTGCACAGCCAGCCTTTCTTCTTGTTGACGACAGCGGGGACGTAGTGCTCAAAGTCCTCGGGTCCGTGCTTGCAGAGCGGGCAGACGAAGTCGGCCGGCAGCTCCGCGCCCTCGTGGAAGTAGCCGCAGACCTTGCAGACCCAGCCCTCTACGGCGGGGGCGGCGGGCTGCTTCTTGGGCTTGATGTGGGCGTGGTAGTAGCTGTAGGTGCAGCTGGGCACGTCGCTGAGCACGTGGGCCTCGACAACCTCGGCGATGTAGAGCATCTGCGTGCCGCAGTCGCGCGAATCAATGACGCGGGCGCTGAGCACGGCGTTGACGTGCTGGCCGATGTAGCGCACACCGTTCTGGGTGCGCAGCTCGTCCGGCCAGTCGGCGAACTTATCCACGTCGCGCCCGGACTGGAAGCCGAAGTGCTTGAAGGTGTCGTAGGGCACGTCCTCGCTGAGTATGGAGAGGTTGAAGATGCCGGCCGCGGCCACCATGTCGCAGGTGTGGTTGGCCTTGATGCAGCTGATGGTTATCTTCTTGGGGTCGGAGGAGGTGATCTGGCCTGCTGTGTTGATTATGCAGCCGTAGTCCTTGCCGTCCACGCGGGTGGTGAGCACCTCGCAGCCGTAGCTGAACTTGTTGAAGGCGGCGTTGTCAACCTCAAATATGCCGTCGTCCGTGGGCTGGACGTTGACGGTGACCGGCTCCGGCTTGGGCGGGAGCACGTCGGCGGCGATGGCGTCGGCGAGCGCGTCCAGGTCGGCGAGCTGGCCCTCGGCCAGAGCGCTCTTGATGGTCAGCGTGTCGCCGATGAACTCGGTGCCCTTGAGCTCGCTGAGCATATTGCGCATGATGCCGCCGCTGGTGGGGGCCCAGGAGCCGTTCTCTATGAGGGCGACCTTGCGGTTCTGCAGGTTGTGCTGCACTATCTCGTGCAGCAGCTGCTCCATGGTGGAGAACACGCCGGCGTTGTAGGTGGTGGCGGCGAACACCAGGTGGCTGTACTTGAAGGCGTCGGAGAGGATGAAGCTCGGCGCGGTGACGGAAGTGTCGTACATTTTGACGCACACGCCGCGGTCGGAGAGCTTGGCGGCGAGGATGTTGGCTGCGTTCTCAGTGTGCCCGTACACGCTGGCATAGGCGACGAGCACGCCGTTTACCTCGGGGGTATAGCTGCTCCACTTGACGTACTTGTCCAGGAAGTCGCCGAAGCCCTGGCGCCAGACAAAGCTGTGCAGCGGGCAGACGTAGTTTATCTCCAGCCCGGCGGCCTTGCGCAGGACTGCCTGCACCTGGGGGCCGTACTTGCCGACGATATTGGTGTAGTACCTGCGCGCCTCGTCCAGGTACTCGTTCATGAAGTCGCACTCGTCGGCGAAGATGCGGCCGTTGAGCGCGCCGAAGGAGCCGAAGGCGTCGGCTGAGAAGAGCACCTTGTCGGTGGTGTCATAGGTCATCATGACCTCGGGCCAGTGCACCATGGGGGCCATGACGAAGGTGAGGACGTGACGGCCAGTGCTGAGCGTGTCACCCTCCTTGACTATGTGGACGCGCTCGGAGAGGTCGGTGGGGAAGAAGCGCGAGAGCATGTCGCGGATCTTGGCGTTGCAGACAATTTTGGCCCCGGGATAGCGCAGGGCGATGTCCTCTATGGTGGCGGCGTGGTCGGGCTCCATGTGGGAGATGACCAGGTAGTCAAGCGGCCTGCCGTCCAGGGTGTGGGCGACGTTTTCGAAGAAGTTGTGCGCCACGGCCTTGTCCACCGTGTCGAACAGCACGGTCTGCTCGTCGAGCAGGAGATAGGAGTTGTAGGAGACGCCTTCCGGCACGCCGTAGACGCCCTCAAAGAAGGCCAGCCGCCTGTCGTCGGCGCCGACCCACGTGAGATCGGACGTTATTTTCTTCGTGCAGTGCATATGTGTTACCTCCTTGGAGTTTGTGGCTTTTGCTCGCCATAATAATATCATTGTACGTCTGTACTGACAACTGTTTTTTATGCACAGAACGCAAAAAGGCGGCACATAGTGCGGGAAACTGCGGCCCGGGGAAAAACAGCGCGTCACCAGCAGCAGAAAGGGCCCCCATGCACTGCATGGAGGCCCTTTGAATGCCGGCGTCCGGACGCCGGCGGAAGAGGTCAGTCGTTGAATTTGAAGCCCATGATCATGTCCACCTGCGCGTTCAGCGGCACGTCGAATACGCGCTTGCCGCTGCCGGCCCCGGCGAGCGCGGCAAGGTCGTCGGCATCAAGGGTGAAGTCAAAGATACCGAGGTTCTCGGCGATGTGCGCCTCGTTCGCGCTGCCGGGGACGGCGGCAAAGCCGGTCTGCAGCTGCCAGCGGAGCAGTACCTGCGCGCCGGTCTTGCCGTGCTTCCTGGCGACGGACTGCACTGCGGGCAGGTTCAGCTGCGCCTTGCGGCTCACGGTGCCGCCGAGCGGGAACCAGGCCTCGCAGGCGATGCCGCGGCTCCTGAGGTCCTCTGCATAGGCGCTGGGGGTGAAGTCGATGTGGCGCTCCATCTGGGCGATGGCCGGAGTTATTTCAATGCCGTCGAAGAAGGCCCTGTACTCGTCGCTGCGCTCAAAGTTGCTGATGCCGATGCTGCGCACCTTGCCGTGGCGCACGGCGCTCTCGAGGCCCTTCCAGCCGGCCTTGACGTCGCCGAGGAAGTGGTGCAGGTAGACGAGGTCGAGGTACTCGACGCCCAGACGCTCGAGGGCGCGGTCAACGGCGGCCTCCGCATCGGGGTACTCGGTGGGCCAGATCTTGGTGGTCAGCCAGATGTCCTCGCGCTTTACGCCGCTCTCGCGTATGGCCTCGCCGACCTCGCGCTCGTTGAGATAGCCGTGGGCGGTGTCGATGTGCCTGTAGCCGGCCCTGAGGGCGGCGAGGACGCAGCGCTTGGCGGTGCCGTCGGCGGGCAGGCCGAAGGTGCCTAAGCCGAGGGAGGGCATTTTGAGACCGTTGTTGAGGGTGATGTATTCCATGATATAAACTTCCTTTCTCTGTTACAGCTTACGTCCGTGCAGGGCCTGCACGAGCCTGGGGTCGGTGTGGTCTATGATCTCGCTGCGGCCGATGTCGAGGGCGGCTATCTCGGCCATCTCCTCATCCGTGAGGCGGAAGTCCCAGATGTCGAGGTTCTGCTCCATGCGCTCCTTGTGCACGGACTTGGGGATGACCGCCACACCGCGCTGGGTGTTCCAGCGCAGGGCCACCTGGCCGGCGCCCTTGCCGTACTTTTCGCCGATTTTGGTCAGCACCGGGTGAGTGAATATGCTGTGCCTGCCTTCGGCGAAGGGTGCCCAGGCCTCCGGCTGTACGCCGTACTCGCGCATGAGGGAGAGGGCGTTCTCCTGCTGGAAGAAGGGGTGCAGCTCTACCTGGTTTACCATGGGCAGCTGGTCAACGGTCTCGCAGAAATCGGCCAGGCGGTGCGGGTAGAAGTTGCATACGCCGATGGCGCGGATTTTGCCCTCTTTATACGCCTCGGTGATGGCGCGCCAGGCGCCTATATAGTCACCCATGGCCTGGTGGATGAGATAGAGGTCGATGTAATCGACGCCGAGGTTGTCCATGGACCGGCGGATAGCGGCCTTGGCGCCCTCGTAGCTGGCGTCGGTCACCCAGAGCTTGGTGGCGATGAAGAGGTCGGCGCGGTTGACGCCGGTCTTGGCTATGGCCTTGCCCACGGCGGTCTCGTTGCCATAGCTGGCGGCGGTGTCTATCATGCGGTAGCCGGTGTCAATGGCGTCGAGCACTACGCGCTCGCACTCGTCGAGGTCGTGAATCTGGAAGACGCCGAAGCCCTCGAGAGGCATCTGCACGCCGTTGGAAAGTGTTGTGTACTCCATTGCTGTTCCTCCTTGTATCCTTTTTGTCCTTTATCGCAGCTGGTTGTTTGCGTATACTATGTCCTGAATCGTCACGTGGCTGTTGCGGTAACGCGCGCCGGGATTCGGCTCCGGGACCGTGAGGGCGATGGCCTTCTGAGTGCAGGCGTGTGCGCAGGCCAGGCAGCCCTGGCAGTTTGTATAGTCGAAGTGCGCCCTGCCGTCCTCGATGCGTATGCAGCCGCCGGGACACACCCGGGCGCAGACGCCGCAGCCGATACAGCTGTCCGTGGCGTACACCAGTCCAGGCAGCCTGCCTTCGGGGAGAGAGGCCTCATACCGGAGGAATTCGGCGTGCGCTTTCCGCTCGGAGTCCATGACAGGCTCGGTGAAGCGCCGGCGCGCGGCTACGTCCGCCTTGATGGCGGCAAGCTGCTCATCCACGTGCTTGTCAATGCCGCGCTCTTCGTCCATATCAAAGGCAGGCAGGTAATTGTCCGCCATCAGCAGCGTGCGTATGTATGCCGGGCTCTTGCCGGCGCTGCGGCAGATGTCCCGGACTATCTCCACGGCCGTGCCGGGCCTGCGCCCGTAGGTAGGCACTATGTATAAATACGGCGTGTCCAGCTCCACTTCACGCAGGAAGCGCTGTACGAGCTCGGGCGGGCGGTGGCCGAATATGGGGTAGACGACGCCTATCGCCTCATCGGCAAAGCGGCGCAGGCAGCTGCGGCGCATGACCTGCGGTATGCTCATTACATTCGCGTCAAGCTGCCTGGCTGCGTAGAGACTGTTGCCGGTAGCGGTGAAGTAAAAGACCATTTCGTATCTTCCTCTCCGGTTTTCTGCATAAATCATAAACCTGTGCGGGCAAAATGTACAATGCCGTTTCGGCAAGTCAGTATGCATCCAGGTTATAGATATGCTTGCACACGGACGTGCCGTATTGTATAATGCCTGCAAAGGAGGCGCACATATGCTTGAACTCTACGACCTGGAAAAGCTGGCCGCGTTTGCGCGTGAGGGCACACTTGTCGCAGCGTCCGAAAAGCTGCTGATCTCCCAGCCGGCGCTCAGCCGCAGTATGAGGAAGCTGGAAGATGAAATAGGCGTCGAGCTCTTTACCCGCAGCAAAAATCGCATGGAGCTCAACGAGAACGGCCGTCTGGCGGCGGAGCTGGCGGAGACGCTGCTGAGCGAGGCCGGGGCGCTGGTAGAGCGCGTGCGCCAGCTGGACCGGAGCCGGAAGACGATAGCCGTGGGCTCCATAGCCCCGGCCCCGCTGTGGGAGCTGGCCGCCGCCATCAGCGAGCTTTACCGCGGCATGCTCATCTCGACAGCGCTGCTGGACGATGCGGAGGAGCTCAGGACCGGCCTGCTGAGCGGGACATATACCCTCGTGGTGATGACGGAGCCGCCGGAGCTGCCCGGCGTTGAATACCTCGGCTTCGGGGGCGAGCAGCTCTGCTTCCACCTGCCTATAAACCACCCCCTGGCCGGGGCCAGGGAGCTGAGCCTGGCCGACCTCAACGGCGAGACCATGCTGCTGCGTCCGGACCTGGGCTTCTGGACGGACGTCCTCAAGGCCATGCCGGATACGCATTTCATCGTCCAGCGCGAGAGCTACGCCTTTGGCGAGCTCCTGCGCGCGAGCAGCCTGCCCGCCTTCAATACGGACCGGGCCGAGCGGCGATACGGCGCCGCCGAGGGGCGCGTCACCATACCGATAACGGATCCCGGAGCGAGCGTGCACTACTATGTGGCCTATAAAAAGGAGAGCCGGGCCCGCCTGGCGGAGGCGCTCAAATATATCGGCTCCGAGGACCGGAGGTAAGGCGGTGAAGAAAAAAGTGATTGTACTGATTGTGATCCTGCTGCTGTGCGCGGCCCTGCTGGTCTGGTGCCTGTGGGCCAATACGGCCCTGACCACCACGGTGATCGACGTCCAGGCGGGGGAGGACCTGCCGGAGGAGTTCGACGACTTCCGCATCGCGCACATCTCCGACCTGCACAACGCCGTCTTCGGCGAAGGGAACGAAAAGCTGCTCACCCTGCTGCGGGAGGCGGAGCCGGACATCATCGCCGTCACGGGCGACCTGATAGATTCACGCCACACGGATGTGGACGCAGCCGTCGCCTTCATAGCGTCGGCGGCGGAGACAGCGCCGGTGTACTACGTTACGGGCAACCACGAGTCCCGGCTGGATTTTGAGGACATAGAGCCGCGGCTCGCGGCCGCCGGGGCGCAGGTGCTGCGCAACAGTGCAGTGTACATAGAGCGCGGCGGCGGGAGCATCCAGCTCGCCGGCATAGACGACCCGGCCTTCATCAGGACGGGAGGCGAGGCGTCGGCGCGCGCATCGTCGGAGCTGGAGGGGCTGCTGGACGCGGATGTGTACTCCGTGCTGCTGGCGCACCGGCCGGAACTGATAGAGACCTATGCCGCATACGGCGCGGACCTGGTTCTGAGCGGCCACGCCCACGGCGGCCAGGTGCGACTGCCGTTCATAGGCGCGCTGTACGCGCCCGGCCAGGGCTTCCTGCCGGAGTATGACTCCGGCCTCTACACCGTCGGGGAGACGGATATGATAGTCTCCCGCGGCCTCGGCAACAGCCTCATCCCCCTGCGGGTGAACAACCGCCCCGAGCTCGTGATAGCCGTGCTGCACAGATAAGGGCATTTCATACTTGCCCGAAGGGTGCAAAAGAGGTACAATAGCCTGTAGGAGCAGCAGATCAATTTAAGCAAAACGGAGGGAGATTATGCTTAAAATCAGCGAAGAAGAGAAGAAGGCTCTCAAGGGACGGGGTATCATCCTGTCGAACGACGGGGAGCATTTTGTAGTCCGCGTAGTGAGCAGCAACGGTGTGTTCACGGCTGAGCAGCTGCGCGCGCTCAGCGACGCCGCCGAGAAATACGGCAGCGGCAAGATAGCCATGACAGTACGTCTGACAGTGGAGATCCAGGGCGTCACCTATGAGAACATAGAGCCGCTGGCGGCGGCGGTCGAGGCCGTGGGTCTGGTGACCGGCGGCACCGGCAGCGTGGTGCGGCCCATCGTGCCCTGCAAGGGCAGCGTCTGCGTGCACGGCCTGCAGGACACGCAGAAGTTCGCCGACGAGCTCTTCAACGAGTTCTATCTCGGCTGGCACAGCGTCAAGCTGCCGCACAAGTTCAAGATCGCCGTCGGCGGATGTCCCAACAACTGCGTGAAGCCCGCTCTGCACGACTTCGGTTGCTACGGCCAGAGCGTGCCCGAATTCCACGCCGACGAGTGCAAAGCTTGCGGCAAGTGCGCCTGCATAGACAAGTGCCCCGTCAAGGCCTGTTCAAGGGGCGCCGACGGCAAGCTGGTCATCGACTGGGACAAGTGCACCAACTGCGGCAAGTGCATCCCCGCCTGCCACTTCGGCGCCGTGCATGAAAAAGAACGCGGCTACGCGGTGTACATCGGCGGCATCTGGGGCAAGACCCAGCGCCTCGGCACCCGCGTCCCCGGCGTGTTCAGCGAGAAAGAAGTCCACGACCTCATCGAGAAGGCCATACTGCTCTTCCGCGAGCAGGGCGTGACCGGCGAGCGCTTTGGCCGCACCGTTGACCGCGTCGGCGTGGACAAGTTCATCGGGATGCTCCTCGGCGACGAGGTGCTCGCGCGCAAGGAGCAGATCCTGGCCGAGCCAAAGCACACCACCGGCGGCGCGAGCTGCTGATGTGCCCGGGGGGAACCCCTCGACAGGGTTCCCTCCGAACCCCTGCCCGATCTTCCTTTACAGCAGGGGAATTTCGCTCGCCGCCTTTTTCAAAAGGCGGATGAAAACTTTATCCTTTTGGGGGCAAAATTTCGCCCCTTTTCTTTTTACTATGAGAAGAATCACCGCAATAACAGCAGCCATAATACTAGCCCTCACCTTGGCCGCCTGCGGCCCGGCGGCGCAGGACGCGGACACGGACGCGGCTTTCGGGTTCACCGACGACCTCGGCCGCAGCGTGACGGTCAACGAAGCGCCGCAGCGCGTCGCGGCGCTCATCGGTTCGTTTGCCGACGTCTGGTGCCTCGCGGGAGGGCGCGATACGCTTGTCGCCGCGGCGGACGACGCGTGGACGAGCTTTGACCTGAGCCTCGGGGAGGAAGTCGCCAACCTCGGCGCGATCAAGTCGCCCTCGCTGGAGACCCTGCTCGCCGCCCGGCCGGACCTGGTCCTTGCCAGCGTGAACACGGCGTCCAACCTCGAGCTCGAGGAGGTGCTGGAGTCCGCCGGCATAACGGTCGCCTACTTTGACGTACAGGGGTTTGAGGACTACCTGAACATGCTGGAAATCTGCACGGAGCTCACCGGGCTGCGGGAGAATTACGAGCGCTACGGCCTGGATGTGAAGGCCGAAATCGACGCTGCCGTGGCCCGCGCGGACGGCAGCGCGCCGAGCGTGCTGGTCATACGCGCCACGGGCGTGAGCTGCAAGGTCAAGGGCAGCACGGACAACGTGCTCGGAGAGATGCTGGCGGACCTGGGCTGCGTGAACGTGGCGGACTCGGACACCTCGCTGCTGGAAAACCTCAGCCTGGAGGCGATAATCGCCGCGGAGCCGGACTATATCTTCGCCGTGCTGCAGGGCAGCGACCCCACGGACGCGATGGAGACGCTGGAGGGTACGCTGCTCGCCAACCCCGCCTGGAGCGGGCTGCAGGCCGTGCGCGAGGGCCGGTTCTACACGCTCGAGCACGAGCTCTACAATCTCAAGCCCAACGCACGCTGGGGGGAGGCCTATGAAAAACTCGCAGACATCCTCTACCCATAAGCCCGGGCGGCTCTTTGCCGCGCTGGGCGCCATAACGCTGCTGGCCGCCCTGCTCAGCCTGGCCCTGGGGCCGGTTTTCGTCGCGCCGTGGGACGTGGTCGCCGCGCTCTTCGGCGGGGACGACGGCTCCGTGAACGCGCGCATAGTGCTCTACGCCCGCCTGCCGCGCGTGTGCGGCTGCATACTGGCGGGGGCGGCCCTCGCCGTCAGCGGAGCGCTGACGCAGAGCGTGCTGGCCAATCCCCTGGCCGCGCCGAGCACCATAGGCGTGAACTCCGGCGCGGGGCTGGCGGCGGCGCTCTGCTGCGCCGTGGCGCCCACGGCCCAGGCCCTGGTGCCTGTCGCCGCCTTCATCGGCGCCATGGCCGCCGCGCTGCTGGTTTTGTTCATTGCCGAGCGCACCGGCGCGGCCAGGATAACCCTGGTGCTGGCGGGCGTGGCCATTTCCAACGTGCTGGCCGCAGGCGTGGACGCGGTGGTGACCTTCGCGCCGGACGCGCTCAACGCCTACTCGGACTTCCGCATCGGCTCACTGGAGAACCTGACGATGGGCCGCCTGGCCGCGCCGGCCGCCGTGACGGCGGTGGCGCTGATCGCGGCCTTTTCCCTCACCAACGAGCTGGACGTGCTCATGCTGGGCGGCGATACGGCGCAGAGCCTGGGCCTGAACGCCGGCAGGATGCGCATAATACTGCTGGCCGTAGCGGCGGCGCTGGCCGGGGCGGCGGTCAGCTTCGCGGGACTGCTGGGCTTTGTCGGGCTGGTGACGCCGCATATAATCCGGCGCTTTACACTGGACGAGGCGCGCTGTCTCCTGCCTGCCAGCGCCCTGGGCGGCGCGTCGCTGCTGCTGGTCTGCGACACGGCCTCGCGCACGCTCTTTGCGCCCTACGAGCTGCCCGTGGGCATCACCCTGGCCTTTATCGGCGGGCCGTTTTTCATCTGGCTGCTGCTGAGACAGAGAAAGGGGCGTACGGCGTGATAGAGCTGAGAAACCTGTGGGCGGGCTACCACGGCGAGGATGTGCTCAGGGGCGTCAGCCTGCGGTTCGAGGCCGGGAAGGTAAGCGTCCTCTGCGGCCCCAACGGCTGCGGCAAGAGCACGCTGCTCAAGGCGGCGCTGGGCATAATCCCCCGTACGGGCGGCGAGGTCTACATAGACGGCGACGAGCTGGGCGCGCTCACCCGGCGAGAGATAGCGCAGCGCGCGGCCTACATGCCGCAGGACCGAGGCGCGCCGAGCATAAGCGTGCGCCGTATGGTGCTGCACGGGCGCTTCCCCTACCTCACCTGGCCGCGCCGCTACTCCGGCGCTGATTACGCCGCCGCCGAGCGGGCGCTCGAGCGCGCGGACGCGCTGGACATAGCGTCCCGCAGCATGACGGAGCTGTCCGGCGGACAGCGGCAGCGGGCCTATCTGGCCATGGCGCTCGCCCAGGAAACGGGCAGCGTGCTCATGGACGAGCCCACGGCGTTCCTGGACATCGGCCACCAGCTGGCCGTCATGGATACGGCCCGCACGCTCGCAGCCGGGGGGCGCGCCGCCGTGCTGGTGCTGCACGACCTCTGCCTCGCGCTCAGGTGCGCGGACGAGCTGGCGGTGATGTGCTCCGGCGCGGTAATCTGTTCCGGCACGGCGGATGAGGTGTATGCATCCGGGGCGCTGAAGGAGGCCTTCGGCGTGGATGTCCGGCGCGTCATGACGCCGGACGGATGGCAATATTACTATGTATGAGGTGTGAATTATGGCCCTGTTTCCCATGTTTGTAGAACTTTCCGGTCAGAACGTCCTCGTGATAGGCGGCGGGAACGTGGCGCTGCGCAAGTGCGAAAAGCTGCTTGAGTACGGCGCTGAGGTGACGGCCGTGGCCGGGCAGTTTTCGCCGCAGTTTATCTCGCTCAAGGGTGTGAAGCTCCTCTTCAGGCCCTTTGAGGACGGGGACGTCGCCGGGCGCGGCATGGTCATCGCCGCCACGGACGACCGGGCGCTCAACGCCCATGTGGCGGGGCTCTGCCGCGAGCGGGGCATACCCTTCAACTGCGTGGACGATCCGGAGAACTGCTCGTTCATCTTTCCGGCCCTCGCCCTGCGCGGGCGGCTCAGCGCCGGGTTCTGCACCGGCGGGGCCAGCCCCACGGCCGCGGCCTATTTCCGCGACAGCTTTGCCGACAGCCTGCCGGACGGGCTGGAGGAGATCCTGGACTTCATGGCCGCGGTGAGGCCGCGCGTCATAGAGGTGGTGCCCGAACAGCGGCGCCGGTCGCGGATATTCGCCTTCCTGTTTGCCGCCTGCCTCGATGCCGGCGGAGAGCCGGACGAAGAGACGGTGCTCTCCATCGTGCCCGAGCTGGGGCGGGAAGAGCTGTGAAGGGGCTGGTCAGCCTGGTCGGCGCTGGCTGCGGCGCGGGCCTGATAACGCAGCTGGGCGTGGAGCGGCTCAGGCAGTGCGACGCCGTGGTGTACGACGACCTGATACCGCCGGAGACGCTGCTGCTCGCGCCGGAGGCGGAGCATGTCTGCATGGGCAAGCGCGCCGGGCGTCACTCCGCCGGTCAGGAGGAGATCTGCGCCCGGCTCATACAGCTGGCCCGGGAGGGCAGGCGCGTGGTGCGCCTCAAGGGCGGCGACCCCTATGTCTTCGGCCGCGGCGGCGAGGAGATGCTCGCCCTGATGGCCGCCGGGGTGCCCTGTGAGGAGATACCCGGCGTCACGAGCGCCATCGCCGTGCCCGCCATGGCCGGGATACCGGTCACGCACCGCGGCGTCAGCCGCGGCTTCGCCGTGGTCACGGCGCACACGGGGGATGATGACGGCCTGCCCGGGTATTTTGCCGCCATGGCGGGTTTCCCTGGCACGCTGGTGGTGCTCATGGGGCTGGGCCGGCTCGCGCAGATAGCTCAGAGCCTGGTGGAGGCCGGGCGGGCCCCGGAGACGCCCTGCGCCGTGGTGTCCGGCGGCGGCGCGCCGCAGCACTACTGCATCCGCGGTACGCTGGCCGACATTGCCGCCCGGGCCGCAGGGGCCGAGCCTCCGGCCGTCATAGTCATAGGCGCGGCGGCGGCGCTGGAGCTGCGCCCTGGGTATTCGCTGCCCCTGGACGGGGTCCTGGTGGGCCTCACCGGCACGCGCCGCATGAATTCTTGTACCTCGGCCGCGTAGCTCTCGGGAATGGAGAACTCGATTTTCAA
>OLRU01001705.1_pt1 | contig 17783 bp, 19 predicted proteins | sample 1672961 | NCBI WGS metagenome assembly OLRU01 (sample SAMEA3136741, study PRJEB25190) | human gut metagenome | biome: human gut; feature: human-associated habitat; material: faeces | place: Austria | collected 2013
GATGCGAAATTTGGCAGTACATAAATGAATTTGTCATTTCATGCGCTTGCGTGGCCTTGTGTCGCGCAGGCGCATTTTGTTTGTCCGACTTCTGGACACTTTGTCCAGAGGTGCGAGGCGGCTCCCCTGGGTGCCGCTCTCCGCCAGCTTTCCATTTTGTTTCTGCTCAACCCATCAACCGAAACAAAATGGAGGACAAGCTATGACAACGATCAATCTGAAAGATTTTTATTATTGGTACTTAACGGACGAGCTGCTGGAGGTGCCTGACGAGGTAGCGGAGGAACTCATGGCCAGCAAGCGGCGCGAGGCCGCCCATGCGGAACGGGTACGCTACAACAAGGCTTATTATTCCCTGGATTGTGACGACGGGATCGAATACTCCGCCTGCCTGCACGAGCCCAGCCCCCAGGAACTTATGGATCGCAAGGAGCTGTTCTTCCGGCTGTGGAACGCCCTCAACTCTCTGCCGGAGATCCAGGGCCGCCGCGTGGACGCTCATTTGATCCTGGGAAAGAGCTACCGTCAGATCGCCCGCGAGGAGGGCGTGGACAAGAGCACCATCCGTCGCTCGGTGGAACGCGGAAAGGAGCAAATGAAAAAATATTTGCGGAAAAATTTTTGATTTACAGTCTCCATTTGTCCCTTTTTTCTGGTGGTATGTGAGAGAAGGTTTTCTCTCCGCAAAGGAGGCGCGGGGGCCACAGGCCGTCGCCCCCTTTGTGGGGGAGCGCCGCTGCCGAGTATGGCTGTCTTATGACGGGGCAAGAAAATGAGCGCGGCGCTTCCCGCCATTTATGAAAGTGAGGGATAACAGAATGGACTATGATCCCGTATCGGCTGCTATGCTGTCTCAGCCGTGGAGCAATAACGCCTGCCGTGGCTATGTCATCTACGCGATGGAGAACTGTGGTTTTTCTCCCAACGAAATCCGGCGCGTGGTAGCGGAACTCTACGAGGTTTTCGACTTCCGCAGTCTGGAAGAGGCCCAGCAGCACTTTGAGGAAAGCCCATACTGACTTCTGGACACTTTGTCCAGAGGTAGCCATTTAGCCGGACGGCCAGCACTTCTCGGTGCTGGCCGTTTCTGCTCACTATTGGAAATACTGGCGAATAACTGCAAAGGAGGTTTTCTGTGAAGCTAAACGCACAAGTGATCGAAAAGATGCGGAGCGTCAATCTTGACGCAGTGGATAAGGAAACGCTTGTTGACGCAAGCGGTTTTGTTTTTGATAATTCGTTGCCGTTGGAAAAGCGAGCTGCTCGTATGCTGGAACAGTTGAAAAACCCCTATTGTTTCCGCTATGGCGACATGGCCATCAAGCTGGAATTTGCCGAGGACGGCCCCTCTCTCCAGGAACTACTGACTGGCTTTTTCCTGCGGCAGAAAAGCGGGCTGTAACGATCCGCCACTTCCAGACACTTTGTCCAGAGGTGGAGTCATCCTTGTTGTACCCCCGGTGCAGAGGTATAATATAGATGTAATGTGATAGGAAGGAGGACACATGGCAAGAACAGCAAACCGGGGGACAATGAGCGCCAGTTCCCCAACTTCATACAATGTGATGCGCTGGAGATTAGGAAAATACATCCGCCTTTCTAAAGAAGATTTACTCCGTGGCCGCGATGAAAGCAACAGCGTTGTAAACCAGCGGCGGCTCCTGGAACAATACCACCAGGCCCACCTGGATGAGTTCTATGAAGGCGCGGAAGCGGACGTATATGTGGATGACGGAAAAACAGGTACGGACACCAACCGCGAGGACTTCCAGCGGCTCTTGTCCGATATATCCAGCGGCAGGATTAACTGCGTGATTGTAAAAGACCTGTCCCGTCTTTCCCGAAACTATACCGATGCCGGAAACCTGATCGAAAATCTTTTCGTCCGGCTCAACGTCCGTTTTATCAGCTTGGCGGAGGGCGTGGATAGCTACCGCAACCCCGACAGCGTATCAAACATTATCGTTCCCATCACCAACGTAATGAACGATCAATACTGCTACCAGACCTCAAAGAAAATCCGTCAGGTGTTTGATATGAAGCGCCGCAACGGTGAATTTATCGGCTCGTATGCTCCGTATGGATATGTGAAAGACCCCGGCGACAAACACGCCTTACTGATTGACCCGGAGGCAGCCGAAGTAGTCAAAAGCATTTTTTCCATGTTTCTGTCTGGCATGAACAAGCGCGGGATTACCTATTATCTGAACGATCATGGTGTCCTTTGCCCTACGGCCTACAAGAAACAGCAGGGGCTCAAATACAATGCGCCTAACGCCCAAAGCAATCCAATGTGGAGCACGATCACCATAGACACGATCTTGAAAAACCGCGTCTATGTGGGGGATATGGTGCAGGGCCGTCAACGGGTGAAAAGCTATAAAATCCATATCCAGGAGCGGGTGCCGGTGGAAGAGTGGTTTATCGTAGAAAATACCCACGAGGCCATAATTGACCGGGAAATCTTTGATAAGGTGCAGGGGCTGCTCAAGCGCGATACGCGCACCGCTCCAAAGGCAAAGCAGCTTTACCTATTCAGCGGCTTTCTGAAATGCGCCGACTGCGGCAGGGCGATGTCCCGGATCGCTTCAAAAGGCATTTATGTCTATTACCAGTGCGGAACATATAAAAGCCTTTCAAAAAAGGCTTGTACCATGCACTCTATCAAGAGTGACCGACTGGAGGCTGGTGTCCTGTTTGCAATTCAACAACAGGTGCATTTGGCTGTTGCCTATTCAGAGCTGGTGTCCCGTATCAATTCCGCGCCCCTCAAAAAAAGCAAGTCAAAGCGGCTGGAGGATGCCATCGCCGCAAAGGAAAAAGAGCTTGCTAAAATCATGCGATATAAGCAAGCCCTTTATCAAGACTGGAAAGATGGAGAAATCACACGCAACGACTACCGCCACATGAGCGAGGACTATGAGCGGCAAGCCGAGGCCCTAAATAATGTCCTGCGGACGCTGACAGACGAGCAGGAACAACTGGAGAACGGCGTGGACGCAGAAAATCCTTTCCTGGCTGCGTTTCTCAAATATCAGAACATCGACAAGCTGACACGGGAAATTCTGGCCGAGCTCATTGATTATATCAAAGTTTACGAGGGCGGCAATATTAGCGTGAAATTCAAATACGCTGACGAGTTCCGCCGCATGGCTGAATATATCGAGCTCAACGCCCCTATGGTTCAAGGTGTGGGTTGATATATGGCCCTATCACCAATTCCGTTTGCTGGTTTTCCTAATATATATTGCCCATATGAAGGTCGTCCTTTTCGTTACAGATTTATCTGGTTAAAATCCAAACAGGGCAAAGAAAAAACGGCCCTTTGCGTCAGGGCCGTTCACCGCGAAAACCATGCTTTTGCGCGCGCTCAAAACCACCCCGGCAGTACGCCGGAGCGGCAGCGCATATGGGTGGAGTGTATGCCCGGACCGCAAAAGCAGAGCACGGCGAAAAGACCCGTCCGCGGACGAATCTGTCATGCCCTGTCATATGCGGTACTGCGACATCAACTTCACCTCTTGCTTTCGCGCTGAGTATAGCACACGGGCCGCAGTTTGTAAAGGGCGGTTATCGAATTCCGGACACCCGCGGACAAAAAACTGACCGGGCCCCGCCCTGCGCTTTCAGCCGGCGCGGGGCGGGACTTTTCATGCTCCGCGCCATGTTTTCCGCCTTTACATGGGGCGCGGTGCGTGTTATTATAAAATATACGACACTTTTGGAGGGGATAGGAGTGGACAAGCGGAGGGACATGACCGTCGGGTCGGAGTGGAAGGAGCTGCTGCTCTTTTCTCTGCCGATCATGGCCGGGCAGTTTCTGCAGCAGCTCTACAACACGGTGGACAGCATCGTGGTCAGCCATTACGGCGGGGCTACGCCGGAGATCTGCGACGCCATGTTCGCGGCCGTGGGCAGCTGCACCTCGCTCATATTCCTGTTTCTGGCCATATCCCTGGGCCTGTCCAACGGCGGCGGCGTGCTTGTCGCGCAGCTGTACGGCGCGCGGCGGGAGACGGAGCTGCGCCGGGCGGCCTCAACCCTGCTGATTACGCAGACCGCCATCGGCACTCTGCTGGCAATCTTCGGCTGCGTGGGCGCGGAGCTGCTGGTCGTCGGGCTCATGCGCGTGAGGGACGAGGCCATCCGGGACTACGCCATAGAGTACTTCGCAATCTACGCCGTGGGCCTCATCTTCCAGTACATATATAACGCCGTGGCCGGCATCCTCCGCGCCGTGGGCGACAGCCGGGCCAGCATGTATTTCCTCATCATCTCTGCCGTGCTCAACACCGTGCTGGACCTCTGGTTCGTCATCAGCTTCGGCTGGGGCGTGGTCGGCGTAGCCCTGGCCACCGTTATCGCGCAGGTCGTCTGCGCCGCGTTCAGCATCTTCTATATGATGCGCCGCTACCCCATGTTCCGTTTCCGGCGGCACGAGTTCGTCTTTGACACCGACAAGTTCCGGCTCTGCCTCAAGCTGGGCATTCCGGCCATAATCCAGCAGGCCGTGGTCTCTCTGGGCAACGTGTTCATCCAGCGCCTCGTCAACAGTTTCGGGCAGGTGACGATGAGCGCCTTCAACGCCGGCAACCGCATGGAGAGCTACGCGACCATACCCATATTCGGCATGAACAACGCCGCGGCGAGCTTCACCGGCCAGAACGTGGGCGCGCAGAAGTATGACCGCGTCAGGCACGGCTGGATTTCGGGTACGCTCATGAGCTGCATAATGAGCGTGATGATCGCCGTGCTGCTGTATTTCCTCGCGCCGGATTTTGCCAGGCTCTTCAATCTGAGCGGAGCGGCCCTCGACCAGGCCGTTGAGTACCAGCGCTGGATGAGCTACTGCGTCATACTCTTTGCGGCCTACATGCCTACCACCGGACTCCTGCAGGGCGCCGGCGACGTCGTCTGGACGAGCATGACCAGCTTTACAACCCTCACCGTGCGTGTGTGCGTCGCCTACCTCATGGTTTACGCCTTTGACGTCGGTTACGCCGCCTGCTGGCTGAACATACCCTTCGGCTGGGGCCTCGGCGTGCTGATGAGCATACCGAGATACCTCTCAAACCGCTGGAAGACCAAGCGCGTCGTCGGCGACGTGCTGCCGCAGAGGGAGGAGAACGCATGAGCGACTTTTTTGCTCTCATATCCCGTATGCGCTACATCTCCCGCTGGGGGCTGATGCGCTCAAGCATACCGGAAAACGTGCAGGAGCACAGTCACATGGTGGCCGTGCTGGCCCACGCGCTGGGCGTCATCCGCCGGGACGTGTTCAGCGAGCCGTGCGATGTGGGCACGCTGGTCTGCGCCGCGCTCTATCACGACGCGCCGGAGATACTCACCGGCGACATGCCCACGCCGATAAAGTACCACAGCGCGGACATAACCAGCGCCTACCAGGAGGTGGAGCGCGTCGCGTCCGAAAAGCTGGTGAACATGCTGCCGGAGGGCCTGCAAGGCGAATTCACGCCCCTGATAAGCGGCGAGGTCGGGAGCGGGCTGAAGCCCCTGCTCAAATGCGCAGACCGGCTCAGCGCATACATCAAATGTGTGGAGGAGCGCAAGGCGGGCAATTTGGAGTTCCTCTCCGCCGAGCGCCAGACCCTGGAACGCATAAAGTCCATGGGGCTTAAAGAAGCGGATTATTTCCTTGAAAACTTCATGCCGGCCTTCGAGAAGAACCTCGACGAGCTGGGAACCATGTCTGAGGAGGACCTGAAATGAAAGCCATAGTTACAGTCATCGGTAAGGACCGCGTGGGCATTATCGCCCTCGTCAGCCAGCTGCTCGCCGAGCGCGGCGTGAACGTGCTGGACATCAGCCAGACGGTCCTGCAGGACTACTTCACCATGATAATGCTGGTGGACGCCTCCGCCTGCACCGAGCCCTTCGCCAACCTGGCCGGGGAGCTGGCCGCCGAGGGCGAGAGCCACGGCCTGCAGATCCGCATCCAGCGCGAGGACATCTTCAACGCGATGCACAGAATTTGAGTCCAGGGGGGGCGTTGTCCCCCCCTGGATACCGGCCGCAACGCGGTCGGATACCCCCTCGCCTTGCACGGCAAGGTGGTTGCGCCGCGGCGGCGCAAGATATGGTATCCCCTTGAGGCGAAGCCCCGACGGGATGAACAGGATGAAAGTTTTCGTCCACCTTTTTCAAAAGGTGGCGGAGTCCAGAGGCAGAGCCTCTGGTCGCGCTCCGCAGAGCGCGAAATACCTAACACGGCAAAAAGATCAGGAGGGGGTTCGGGGGAACCCTATCAAGGGGTTCCCCCGCCGCCGCTCTATCGGGAGGCTACACATGATAAACCGCGGAGAAATACTCGAGACCATTGAGATGATTGACCAGCAGCACCTGGACGTGCGTACGGTCACTATGGGCATCTCGCTTCTGGACTGCTGCGACAGCGACCCGAAGGCGGCCTGCCGCAAGATATACGACAAGATAACCACCAGCGCCAAGGACCTGGTGCGCGTGGGCGAGGAGATTGAGGCCGAGTTCGGCATCCCCATCGTCAACAAGCGCATCTCCGTCACGCCCATCGCCCTCGTGGCGGGCGCGAGCGAGTGCTCCGACTACTTCTGCTTCGCCGAGGCGCTGGACAACGCCAGGCGCGAGACGGGCGTCAACTTTGTCGGCGGATTCTCCGCCCTGGTGCAGAAGGGCATGACGCCGGCGGATGAAAAGCTCATCCGCTCCATTCCCCGCGCCCTGGCGGAAACCGAGCTGGTGTGCTCGAGCGTGAACGTCGGCTCGACCAAGGCCGGCATCAATATGGACGCCGTCGCGCTCATGGGCCGCGTCATCAAGGAGACGGCGGAGTTGACCGCCGCCCAGGGCGGCTTTGGCTGCGCCAAGCTGGTCGTTTTCTGCAACGCGGTGGAGGATAACCCCTTCATGGCCGGCGCATTCCACGGTGTGAGCGAGCCGGACAAGGTCATCAACGTGGGCGTCTCCGGCCCCGGCGTGGTGCACCACGCGCTCAAGGCCGTGCGCGGGGCCGACTTCGGCGTGGTGGCCGAGACCATCAAGAAGACCGCCTTCCGCGTCACTCGCATGGGCCAGCTGGTGGCCCAGGAGGCGTCGCGGCGGCTGGGCGTGCCTTTCGGTATCGTCGATCTGTCCCTCGCGCCGACACCCGCCGTGGGCGACTCCGTCGCGCGTATACTCGAGGAGATGGGCCTGGAGGTCTGCGGCACGCACGGCACGACGGCGGCTCTGGCGCTGCTGAACGACGCGGTCAAGAAGGGCGGCGTCATGGCCAGCTCCAGCGTGGGCGGGCTCTCCGGCGCCTTCATACCGGTCAGCGAGGACGAGGGCATGATCGCCGCCGCCCAGAGCGGAGTGCTCACGCTCGACAAGCTGGAGGCCATGACCTGCGTCTGCTCCGTCGGCCTCGACATGATAGCCGTGCCCGGCTCCGCCAGCGCGGAGACCGTAAGCGCCATCATCGCTGACGAGGCGGCCATAGGTATGATAAACCAGAAGACCACCGCCGTGCGCATCATCCCCGCCCCCGGCATGGACGTGGGCGACACCGTGGAGTTCGGGGGCCTGCTGGGCAGTGCGCCGGTCATGCCGGTGCACACTGAGTCGAGCGCCGAGTTCATCCGCCGCGGCGGACGCATCCCCGCGCCGATCCACTCCCTGAAGAACTGAGGTGCGCCGTGGAAAAAGCCAAGATGGACAGGATCTCGGAGCTCACCGCCATAGCCCGCGAGCGCGAGCTGACCGCGGAAGAGCAGGCCGAGCGCAAGGCCCTGCGTGAGGAGTACCTCGCCGACTGGCGGCGCGGCACCCTGGACGTGCTGGAGAACACCTACGTCATAGACGAAAAGGGCAATAAGCGCAAGCTGGAAAAGAAGCAGTAAAAGCAACAGATGAGGGCTCCGGCATTTCTGCCGGAGCCCTTTTGGTTTGCACAAGCGCCTGTTTATAACACGGCGTTCGGCGGTTCACTTACCTATGCGGCTGTAAACTATCATGTCGGCGATGGCGTTGATGTCGGCGTCGGTTAGCTCGACTCCGTACTCGAGGCCGAAAATGTGCTCGGCGAAGAAGGAGTTCTCGAGATAGACATAGACGTACGCGCTCTCGCCGTTGGAGGAGATGGTGACCTCGGTGCCGTCCTGCGTCTTGTAGAGACGGGTCGTGAAGGTGGTCAGGTCGTCCTCGGCGCTCACGACGTCGGCGCCGCTCGAGAGGGTGCCGTACATGGAGTTGTAGCCGTAGCAGAGCACACGCTCACCGGTGGAGAGCAGGTCGAAGTAGTAGCTCACGCAGAAGGTGCCGTCGTCGTACCAGTAGACCTTGTCGAAGCCGACGGGGGTCTTGGCGAAAATGTTGTCGGAGCCGGCAAACTCGGCGGTCAGCTCGGCTAGGCCCTCGTTGGTATAGAAGCCTTCGCCGGTGATGCCGGTGGTGTCGGAGCTCCAGGCGGAGCTGGTGTCGCTGAGCAGGTCGAGGTCATACTTGGCTGCGATCTCCTCGAGCTTCGCGGCCATCGTCGCGTCCTTCACGCCGTAACGCCAGGCGTAGTCGCCGTAGGAATCGGGGATCGACATGCGCTTGGCCCATTCGTTCAGGACTTCCACGGTCTCCTGGGAGATGGTGCGTGTCTCGATGAGCGTCCACTCACCGTCGCGCATGTCGTAGAGTTCGGCGGTGTAGGTGCCGTCGCCGTTGTCGGTGATGACCGCGTTTTCGTATTCCTTGACCACGTCGGGCGGGGCGTAATTGGCCGAGATGTACTCGTTGCTCCAGTCCGACCACTCGTTCCAGGCGTCGCGGCTGTTGTCAACGCGCTCGGATATGCTCGGGTCCAGGCCCTCGGGCACGGCCTGAGGCTTGGTCAGTGATATGTAGTTGCTGTCTGGGATGAGCAGGGCGCGCATGCCGAAGAGGTCGGCGGCATAGGCCGCGGCCGCCAGGGCGAGCATGAGCACGACCACCACGGCCAGCACCAGGATGCGGCGCGGAGTGTGAGTCCTTGCCTTGTCGTCGTTGCGTGTAGTCATTTCAAGTACCTCCGTCAAAAGGTCGCCGGAGGCGTGCAGATGTGAAAAAGTCCTGCAAAACCGGTCTCTATCCATTTCATCGCGCTTTATCACGTCATTCCACCTCCGTAATAAGTGTACGCAGCTTCGCTCTCGCCCGGGCGAGGCGGGTGCTCACGGTGTTGACCGGGACGCCCAGCATGGAGGCTATCTCCGACGTGGAGTAGCCCTCATAATAATAGAGGACGACGACTATGCGGTACTTGCGCTCGAGCTGCATTACCGCGAGGAATAGGTCGTGATCCTCTTCGTGCTCAAAGCCCAGAGTTTGGGCGTAGTCCTCCAGCGATTCCGTCTTTCTCCACGGCGCGCGAAAGACTTTCTTGCACTGATTGACCGTGACGCGGATCAGCCAGTTCTTTACATGGGAGTATGACTCGAACTCCTTGTCCGTTTTGTACAGCTGTATCAGCACGTCCTGGGTCACATCCTCGGCATCAGCACGGTTTTTCAGGGCACTGAACGCCACGGCGTATATCGTGTCTATGTATCTGGCCGCCAGGGCCTCAAATTGTACGTCTGATAACATAGGCCGCTCCTTGAAAAGCTTTTCACTTATAATATCCGCGACGACGGCAAAATCTTTCACAGCACGGCAATTTTTTGCCGTATGCCCCTTTCTTAGCTTGATTGTACCAGATGCCGGACGCCGGCGCGACCCCTTTGCTGCGCCGGGTAATAAAGGCGCAAACAGGGCGTGCCCTGAATTGGGCGCGCCCTGTTGATATCATTTTATTACCGAGTCCAGATCATCAAAAATTGGGCCGTCAAAAATTCGCGCAGACTTATTTCCAGTCCGTCGCAGATCTTCTGTATCGACACCACGCCGGGATTTTTGCTTTTCGTGTTGAGCATACTGTAGATAGTTGACGGCGCAACGCCGCAGCGATTTGCCAGCGCATTTATCGCCATATCACGCTCTGCACACAGCGCCTGTATCCTGCGCGAGACCGCCTCTTTTGCGTTCATTCGTCTGTGCTGTCGCTGAGCTTGAGCCGCCGCATCGAGGCTTTCATGGCCACAACCATGTCGGTTATCAGCTTTACTTCAGAGTCGCTGCAATCGGAAACAAGCTCGCCAAGCCAGTTGTTGAGCATGGGACGCGACTGCCGTACTTCCATGCAAAGCAGCTCGTCTGCTGTGCAGTCAAGTGCGTTTATGATGTCGACCAGGGTTTGCAGGCTGGGTATGCTGTTTCCCGTTTCGATGTGGCTTATATGCGTGACACCGACGCCCGCAGCCTCGGCGAGCTTTTCCTGAGTTATTTTCCGCTCAAGGCGCATAGCGCGTATGCGCGAGCCGAGAAACTTATAATCAAACATACAACCAGCACCTCAAATTATCTTTGTACTTGTATTGTATGTGCAATCTGGCTATGATATAATGACCCAAAAGAGCATTAGACTTTTAAAGCCAAGCTACAAAACGTTTTGATCGAGGTGCACTATCATGGCAGCGGACTACGAAAAACTATATTTTTACCTTTTCAACCGCATAACCGACGCGTTGGAAGAGCTGGAGAAGGGTAGAAGCGAGACGGCACGCTTGCTTTTGGTGCGCGCAGCAGGCGGCCGAGGAGATGTTTGTCGAGAGTTGTGGGAGTCAAGCGTGATGCATAGCGTGGCGTCGAGGACGCTGCCCCCTACAAAAACGCGGCAAAACACTGCCGATTTAACGTTTTCACATTGACAAACGCATATATTTATGATATTCTACCGTAGCACGCCCGCGTGCCGGGTTTTGGGCGGTAACCTTTCCCGCCAATACTCAGCCGCAGGGCAGGAAAAACCAGAAAGGACAGATTTCAATGATTACCAAGGATCAGAAGACCGCAGTCATTTCCGCCAACGCCGTCCACGAGGGCGACACCGGTTCCCCCGAGGTCCAGGTTGCCATCCTCACCGAGCGCATCCGCCAGCTCACCGAGCACCTCAAGCAGCATCCGAAGGACGACCACAGCCGTCTCGGCATGTACAAGATGGTCGGCAAGCGCCGCCGCCTGCTCGACTACCTGATGCGCAAGGACATCGAGCGCTACCGCGCTCTCATCGCCAAGCTGGGCATCCGCAAATAATCGCGTTTTCCCGCTTTGGGCATTTTCCGAAGGGAATGAAGGTTTATTTCAGGGGGACAATTTAATATGTCCCCCTGATTTTTATTCCGCAAAAATGCGGAGCCGCCTTAGTATTTGATAAGACGCGCAGCGTGCTGTACGCCTTCTCAAGTGCTATGGCCAAGCTCCGCCTGCTAAGTTCGAAAGGAGCCAAACCAATGATTATCAAGCACAAGGAATTCCCCAACAAGCGCGTGTATGAGATCGACTACTGCGGCCGCCCGCTGCGCATGGAGATCGGCCGCATGTGCGAGCTCGCCAACGCCGCTGTGCTGACCCAGTACGGCGAGACCACCGTGCTCGTGGCCGTGACCGCCTCCCCGCGCCCGCGCGACGGCATCGATTACTTCCCGCTCAGCGTGGACTTCAACGAGAAGCTCTACGCCGTGGGCCGCATCCCCGGCAGCTTCATGCGCCGTGAGGGCCGTCCCAGCCTGCCCGCAGTGCTGGCCAGCCGCCTGATCGACCGCCCCATGCGCCCGCTCTTCCCCAGCGACCTGCGCAACGACGTCGCCATCCAGTGCGAGGTCCTCAGCGTTGACCGCGACTGCTCCCCCGAGATAACCGCCATGATCGGCGCCTCCGCCGCCGTGGCCATCAGCGATATCCCCTGGAACGGCCCCATCGCCGGCATCTCCCTCGGCTGGGACGGTGAGAAGTACCTCTTCAACCCCACCAAGGCCGAGCGCGAGACCAACAAGATGACCGTCACCGTCGCCGCCACCCACAAGAAGGTCGTCATGATCGAGGCCGCAGCCAACGAGATCCCCGAGGACATCATGTATGAGGGCATCGTGCAGGCGCACGAGAAGGTGCAGCCCGTGCTCGACCTCATCGACAAGATGGTCGAGGAGATCGGCAAGCCCAAGTTCGAGTACGAGCACGCCGACTTCGACGAGGAGCTCTTCAACAAGATAGTCGAGACCACCATGGACGAGGCCATGGCCGCCATGGATACCGACGACAAGAATGTCCGCGAGGAGCGCTGGAACAAGCTCATCGAGCACTGGCACGAACTGTTCCTGGCCGACTACCCCGAGATGGACAAGTACCTCGAGGAAATCACCTACAAGTTCCAGAAGAAGATAGTCAAGAAGTGGCTGCTTGAGGGCCACCGCGTGGACGGCCGCGCCATGGACGAAATCCGTCCCCTGGCCGCCGAGGTCGGCGTCATCCCCCGCGTGCACGGCAGCGGCCTCTTCACCCGCGGCCAGACCCAGGTGCTCAGCATCGCCACCCTCAACACCCTCTCCGCTGCCCAGAAGCTGGACACCATCTGGGAAGAGGAAGAGAAGCGCTATATGCACCACTACAACTTCCCCGGCTACTCCACCGGCGAGGCCAAGCCCCAGCGCTCCACCGGCCGCCGCGAGTACGGCCACGGCGCTCTGGCCGAGAAGGCCCTCGAGCCCGTCATCCCCAGCGTTGAGGACTTCCCCTACGCCATCCGCGTGGTGAGCGAGGTGCTCTCCTCCAACGGCTCCACCAGCCAGGGCAGCGTCTGCGGCAGCACCCTCGCCCTCATGGACGCCGGCGTGCCCATCAAGGCCCCCGTGGCCGGCATCAGCTGCGGCCTCATCCAGGACGGCGACGAGTTCACCACCTTCATCGACATCCAGGGCGTTGAGGACTTCCACGGCGAGATGGACTTCAAGGTCGCCGGCACCAAGGAGGGCATCACCGCCATCCAGATGGACCTCAAGAACGACGGCCTGAGCCACGCCATCATCAAGGACGCCCTCACCAAGACCCGCGAGGCCCGCTACCAGATCCTCGACGAGATCATGCTCCCCTGCATCAACGAGCCGCGCCACGAGCTGGCCAAGACCGCGCCCAAGATGATCAAGATGACCATCAACCCGGACAAGATCCGCGAGGTCATCGGCTCCGGCGGCAAGGTCATCCAGAAGATCTGCGCCGACACCGGCTGCAAGATCGACATCGAGGACTCCGGCAATATCTACATTGCCAGCGCCGACATCGAGGCCTGCCGCGCCGCGCGCCAGACCATCGAGAACATAGTGTTCGAGCCCGAGGTCGGCAAGCTGTACTACGGCCAGGTCGTCCGCATCATCCCCATCGGCGCCTTCGTCGAGCTCGCCCCGGGCAAGGACGGCATGATCCACATCAAGGACCTCGAGTTCAAGCGCACCGAGAAGGTCGAAGACGTCCTCAACATCGGCGACTGGACCTGGGTTAAGGTCACCGAGATCGACGACCGCGGCCGCGTCAACCTCAGCCGCAAGGACGCCATCAAAGAGCGCGAGGCCATGGGCCTGAAGGACTGAAATCTGCCGCAATAAGCATTTTTACCAGCCGTTTCTTTGCAAAAAGAAACGGCTGGTGCCAAATACGGGGGTGTGAGGCCGCGGGAGCGCATTATTTTAATGCGCGGGTGCAGGATTGCGCGAAAGACCCCTCCCCTGCGAGGCTCTATTGCCGCGGTCAAAGAAAAATTATAGGGGCGCATTCAAAAGAAAGCGCCCCGGGAATGGTATTATTGAGTTGTTATAAAACGTTGCACACAGTAGTCCCGTTCATAATCTCCCACACCAGGCTCTCCGCCTGCTCGCAGGTGGTCTTGTAGTGCGACTCGTGCTCAATGTACACCGTCAGCGCGCTGAGCGTGGCGGGCATATTTTCCGTGCCCGACTGCGCCTCGTCGCCGTAGAGGCGGCTCAAAAAGTCCCAGGCGGCGTCCTTGTCGGAGCAGCTTTCAAATATGCCGAACACGTTCTCGAGCTGGTACTCGCCCAGCGTGTCCACGCCCGGCACGCCGGGGATGTACGTCTCCTCGTAGTCGGACCCGGTAAGGCCGAAGTTCGTGCCCCTGCTGAGGCAGACCGGGCGCATGGCGCAGGTGTCGTTGTCCGGGTCCGAGGCGTAGTTTTCCACAACGGAGAGCATGTCCGCGCGGGCCTCTTCGTCCGCCGCGAGGATGTACGGCTCAAAATAGCTTTTGACGCTGTCTGTGGGAATTGCGCCGTACATCAGCTGCACGTTGTTTTCGCGCGCAAGCTCTGCCACGCCGCTGAGCGAATCCACCTCACCGGGCACCGTGCGCACCAGCAGATTTATGCGGAAGTCGAAGGGCAGGGCGCGCAGCCCGTCCTCACCAGTGAGCGCTGAGGCCAAATTCGGGGCCAGCTCCGTGTCCAGGTACGCGGAGAGGTCGGCGCTGCGCTCCGCCAGCTGCGCGGTATAGCCGCGGGTGAAGTACATATCCACGTCCGTGCCGGAGTCCATCGCCGCGAGCATCTGGTGAACGCTGTCGAAGTACACCAGCTCTACCGGTCTTGCCGGGTCGGAGGCGTTGTACTCGTCCACCAGCGCCCGCAAGCTGAGCGAGCCGGTGAGCATCTGCCGGGACACGCCGAACACCAGCGGGTTTGCCTCCGCACCATCCTGCCCGGAGTCCGAAGGCGAAGCCGCCGGGGTGACATCCCCGCCGCAGCCCGTGACAGCAAAACAGAGCGCCAGCGCCAGAAGGGCGCTGATTATACGTTTACCGTGCATGATACAGCCTCCTATACAATTTTGTAACTATACCTTAATACCGGGTTGTATCAGAGTTGTATCGTAACAGGGTTTATTTTTTACTTTTTTAAAATTTAATGCCTTTCCGGGTGCGCTTTTTTGACTGCGCCAAGAGAGAGCATCCCGGGAAAGCCTATAAATCATCGCTAAAAAAGAAGGTGACACCACAATGCGCGTACTCATAATCGGCGCGGGGGCGTCGGGGATGATGGCGGCGCTGACGGCGGCGCGGGCCGGGCACGAGGCCGTGCTCTTCGAGCGGCAGGCCCGCGTGGGCCGCAAGCTCGCCGCCACCGGCAACGGCCGCTGCAATATAACGAACACCGGCGCGTCCGTCGTGCACTACCACGGCGAGGACCCGGGCTTTGCCGCGCCCGCGCTGGAATACATGCCCGTGGCGGACACGCTCGCGCTCTTCCGCGGCATCGGGCTCCTGACGCGCGAGGAGTACGGCGGCAGGGTCTACCCTCTCTCGAACAGCGCAAACTCCGTGACGGACGCGCTGCGTTTCGCACTGGAGGCTGAGGGGGTGCGGCTCGTCTCCGGCGACCGCGTCCGCGCGCTCACGCGCACCCGGGACGGCTTTGCCGTCTGCACCGAGTCCGGTGCCAGCGTCAGCGGCGGGAAGGCAATCGTTGCCTGCGGCGGCCTGGCCGGTGAAAAGCTCGGCGGCGGCAAGGACGGATACGAGCTCCTGAAATCCCTCGGCCACAGCCGCACGGCGCTCTATCCCGCGCTCGCGCAGATCACCACCGCGCCCGAGTTCCCGCGCTCGCTCAAAGGCGTCAAGGCAGACTGTGCCATGACGCTCCTGCGCGGAAAGGCCGAGCTCGCGCACAGCGAGGGCGAAGCGCTCTTTGCCGAGACGGGCGTCTCCGGCCCGGCGGCCTTTGACCTGGCCCGCACCGTTGCCGCGGGCGGCGAGGGCCTGACGCTCTCGCTGGACCTGCTGCGCGATTACAGCTTCGGCGAGGTGCTGGACTACCTGCGCTCACGGCAGGCCGCCGCGCCGCAGCTCACGGCGGGGGAGATATTCATCGGCGCGGTGCCCAACCGGCTGGCCAGGATGCTGGCCAAGTACGCGGGCGTCAGGCAGGATGCACCCGTGACGACCCTCGACGCGCGCGCCTTAAAGTCCCTTGCGGGCGCGGCCAAGCGCTTTGACCTGCCCGTGCGCGGCACGGAAGGGTTCGGCACCGCCCAGGTGACGGCCGGGGGGATAAGGACCGCCGAGTTTGACCCCGCCACCATGCGCAGCCGTCTGGTGCCCGGACTATACGCCTGCGGCGAGGTGCTGGACATAGACGGCGACTGCGGCGGCTTCAATCTCCAGTGGGCCTGGTCCAGCGGCGCGCTGGCGGGGAGGCTGTTATGAGGACGGTGGCCAATCTCACGCTCGCGCCCGGCAGGGACGAGCACGAGCTGTATGCGCTCGCGGCGAAAAAGCTCGGCGTCAGGCCGGGCGAAATAGAGGAGCTGCAAATCAAGCGGCGCAGCCTGGACGCGAGGCGCAAGGGTGCGATTAAGTACGTATACACAGTGGATGTGCGCCTGAAGGGCGAGCCCCTTGAGTCGCCCGACAGATATGAAATCCCGCGCCTTACCCTGAACGGGGCCCCGGTCGTGGTCGCGGGCTTCGGCCCCGCGGGGATGTTCTGCGCGCTCACGCTCGCCCGTGCCGGCTTGAAGCCAATAGTGCTCGAGCGCGGCCGGGACGCGGACACACGCACGGCGAAGGTCAGGGCCTTCCGCAGCGGCGGCGCGCTTGACGCCGAGTGCAACGTGCAGTTCGGCGAGGGCGGGGCCGGTACATTTTCCGACGGCAAGCTGAACACAGGCACGCATGACAGGCGCATCACGCACGTGCTGCGGGAATTCGCCGACCACGGAGCGTCAAAGTCTGTGGTGTACGACGCCAAACCGCATGTGGGCACCGACGTGCTCACGCGGGTGGTGAAGTCAATACGGGAGGAAATCATAAACCTCGGCGGCGAAGTGCGCTTCGGCGCGCGGCTGGAGGGCCTGGTGCTTGATGAGCTGGGCGCGGTCAAGGCCGTGCGCGTTGTTTCTGAGGGGCTTGAATATGTGCAGCGCTGCTCGGCGCTCGTGCTCGCCACGGGCCACAGCGCGCGGGACACATTTGAGATGCTGCTCGGGACCGGCGTGCCGATGGAGGCCAAGGCCTTTTCCATGGGCGCGCGTATAGAACATCTGCAGGCGGACCTGGACCTGGCACAGTACGGTGTGCCGCGGGGAAAGAAGCTGCCCGCCGCGGACTACTCGCTCAGCGTGCATCTTGACAGCGGGCGCGGGGCCTATACCTTCTGCATGTGCCCCGGAGGAGAGGTGATTGCCGCGGCCAGCGAGCCCGGCGGCGTGGTGACAAACGGCATGAGCTACTCCGGCCGGGCCATGCCAAATGCCAACAGCGCCCTGCTTGTGGCGGTGCGGCCCGAGGACTTCCCCTTCGGCGGCCCGCTCGGCGGCGTGCTCTGGCAGCGGGAAGTTGAGCGGCGCGCGTTCGCTTACGCGGGCGGGGACTACAGGGCCCCGGCACAGCTGGTGGGTGATTTCCTCGCCGGGCGCGCGAGCACCGGGGCCGGGCATGTGCAGTCAAGCTATCTCCCCGGCGTGCGCTGGGGCGACCTGCGCCAGGTGCTGCCCGGGACGGTCGCGGACGGCATCGGCGCCGCCCTGCCGCTGCTGGCCGGGAAACTGCCGCTGTTCGGCGACCCGGAGGCGGTCCTGACAGGCCCGGAGACGCGCTCGTCCAGCCCGGTGCGCATACCCCGCGGAGCCAACCGCGAGAGCGCCGTAAAGAACCTCTATCCCTGCGGAGAGGGCCCCGGCTGGGCCGGCGGCATAACCAGCGCCGCCGTAGACGGCCTGCGCGTAGCGGAGGCCGTGATGGCGCGCGATGATATCCGGAAAGCGTAAAATCCGGGCCCGGCGTTGGCTGACGCCGGGCCTGGTGCTGTTTAGAGCTGCCTCTGGCATGGGGTCAGTATCTAAGCCAGCCGTTGGTGGCGAAGAAGACGTCCTGGTAGTACCAGGCGCTGGGGGAGACGTCG
>OLRU01001707.1_pt1 | contig 17771 bp, 16 predicted proteins | sample 1672961 | NCBI WGS metagenome assembly OLRU01 (sample SAMEA3136741, study PRJEB25190) | human gut metagenome | biome: human gut; feature: human-associated habitat; material: faeces | place: Austria | collected 2013
ATTTTCACCAGTTGCGACACACCTACACAAGCAACCTTCTGGCAAATGGAGCAGCTCCGAAAGATGTACAGGAACTGTTAGGACACTCAGATGTCAGTACCACAATGAATGTCTACGCCCATTCCACAAGAAAAGCCAAGCGGGAATCCGCAAAGTTACTTGATAAAGTGGCAGGCAACGACTAAATAAAACTTTCCCTTATTTCCCTTACGATTATCTCATAAGGGCAAAAATAAGGGAAAATACATATCATTTCACTAATGAATGGGCTGAAAAGCCTGTAAAATAGGGAAAGTTAGAAAGATATTTCGGCAAACTTGAAGTTGTCGAATTGGAAGTTGGAAGGAGTGTTGCATATGGATTTCCCTTTTTATGATGCACCTAATACAGCCACGATAATCTGTTGCCATATTATAGATGATGGCAAACCTATTTTATATGTATCTCATGATGAAGATGATGGAATGTGGCAATTTTTGTGTGGTTCAACACATGATACAGATGAAGCAAGACTGGTATCTCTAAAAGAAGCGTTCGATTTAGACAATTCTGTTGGTGTTCTTAAAGATATGCCATGTGGTTACTATGCGGAAAGAAAAACGCAAGATGATAATTGGCTTGTGAAGAAACGATAAATCCTAATTTGAAAGTGAGAAGAAGTATGAGAAATAAATATCTAAAGCAACTAATTTATGTAGTTATTCCAATTATTACAGTATTCTTATGTAGATTATTGAAAGTAGCGCAGGGAGAAAAGAATGAAGAGATTGTATTTGGCATAATGCTTGGGATACTTTTAGATATTATTTTCTTTATTATTCAAAAAATAAGAAATAGATAGGATTCCAACTTTATCGTAAAATTGAACAGAGCGACAAATCCTAATTTGTCAAGCTGACAGTTCCGTAAAAAATAGAATACAGTAACCTTTGGTAGTACATTCAGCAGGAAATCTCTTTCGAGGTCTCCTGCTTTTTCTTTACTTTAAAACGGAAGGAGGTTCCCCTCATGGCCCGTCTGGTCACAAAGTTCAAATACCTGAAACCGGATCAGGAAAAACCTATCGGTGGGTACGTCACCTACATTGCCACCCGTGAAGGTGTAGAGAAGATCGATGAGTCTTTCAAGCTGGCTCCGGCAACCGTGAAACAACAAAAGCTCATCGAAAAGATCTTACGGGATTTCCCGGATAGCCATGCAATGCTGGAGTATGAGGACTACCAGAGAGAAAAGACCGTGGGAGCCGCCTCCGAATTTATCACCCGTGCCATTGAGGACAATGCCCATGAAATCCTGAATCAGAAAACCTATGCCGACTATATCGGCACCCGCCCTGGTGCGGAGCGATTCGGCAGCCATGGGCTGTTCACGGATGACGGTGTCCAGGTAAAGCTGAATGAAGTATCTCAGGAGCTGAATGCCCATCAGGGAAATGTGTGGACGCTTATTATTTCTCTGCGCCGGGAAGATGCGGAGCGTCTCGGTTTCAATACTGGCGTCCGGTGGCGGGATATGCTCCGGACGCAGACGCAGGCTCTGGCCGACAGCCTGAAAATCCCCATGGATCATCTGAAATGGTATGCCGCCTTCCACAATGAGAGCCATCATCCCCACATCCATCTGCTGGCGTACTCTACCATAGAGAATGAAGGTTTCCTTACCAAACAGGGTGTAACAAAGATGCGGTCTTCCCTGGCTAAAGATATCTTTGAGCAGGATCTGCTCTGCATTTATGAAAAGCAGACGGTTCAAAGGGATGAGCTGCGTCTGCACAGCAAGGAGCTGATCGCAGAGATCGTCTCCCGCATCAATGCCGGAACCTATGATAATCCCAAAGTAGAGGAACTGCTCCTTTACTTAGCTGACCGGCTCTCCAAAACCAAGGGGAAAAAGGTCTATGGCTATCTGAAAGCAGATGTGAAAGCGTTGGTGGATGCCATCGTGGATGAGCTGGCTGCTGATGAAAAGATCGCTGCTCTTTACAATCTGTGGTACGAACAGAAAGAAGAAGCACTCCAGGTCTATACAGAAACACTCCCACAGCGGGTGCCTCTCTCACAGAATAAAGAATTTAAGACCATCAAGAATGCAGTCATACAGGAGGCCCAGGGCCTTCATGCTGACCGGCAGGATGTGGAGGAACCGGCTCAGGCCGATGCTCCCGATCTGGAAATGCCAGAAGCTCCGGAATCAGATTCTCAGGCGGACGATCCCATCGAGCCAGATCCGCCTTCCGCCTTTCGCTCTTATTCTGGCGGAAGGGGCTGGAAGAAAGATACCTGGTGGACGGATGAATATAAGGCGGCCCGTGCCTTCCTCTATGGCACGAAGACATCCAAACCGGATTTTGAACAGGCTCTGGCCGCTCTGAAGAAAGAAGCTCTGCGTGGCAATGGTTTTGCCATGCATGATCTTGGGAAAATGGTTCTGACCGGCCTTGGCTGTGAGAAGGAGGAAGAACAGGCACAGGAATGGTTTCGGAAAGCGTTCTCTGCTTTCTGCGCCAGAGAGCCAAAGGAAGAAAAGCCAGGGTATCTCCGATACCGGATCGGCAAGATGTACGCCTTCGGCTATGGCGTGGATCAGAACTATCTGAAAGCTGCCGAGTGGTATGAAAAATCGGTTGCAGAGGGAAATCCCTTCGCTGCCTATGCCTTGGGCAGTCTGTATCACCGAGGTCAAGGCGTGGATCAGGATGAAGAAAAAGCGTTTGATCTGTTTACCATGGCGGCCACAGATGAGAATAAGCCGAACGCTTACGCTCAGTATGAGCTGGGCCGGATGTGCCGGGATGGGATTGGCACTGCGCCGGATCAGGCGGCATCGGAACAATGGTACAGCCGAGCGTATCAGGGATTCCTGGAAATCGAACAAAACATGGCGGATGACAAGCTGTACTACCGTCTGGGCCAGATGAACCTTACCGGCACAGGAACAAAGAAAGATCCAGAGCAGGCCAGAATGTACTTTGAAAAGGCGGCGGAGCTTGGCAATGCCGACGCCATGTATGGCCTGGGGAAACTGTATCTGAGCAGAGATTTCTCTGGCCGGGATGTGAAAAAAGCAATCGACTATCTCATGGGCGCAGCGGGGAAAGACCATGATTATGCCATGTACACTCTCGGCAAGTTGTTTCTGGAAGGAAAAGAGATCCCTAAGAATCCGAAGTACGCTTTGCGCTGGCTGGAAGAAGCCGTGGAGAAAGAGAATCCCTATGCGGAATACCTCTTAGGGAAAGCATTATTGCAAGGCGTGGATCTTCCCCAAGACACTCCTCGTGCAGTTTCTCTTTTGGAAAGAGCGGTGTCACGGAACAATCCCTATGCGGCATATGCTTTGGGAAAAGCGCTGTTGGAAGGAATACTCCTCCCGCAGGATCTTCCAAGAGCCATGGAGCTGCTTGCTTTTTCTGCTGATAAAGGATTCTCGGTAGCACAGTATCTGCTGGGCAAGGTCTTTTCCGCTGGAGAACTGCTCCCGAAGGACATACCCAAGGCCATCCTCTATCTGACAAGAGCCGCTGATCAGGATCATGAGTATGCACAATATCTTCTCGGAAAACTCTATCTGGCCGATGAAGGTATCCAAAAGGATGCGAAAGCGGCGTTGTATTGGTTTATCAAGGCGGCAGATCAAGGAAACGCTTTCGCTCAGTATCAACTCGGCAAGCTATTCCTTTATGGCCGGGAGGTGGAGCAGGACATAGAAAAAGCCATTTCCTATCTGACCGCCTCTGCCGATCAGGGGAATGTCTATGCTGCCCAGCTTCTTCACAGTGTCCACAGCAACCGGAATTGGTCGGCGGCCTTGGGCAGCCTGCGGCTTTTACAGCATCTGGCTCGGATCATCCAGAACCGGATCGAGGACGAGCGCAAAGGTGGTAAGGGCGGGATAGACCGAAAGCTGAAGCGTAAGATCGATGAAAAGAAACAGGCCCATGGTTTAAAACAGGGCTGAGAAAGGAGGCTCCATGGCTACGACTTATATCCATTTTACAGAAGAACAAAAAGATCAGGCCCGCCGCACAGATCTGCGGTCTTTCCTTCTTGGACAAGGTGAAAAGGTGGAGCAATCCGGATCGGAATACAAATGGAATCACGGAGGAGAAAAGATCACGATCCGAGGAAATCTGTGGTTTAATCAGTATGAACCAGATAGCGGAGGTGGTGATGCCATTGCATTTGCCAGAGAGTTTTATGGTCTGGACTTCCCGGAGGCGGTGCAGTTTCTATTGAAACAGCAAGGTGTTGTCATCCTCCCGCAGAAGGATGTACCGGCGAAGGAGAAAAAGCCCTTTGCCCTTCCAGAAAAGAATGAGGATATGCGGAGGGTTTATGCGTATCTTCTGAAAGGACGGTTTCTGGATCGGGAGGTTGTGAATACCTTTGTCCGGGTTGGCCTGCTCTATGAAGATGCGGAGTATCACAATGCGGTCTTTGTAGGAGTCGATGAAAATGGGATTGCCCGTCATGCCCATAAGCGAGGCACCTATTCGGACAGCAGTTTTAAGGGCAACGTGGACAGCAGCAATCCTGATTACAGCTTTCACTACATCGGGAAAAGCAACCGGCTGTATGTGTTTGAGGCACCTATCGATATGCTGTCCTATATTTCTCTGCATAAAGAGAATTGGCAGGAACACAGCTATGTGGCCCTCTGTTCCACAGCCACCTATGGGGCAATGTATATCCTGAAAACGAATCCGCAGATCGATACCGTGATCACCTGCCTCGATCATGACAGCGCAGGCATTGAGGGAAACTATCGCCTAAAGGAAGAAATCCTGCGGCTGGGAGCCTATACGGTCAGGGCGGAACAGCCCAGGTTTAAAGACTGGAACGAGGGCCTCAAAAGCGAACATGGACTGGAACCCATCCCCGGCACAGAGCATCCCGGCCTTCAGCAGATGCAAGGACTCTGCAAAGATTTATCCTCCACATTTACCGGCTGTAAGTGCTTAAAATATCCGCTGGATGAGCTGCAGAAACGACATTACAGAATCCGGGAATTGAAACAGAATGATTGGGAAGAACTGTTCATGCAATCCTACGAAATGGCGGGGATTGCTTTTTTATTGGGCCAGAAACAATTCGCTTCACTGGAGAAGTCCTACACAGCAGAACAATATGGGAAGATCCTGTTCCGCCTCTACGCGCCTCATCATGATAAGATCGGATACAAAGCGCGTATCTCTGAGATCGGGAATCGCCTGGGAGAAATCCGGCAGGCTTTTCAGAAAAATGAGATTCTGCCGGAATCCGCACAGATGGAACAGATCAAGAATACGCTCTCCCTGTCCGTGGACTGCCTGCGGCTGTATGCTTATGTAGAGCGTGAGCAACTGGAAATGCAAAGGAGGGAATCATCATGCCAAAACGAATCTTTATCAATGGCAATGCAGCAATGAAAATCTGATTGAAAAGGAGTGATAAAGAAAACAGGAAAGCGTGTTGTCCTATGGATAATATCGCAACTTTAATTCTTGTGGCTGTGGTAATGCTTGGCATCCTGGGCGGCGTCTCGTTGATTGCCCACATGTACACCCTCAACATCAAGAGCAAGACCGTTGGCAATGGCCAGCATGGTACTGCGAGGTGGGCCACAAAAGCGGAAATCCGGAAAACCTATCGGCACATCCCCTTTGAGCCGGAGATGTGGCGGCAAGGCAAACATCTGCCAAAAGATCAGGGAATTGTGGTGGGATGCACCAGCTCCAAGGGCGGAACCACAGCCCTCATCGATACCGGCGATGTCCATGCCCTGATGATCGGTGCCGCCGGTGTCGGCAAAACTGCCTATTGGCTCTATCCCTGTATCGAATACGCCTGCGCTTCTGGTATGAGCTTTCTCTCAACAGATACCAAAGGCGATGTCATGCGGAACTATGGAACCATCGCCAAAGAGCATTATGGCTATCAGGTATCGGTGATCGACCTGAGAAATCCAACCCGGAGCAATGGCAACAATCTGCTCCATCTGGTAAACAAGTATATGGATTTATACAAGGAAAACCCGAAAGAGCTGGTCTACAAGGCCCGCTGTGAGAAGTATGCCAAGATCATCAGCAAGACCATCATCCTCTCTGGGATGGATGCGGCCAGCTTTGGACAGAACGCCTATTTCTATGATGCGGCGGAAGGTCTGCTGACTGCGACCATCCTATTGGTGGCCGAGTTCTGCGAACCGGAGAAGCGTCACATCGTCTCCGTGTTCAAGATCATCCAGGAACTGCTGGCTCCCTCGCAGAAAAAAGGAAAAAATCAGTTCCAGCAGCTCATGGAGCTTCTGCCGGATGACCATAAAGCGAAATGGTTTGCCGGTGCTGCTCTCAATACTGCCGAACAATCCATGGCCAGTGTCATGAGTACCGCTCTGTCCAGGCTGAATGCCTTTTTGGATTCCGAACTGGAGCAGCTCCTATGCTTTGATACGGAGATTGATGCGGAGAAGTTCTGCCGGGAGAAGTGCGCTATCTTCCTGATCATGCCGGAGGAAAATCCCAATACTTTCTTCATGATCTCCCTGATCATCCAGCAGCTCTACCGGGAGATCCTGGCCGTGGCAGATGAGATGGGCGGAAAACTGAAAAACCGATGTGTGTTCTTCTGCGATGAGTATGGCACCCTTCCTAAGATTGAGAGCGCCGAGATGATGTTCTCGGCCTCCCGATCCCGCCGCCTGCAGATCGTGCCGGTCATCCAATCTTTTGCCCAGCTTGAAAAGAACTATGGCAAGGAAGGGGCAGAGATTATTGTTGACAATACCCAGCTCACCATCTTCGGCGGCTTTGCGCCTAACAGCTCCTCGGCGGAAGTGCTGTCCAAGGCCCTGGGGAGCCGGACAGTTATGTCTGGATCGGTCAGCCGGGGGAAAAATGATCCATCCCAATCCCTGCAGATGATGGAACGGGCGCTCATGACACCGGATGAACTCAAGAGCATGCCAAAGGGCCAGTTTATTGTGATGAAAACCGGATTCTATCCCATGAAAGTCAAGCTGAAGCTGTTCTTCAAATGGGGCATCCAGTTTGAAGAAGAATATGCTGTGGAGGAAAAGGGCAACCGGAAGGTGTCCTATGCCGAGAAGCAGGAGATCCTGGACGGGATCGTGAAGAAGTACCACCCGGAATGGCTGATGGAGAATGCGCCGCCAGCAGAAGCCATTCCACCGGCAGGAGGCCAGACTCAGGCCATGACAGAGCGAAATGAGCCATCCTCCAGGGAGAAAAGAAAAGGCGGCGGCACAGGGCTGCGGACTGCGCCAAGAGCTGCCAGACCGGAACGTAAGGCGGAAGAAGGCATACAGGAAAGCCGGATGCTCCATCCGACAAAATCTACGGAGGTAAAGGAAGATGGGCAGGCTTAATTTTCTCTACCGCATGGAGCTGCCGCACCGGGCTGTGGCAGTGTATTTGTATCTTTATGACCGGGCCAACCGGGATGGGGAATGTTGGCCCTCCATCCCGACCATTGCCCGTGAACTGAAACTGTCAGAGTCTACGATAAGACGGGCAATTCAGGATTTGAAAAAAGCGGAGCTTCTCGTCACTGAGCAAAGGTACCGTGCCAGGGGCGGCAAGAGCAGCCTGCTTTTTCAGATCCGGAAACCGTGACCATACAAAAATACCACCTTCCGCCAAGAGGCAACTGCGCCCTTTTGGTGAAAGGTGGCACCTGGCATGATGACAGGAGAAGGTGAACTTCTCACTGTAAGAGAGATTTACAGCAGAAAAAGAAGAACAGCAGCCTGAGTGGATCAGACTGCTGACTCTTATTTCTCTGCTTGTACTTCAAAACAGTATCCGACTTCCCGGACGGATCGGATGGTAAAAGGCGCATTGGGAGCTGCCTGGTATAGCTTTTCCCGCAGGTTGCAGATGTGAAAGCCGATAGTGTTGCTCTCGCAGCCAGAGGGGATATCTCCCCATACCTTCTCGTAGATTTGGCTGTATGTAAGCACACGCCCCTTGTTGGCCGCAAGCAATAGAAGGATTTCGTATTCCTTTGCGGTAAGCTGAATCTCCTGGCGATCACGAAAAACTTTCCGCTTGCTTGGATAGATTTCAAGACCTGGGAGGGATAGCATCGGCTCCCTGGCTAACTCATATGTTTCTATCTCCGGATGGCATTTCAGGATGGAAAGAATCTCATTGAATGCTTCAGAGTCTTGTTCTGACAGTTCTAAGATGATTACTCGTCCGATGGTACCACCTCCGTATTGTCACCTTCTTTTGAAATAGCACATGTGAAAAAGGCCTTTAACTTTTTAATTCCGTCTGTATCCAGAAGGTACTGTTCCACAACCTTTCCTTTTTCGATATGAATTACACTGTTACAAACAGAGGCAATCATCTCATAGTCATGAGTGATTATAAAAATAAACGTATCTTTATTTTGAAGGTTTTTCAAAAGTTTACAAGTTTGCGCCATATGACTAAAATCAAGGCCAGAGGTAGGTTCATCAAAATATAGAAGTCTTTTTCCACAAAACATGGCAGAGGCAATAATCACTCGCTGTTTTTGCCCGCCAGATAAAGTCATAGGATGACGCTCTGAAAGATCTGAAATATCCAAGGACTCCATGATTAACTGTAGATTATCATTTGAAAAGTTCTTTATTCCCAAAACGATTTCTTCTTGGACGCTATCAGAAAAAAGTTGATGGTTGACTTCTTGCATAACCAGATAGCTTGCCTTAATGCTCTCTTTCCTACTTTGCATTTTCTTATCCATTTGAAATGTACCTTTTATCTGTTTCAGCAGACCGCAAAGGCAAGAAACAAACGTAGATTTACCAGCACCATTTGCACCAATTATGGCAGTAATTTGGCCAGAGGAAATAGTCAGTTGAGGAATTGTAAGAACCTCTGTTTTTTTATAGAAGCAACGGATATTTTGTAACTGCAATATATGAGTTGAGGGCAATATGTGCTGTGGGGCGAAGGGATAGCGGAGCAAATCAACTGTACGAATTCCAGTGTGAAGTTGTTCTTGACGAGTCAGGAGTGCTAACTCTGCCATAGAATATTCTCGAATGATTTTACCACTCTCCATATATATCGCCCGATCCACTAAATTTTTCAGATACCAGGTGCGATGTTCTGCAATTATAATGGTTTTACCCTGCTTTTTCAGCAGTTCCAAAATACCTTGCAGCTCCCGGATGGCAAAGCAGTCCAGATTAGATGATGGTTCATCCAGCACATAAACATCCGGGTTCAGAGCATAGATACTGGCAAAAGCGATTTTCTGTTTTTCACCCCCGGACAATTCAAAAATATTTCGGTCAAGCAATTCTTCGATATGCAGATCAGCCGCAGCCTGCATGACACGTTCCCGTATCTGCTCCGGGGGCCATCCATGATTTTCGCAGCCAAAGGCAATTTCGCTGGTCGTATTGACGGTATAAAACTGTGTCCTTGGATTTTGGAACACGGTTCCCACGACTTTTGATATTTCATACATGGAGCAGTTTACCGGGTCAAACCCTTTTACCCGTATTTGCCCGTCCAGCGTCCCATCGTAAAAATCAGGGATCATGCCGTTCAGCAGGCGGGTCATGGTTGTTTTTCCGCAGCCGCTTTTTCCGCAGAGCAGAACACATTCCCCCTCATGGATTGAAAGGCTGACATGGGAAAGGCTGGGGGCCTCGGCCTGATTATAAGTAAAGGAAACATCTTTTATCTCGATCATAGGCTGTACCCCCTTATATTCAATACACAGATTACAACCAGAGCGAAAGTAACTACCAGCAGAAAAGCAATATCATACCAGCGAAAACGTATCTGCGTCATGCAGGTATGGGTTCCCGGATTGTCCAGACCACGGCAGAGCGCAGCAGCAGCCAGTTCATCACTGATATTCAATGCAGAGATAAACAACGGGACAAGGATATGGACAATCGTTTCCGATGGTCTTGTCACTATGTTTTTGAAGCTAAACTCTATTCCCCTCATTTTCATGGCTGTTTTGATGGCGCTCCATTCCTCGCTGATCGTTGGGAAACAACGAAAAATCACGGATGTTGTGACAATGGCGCTTTGAGGAATTTTGCACTTCCACATGGCAGCTACAAATGCGCTGACCTCCGTTGTGGCAACCAGCCATTTTGCCAGCATGAAAGCGGGCAGCACCTTTCGGACAACAACCACAATAAAATGCACGAAGGAAACAAAGGAATTGGCAAGATAGGGCTGGATCAACTGTTGTGTCAGAACGAAAAGCAGGAATATCCCGGCACATTTCAAAGCAGTTTTGTTCTGGCCCCCAACCAATAGGATGAGGGCGCAGAACAGAAATACACTGGCTTCATATGCAAGAGAACGTCCCAAAAACAGCAGAATATCCAGCTCTATCAGCAAAAGTATTTTTGTTCTTGGGTCAAAGGATAGTCCCTTGGCCTGATTTTTTGGTTGATAGATGGAATATGCCGAATTGCTCATAACACGCCAGCTTTGGTTAAATGCTTGTTCAGGACTTTCTTTGTGAACATTGATCCTAACAGGGAGCAAAGTGCTGTGGCAATCATCATGACCGGCAGTACCCACCACGGCGTCAAAGCCCGGAGCGTATCACAAAATTCTTGGCTCATACCCCGTTCAAAGGTGTCTTGGAAGAAATAGTCACGCATAACCCAAATCGGGATAAATCCGCCAAACAGGTTCCACGAAAAGACCATGTGGCTGATCGTATTCCATTTGAAACTCTTATAGCTGCCTTGTTTCGCAATCAGAGCAGCAACGATACCGGCCGGAATGGAAACAACCGGCGCAATGGGAATATGGCCGCTGGCAATCAGAAGCAGGCTGGGCAGAAACGCAGCTATAAATATCGGCACCCAGCTTGGGGATTTTGTCAGCATCATGTGGTATGTAGGCGCTGCAAAAAAGGCGACCACTTCCGGCATAATGAGGAACAGGACAGCCACCGGCATACAAATGGCACCGATGATGAAGTAAGTGACAAGGTACAGGGCAATAAACACGCCTGCCGCAATCGCACCTCTGGACGATTTTTTCTTTCTTTGGTTTTCCATCTGGAAAGTCCTCCTTTTATTGGTTTTAATTTATTTTCCAACCCTCGGTGGAAGTCTGCAAATTCCACAGTTTTGCATACAGTCCATTTTGGGTAAGAAGCTGTTCATGGGTTCCTTGCTCAACGATCCGGCCCTGATCCAGTACAAGGATGGTATCTGCGCCAACCACCGTTTTCAGGCGGTGGGCAATCACAACAACGGTTCGGCCCTGAACAAGACGGCTGATCGCCTGTTGGATTTGGGCCTCATTTTCGGGATCAAGGGATGAAGTCGCCTCGTCAAGCAGGACGACAGGGGCATTTTTCAGGATAGCCCTTGCAATGGATATTCTCTGTTTTTCACCGCCGGAAAGAGTAGAACCGCCCTCGCCGATCATTGTGTCAAAGCCATCCGGCATCTGCATAATAAAGTCATAGCAGTTGGCAAGGCGGGCGGCATTTTCGATTTCTTCTTGTGTGGCATCCCCTTTGCCGTAGCGGATATTATTGGCAACGGTGTCTTGGAACAAATACACGTCCTGAAAGACCATAGAAATATTTTTCATCAGCTTTTCAGGTTCCATATCCTTTTCATCGGCACCACCGAACAGCACTTTGCCGGATGTCGGATCATAAAAACGGGCAATCAGCCGCAACATGGTACTTTTGCCGGAGCCGGACGGCCCTACAACAGCGGTCATGGTTCCCGGTTCCAATCGTGCGCTGACATCGTGCAAAACTTCTTTTTCTCCATACCCAAAACTCACATGGTCAAAACGGATTTCATGCTCACTCGGAGCGTCACCGCTGCCTGCCATTTCCGGCTCGTCTAATAAAGTACAAATCCGTTCCCCGGACATACCGCACATCATCAGTTCGGAATAATTCATAATGGCAACAGCCAACGGGTCAAACACACGGGTTCCAACCAGCAGGAATAAAGCAAAATCCGGCACAGTCAGAGTTCCGCCAGTTACAAGGAATACACCTACCACCGTCATAAGGGATAAGCCGCTGCGGAGAAAAGCTGCTGCAACCAAATTCAGGGGGCCAATGCCTCCTTCCACTTTAATGCAGGCGTCCCGGTAGTCTGTGCAAGCCTTTTTCAGTTTTTCAAAGTTATCCCCCTGCATATTGTAGGATTTGATAATACGCATCCCATACAGATATTCTTGCAGCTTTCCGGCCTGATTGACCCTTGTCTGTGAAAGCTGTGTGTCCAACCGGCGCTCCAATCCTCGCATCCCAAACATAATAAGCAGCGCAATCGGAAAGCCTGCAAACATGGCAAGGCCCATACGCCAGTCCGCAATCAGAAGAACGACAGAAGCAATGACCGCCATAATCGCACCACTGATGATCTGGGGCAAAATGTGGGTCATAGCTGACTCGGTTCGGGAAAAGTCATTCATCATGGTATTTCCGATTTCGCCGGAATTTCTGCTCATAAGAAAGCCCAGCGGCAGCCTGCGGATGTGTTCCGCCAGCTTGATCCGCCCATCTGCGGACGCCATAAAGCCGTCCCGATAGGTCAATTTGCAGGCAATATTCTCAAAAATCCATGTGACAACAAAGCAGGCAAGCATGACACCCCATGCCACCCATAGGGATGTACGGTTCAATGTCCCGCTGACAAAATACTCATAAATCTGGCTGACGATATATGCCAGACACAAGAACGGCAGTAAGTTGGACAAATTTGCAAGTGCGTTCCAAAACACCGGCTTTATTAGCCTTTTGGGTTCATTGCAGGTAATCGCGTTCAATAACTGTTTCATTCTGTCACGGCCTCCTTTCCAGCACGGATCGTCCATGTAGCCGAATTAACACCAGCATCCCACATGGCTGCATATAGCCCATGCTTTTTCAGCAATTCATCATGGGTACCGTGTTCCTTAATCTGCCCGCTGTCCACAACTAAAATCTGGTTGGCATTGCAGATGGTTGTCAGCCTATGGGCAATCATAATGACCGTTTTATTCTTTATCAGGGATTGCAAAGCAATCTGCATTTCATGCTCGTTCTCGGCGTCCGCATAGGCGCTCGCCTCGTCCAAAATCAATATTGGGGCATTTTTCAGGATTGCCCTTGCAATAGAAACACGCTGCTGCTCTCCGCCGGACAGATATACGCCGCCGTCACCGATTTTTGTCTGGTAGCCATTAGGAAGTGCCATGATAAAATCGTGGCATTGTGCTGCTTTTGCGGCTTGTTCCACCTGCTCTTTCGTGGCTCCCGGTTTCCCTAAAGCGATATTGTTAAAAATCGTGTCAGAGAACAAAAAGCTCTCCTGAAAGACAAACGACATCTGCTCCATCAGGTCGTGAATGGACATATCCTGAATATTCACACCGCCAATTTCAATGCTGCCCTCTGTCACATCCAAAAAGCGGGGGATCAACTCTGCAATGGTAGATTTTCCGGCCCCGGACGGCCCTACCAATGCGGTGATTTCTCCCTGTTTTGCAGCGAAAGAAACATGATTAAGGATTTTCCGGCCCTCTGCCTCATAGGAAAAGGAAACATGATGGAAAGAAATATCATAGCCAGCCGGGGCCTTACTCTGTGCCGGTTCCGGCAGCGGCTTTTCGTTCAGCACTTCATCCACACGTTTGACGCCCTCTGTAATGACATTCATGCTTTCGGAAAAACTGCGCAGCTTCAATGTGGGTGTGGCAGCTCCGGGGCCTAAAATCAGGAAAAACAGGAATGTCACAATAAATGCCACATCGCCGGGGTCTTTCAAAAACAAGAGCAGCCCGACAGGGACGATAAAGGTTGCAACAGACAGCACAAACATCCGAAAGAGGACATAGCCGGGCCGGATCACCTCGGTCATTTTTGTTGTGAAGTCCCGATAGCTGATAATATCCTCATAGAACTTCCGAAAGGATTTCACTGTTTGCCCGAAGATTTTGATAGAGGGCATCCCTTGGACGTACTGGATGGAAGAAGAACTGATTTTTTCCAGTGCGTCAAAGTTTTCTTTCAGCCCGCCGCTTTTCAAAATTTTAATCATCACTGCAAACTGGCAGACAAAGCCAACCACAATTGGGATCAGGCAGGCCAGCGCCAGCCAGACATTTTGCGAAAACATGATAATAAACATCGCAAGCAGCATAACAACAGTGCTTACAAAATCCGGCAGTTGATGGGCCAGAAAGGTTTCAATTTGTTCTACATCCGCATCCAAAACCTGCTTTGTTTTCCCAATGGAATTGTTCGTAACATAACCCATTGGCAGTTTTCCGATATGCTCCGCCACTTTCAAACGGACACCACAGATGACACGATAGGCAAAAGTGTGGGCCATCATGCCACCGGCATAAGCCAGCACATATCCCACAATCAGACCAGCCAGACCATACAGCGCCCAGCGGATCATAAAATCTGTGTGGAGTGCCACTCCTGTGGCTGTATGGCGTAACAGCTCCGCCATCACCTGATAGATGGACAGGAACGGAACCAGTTGGCACAGTGTTCCGAGTATGGAGAGAAGAACACTGGCTGCAAAAGGGGTATTCTTTTCGCCGGAGATTTCCAGCAGCCGGGGAATACCCTGCTTCGGCTTTTCATTCTGCTTCATCATTCAAACCTCGCTTTCTTTTTTACAGACCGAATTCGTTCTGTACCCCTAAAACGCCACAACGGAAATGCCCCTTGCGGAACATTCCCGTTGTGTTTGTCATATATGAATTTGTTTTAAGGTCAATAAAATAGTTGGTCGGTGATTTTCAATATGCTTTCTAAATCAAAGGAACCACCGTTGCCGGTAAATTTGTTGTTGTAGATCATCCCCCATGCGCCGTATAACACAAAGGTTGCAAAAGCCTCCACATTTTCCTCTGTGATATGGAAACGGTTGTTCAGCCGGTTTTCCCGTATGCCCTGCAAAATGAATTTAGAATATGGGATAACCATTCGGCCCAGCATATGTACCAGATCATAGAGTTTATAGGATGTATCAGAAATGGAAGTGTCCGCCTGCGGCGCAAAACGTTCCATATAGCCCTGTATATCTTCCTCAACCATGCTGCGGAAGATGGGCAGCTTTTCATCAAAGGAAACTGTTTCATCCTCAATGATCTTACATTTCCGTTCCAATCGCTGGGTAATGTATTGTTCCATAGCAGCAATATAAATATCCTGCTTGGATTTGAAATAGTAATAGAACATTCCCGGCGCTCCATCCACCACGTTCAGAATATCCCGAACAGAAACCGCTTCATACCCTTTTTCAGCGAAAAGAGCCGATGCAACGTCTATCAGTTCCTGCCGTCTGACCTCCGGCTTTTTACTGTTCTTTTTCAGGCCATACACCTCCTATTCATTATTAGTTAGAGCAAGCTAACCTATGCTCCAAATAGAAGCCCGTCCTTACAGAACGAGCGTCTATCTAAAATATACTCTTGACAGATAGCTTTGTCAAGAGGGTGTTTCATATTTGGTTGCCTATGGCTAACCGGAACCAAAGCAGGCAGACGAGGAAAACGCCTGCCCGTTACCACTATCCAATAATCAGCTCATGGCTAAGTAGATGTAATCAAGAGAAGAAAGGAAAAGCACAATCCAGACGGAACCGGCGGTTGTATCAAGAAATGTTTGTGGAATAGCAAGAACTTTGATATAATAGGAGCAGGAACCCCGGAACCGGGAGAACGGCAGGAGGATAAATGCACATAAGCTATAAACCCCTCTGGCATACGCTGGTTGAGCGCAATATGAGAAAAGAGGACTTGCGGATTGCCGCCGGTCTTACCACAAATATGATTGCTAATATGGGAAAAGGGAAAAATATCAGCATGGAAACGCTGGTTCGTATCTGCGAATCCTTGAATTGTGGCATTCTGGATGTGATTGAATTAGAAAATGATGAAATCGAAAAACCCCAAAAATAAAACAATGTGCTGAAATGGAGAAAAATAAAAGTGAAGAAAAAAATCAGAATCATTCTTATAATGTGCTTATTAGCTATTATATGTATTTGCGGTTATACTTTTTTTCGATACCAGAATACTTCTTCAGAACGATTACCAGACAGATATGACGGTGTCATTGAGCAAATTCACAGTACAGTAGATAAAGACAGTGATGGTATTGATGACCAGATAGATATTTTGCAAGGAGCATTGAATTACATTGCGTCCAAGCCTAAATATAAAAGCAAATATTATCAAACAGGCTATCCTAATGATGAATATGGAGTATGTACTGATGTAGTTGCTAATGCATTAAATAATGCTGGTTATGATCTCATGATTTTAATACAAGAGGATATTAAAGCAAATCCAAATGATTATAACATTGATGAGCCAGATATAAATATTGATTTCAGGCGTGTAAGAAACCTAAAGGTTTATTTTTCACACTCTGCTATAAGTCTTACCACAGATATTTCCGCAATAGAAGAATGGCAGGGAGGGGATATTGTAATATTTCAGAACCATATAGGAATTGTTTCTGACCGACGGAATAGGAATGGCGTACCATATGTAATACATCATAATGACCCATGGCAGAAAACATATGAGCAGGATATTCTTGAAAACAGAGATGATATAATTGGCCACTATAGAATTACTGAGTAACTTGTGGAGGAATCAATGAAATCTAAAAATAGAAGAACGATAAAAATAATAGTTGGAATATTGGTTGTATTAGTGGTGTGTACTGGTATCTTTTTATATGTTGCTATATTTAGAGGTTTTTATGCTTCAAGTGATATTCCAGCGGGTGAGTATACTGGCTCTGCAAATGTTGAATTTTTGGGTGGGAAAGAAATATATCGTGTTGTTGCAAATAAATATGGTGAGCCAATTTTTGAAAATCCCTCAGGTGCGTTTGATGAAGCGATTACAGATTATGGAGATGCGATACATTTAATCTACGAAACTTTTGGAACAGAATATGGACTTAACACATTCAACAATGAAAACTATCAGATGTATATGGTTTTAGGATGGCAACTTCCTACGGATAACGAAACAATTCGTAAACAAGGAAGTGATTTGGCGAAGTTCCTTGACATATATGAAAACAGCGAGAAAAGATGGTACTTAACCCCTGTTGGATGGGTTCGTGAAGCAACCTAATATTATTTATGCGGGTTTGTAACAGAATCTAACATTTTATCAGAAGTCAAAGCTGCCGTTGCAGGAATACCCATTCCCACAACGGCAGTTTTTCATTTCCACGGCCTGCGCCGGAAGTTCATACCAGACTGTTTTATCAGCGGGGATTTCTTGAACAACTTTTTCAAAAGGCTTCGTTCCTCTTGTGAGAGCCGCTTATATTTGAGCCGGAACGCCTTGCAGAATATCTCCGTGAATTGCTGAACCCTGTCCCCCGGCGATTGCATGGCCTTTTGTACTTCCCGTATCAGTTCATCGGCGGGCGTGGTATCCGGCGCACTTTCATTATCATTTTCGTGCGCCTTGCGTATGTCGTGTAGAATGACATCCCATGTTTTGTGCGTTACATGGCAGAAGAAATCTTCTTCCGCTACCTGACCGGCTTCCAATACTTTAATTGCCCGGTCTGCCACCGCTTCGGGATGTTCTTCCAGTATCATAGCCCGCACAGCAGCCAGCGAGCTGTTCATGTCATGGAAACGCATGGTTGCCATTCCATCCACATAGATTTCTGCGTCTGCCAGCAGTTCCTTGAATTTTTCATGGGAGATAATCTCACACAGCAGCCGGTTGTTGAAGCGTTCACTTTTCAGCAGTTCCACGACTTCATCACTCAAATGTAATTCTT
>OLRU01001712.1_pt1 | contig 17733 bp, 15 predicted proteins | sample 1672961 | NCBI WGS metagenome assembly OLRU01 (sample SAMEA3136741, study PRJEB25190) | human gut metagenome | biome: human gut; feature: human-associated habitat; material: faeces | place: Austria | collected 2013
GGAGGGTTATGAGGATGTTCACGCCCGAGAGTATCAGCAGCGCCGTCCACTCCGGCATGACCATGGAGGCAAAGATCGCGGCGGCTATGCCGGGTATGGCCATGATGATCAGCACCAGGAAGTAGAAGAGGAAGATCAGCGCCTTGACCGTCACGGAGCCGAACACGCGCTCGGTGACCAGGTTGCCGGCGGTGAACAGATATGCATAGGTGAAATAGGCGACCGCCGCGGCGGCTACGCTGCTGACCGGAGCGTCAACAAAAAAGCACATCGGCGCAAAGCTCAAAACCGCGCTGACCGTGTAGCCCGCGGCGCTCTCGCGCATGCACCAGAGCAGCTTCTTCGTCGGCGGTTCGGGTATGAGGTAGACGTAGGGCTTGGTCATCTCCTTCATGAGCCGGCCGAGGGCGACGTAGAAGAACATCATGTACGCGGCAAAGGCCAGCGGGGCGACGATGCCCGAATCTCGCATGAAAAAGGCGAAGCCTATGTTGACCAGTATGAAGACTATCTCCATACCGCTGAGGAGCCACTTGCGGCTGCGGCGGTTCTCTATGCGGTGCTTGTACCAGAAGGCGCTCGCGCCCCAGCCGCCGCCGAGGCCGGTCCTGCCGACGCTGACGTTTTTCGGCGCGATCTCGCTCACGCGGCCCTCCTTGGCCGCGGTCTGAGTGGCGAAAGTGGTCTCCGTGCTCTGCAGGACGTCCTCATAGAAGTCCTGGTCGGCGCGTGCCATGAGGATTATCAGCGCGGCGGTGAACACCGCCCAGACTGCGAGCAGGAACAGGGCGGACTGGTAATTGCCCAGCACGGCCTCATAGCAGGCCCCGCCGAGCCACCCCGCGACGGGGAAGAGGCGGCCTATCGGGTCAACCACGGCGCCGCAGATGCCGTCCAGCACGCTCTCCGCGCCCAGCGCACGGAAGCCGATGTACGCCGCCCAGGCGGCGGTCACGACGACGTAAACGGCGCGCAGCGCCTTGCGCACCACGGGGCGTCCCGAGCTGAAGGCGTATATGACCATGGCGGTTATCTGCGCGGTGAACACGGTCAGCGAATAACCGGCCATGACGAAAACCATCTCCAGCACGCCGACGCCGTAAGAGCCGTGCATCCAGCCGTACTGGAACAGGATCACCACAGCCATGATAATGGCTGTCGCCATCTGGTTGAACATGCCGTGGAACAGCACGCGCACGCTCTTGAACGGCCCCACGAAGAGGAAGTTCACGTCCGGCATCTTGAAGATGCTCATGCCGGTGGAAAAGCCGGAGTTGGCCGTCAGGAGGAACATCAGCGCAAAGTAGCCGATGATGATGGCGCCCAGAGCGGCATTCGGGCTGCCGGTGCTGCCGTCCTCACCAGGCATGTTGCCGGCCACGATGACGAGCACGAGCAGAGCGATCACGACGATGGAATATATCAGCTTGGCCGGGGAGCGCACCAGACCCCTGATGCGGTTCTTAAACTGGGTGAGAGTCAGGTATGTGAGAGCGCTCATGCCTGCTCACCGCCCTCGGTTATGGCAAAGAACAGGTCCTCCAGGTCGCGTCCCTCCGTCTCGGAGGCCCTGCGCGTGGCGGCAAACTCGCCGTTCATCATGATGTGGGCCACGTCCCAGTAGTCCTCGACGGAATCTATCATATGCGTTGAAATCAGCACGGCGCGGCCGTCCGCGCGCAGCTCGCGGAATATGCTCTTGAGCTCCTTGATGGCGTGCGGGTCCAGGCCGACCAGGGGCTCGTCGAAGATGAGCACTTCCGGCCGGTGCACCATGGCGCAGGCAATGGAGAGCTTCTGCTGCATGCCCTTGGAGAGCTCGCGGCCCAGCTTGTCGCGCTTATCGGCCAGCTCCAGGCGCTCGAGCAGCTCCTCGCCGTAGCCGTCGTCCTCCAGGCGCCAGGCGCGGCGGATGAACTCCAGGTGCTCGGCCACCGTGAGCAGCTCGTATACGGCCGGCATCTCCGGTATGTAGCCCAGGCGGCGCTTGGCCTCAATGCTCTTGTTCGGCTCTCCGCCGATGAAAATATCGCCCTTGAAGCGCAGAAGGCCGGCAATGCATTTTATGATCGTGCTCTTGCCGGCGCCGTTGGGGCCCAGCAGCACGGCCGTCTCGCCGGCGTTGACAGTGAAGCTGATGTCACGGTTGGCCACGTTCTTGCCGTAGCTCTTGGTCACATGCTCCACGCGCAGAAGTTCGTTAGACATAGTTACCTCCAGTGTCTCGTTTTTAGGGGTGGCCTCATTATACATGGCCGCTATGTATATGGCAAGCAAATCCGGGTAAAATTAAGATTTGCCCGTATTGACATTCAGTAAATGTCAATACGGGTCTAAGCATAGCATATAATTTACCTGATGACAAGCACTAAATGTCAAAATGGTGAGGCCTATGTATAAAAACCGCGCCCCTGAGGGAGGCAACAATCTTTGCGGCAAGAGCGTGCGGGAGCTGAGGCTCTCAATGCCCGGGCGCTTTTCGCAGCGCATGCTGGCCGAGCGGCTGCAAATTGAGGGGCTCGACCTCGACAAGAACGCCGTTCAGCGCATAGAGAGCGGGGAGCGCTTTGTGACGGACATAGAGCTGAAGGCCCTGTCCCGGGTCTTCGGCGTAACCGCAGACGAGCTCCTTGGCGAGTGATGCCGCCTCTGCACAGACTGCTCCGCCCGCCGGCAGCTCGCCGGCGGGCAGATGCTTATACGGACGTCCCTATGACGGCATATTCAGGGTGTAGACCCGGAGGATGATGCTCCCGTCCTCCGTGCGGCTGGAGAAGGCCAGCCTGTCGCCGTCCAGCCAGTACGCGTCCGGACGGGAGGAACCTTCCGGCGGCGTCAGCTCGTACACGGCGCGGCCTTCAAAGTCTATCACCAGCTGGCCGGAGCCGCCGTAAGAGTTCAGCAGGGCCCGCCCGCCGCCGGGGGACGGCAGCAGGCTGTACGAGGCCTGCATTTCGCGCTCCTCCGCCGCCATCACCGGGAAGCGGACGCCCGTGGTGAGGTCTATGCCCCACCAGCCGCCCTCCCCGGCGCTGAGCGCGTAGCGGCTGCCCATCAGCAGCCGGTACACAACCCCGTCGCCGTCACCGCCGACGGTACGGCGCACGGAATACGGCCCTGAATATACCTCCTGCACCGTAAGCTCCGGGGCGGAGATGTTCCACACATTGCAGAGGTAATACTCCTCGCCCCTGCTGCCGTCGTAGCCCACGCGGTACGGCTCCCAGACTATGACGGAGCCGTCCAGCACGTGGAAGTATGGGCCCTCGTACAGCATGAGGTCCAGGAGCGAGAACAGCTCGTGCCGCTCGCCGGAGGCGAAGTCGCAGTACCACAGCTCTGAGGCGCTGCCCGTGCTGCGCAGCAGCACCGCGGCGGAGCCGTCCGGCGTCAGCGTGCAGCTGACGATCCCGTCCATGCCGGACAGGCCGAAGGGGGCGAAGCGGTCGCTTATCTCCTGCGTGTACAGGTTGAGCTCCACGGGGTACATGTTCACGCCGCCGTCGGGCGGGGGACCGATGAGCCCCAGCACCACGTGCTCGGGGTCGGAGCTGTCGAGTACCGTGAAGCAATCACGCTCCGCGCCGGCACTGAGATATGTAATGACCGCCTTGCCGCCGCTTACGCACCACTCGAAGTCTATGGGATAGTCCCGGCTGCCGAAGCTGTAATCCGTCCGGCAGCGCCGGACGGGGATCTTCTCCAGTGAGCCGTCCTTCAGGGCGTAGGGCTCCCAGCGTGTGCCGCGGTTTTGCGCCGTCCCGTCCGCGGAGCGCAGCCCCGCCCCGCCGGGGTAATACCCGTAGGAGAAGCCGGCGCCGAGCTCGTAGCGGTCCACGCGGCAGCCGAGGGCCATGCGCTCGAAATATGCCGGGCCCGTAGGCGCGGCGGTCTGCACCGGCACCTGCGTTATCACGCCCTGCGAGCAGCCGCCCAGCAGGGATATGCACACCGCCGCCAGTATGAGCAGGACTGTCTTCTTCATGCGGCACCTCCCGTATATATCTCTGCCCTCTAAGACGCAAACGGAACGCGGACGTTACAGCCGCGGGAAAATAAAAATGTGCCGCCCGTCTTCCCTGTGAAAGCGGGCGGCACAGTATGTCTATGCCTGCGTGCCGGTGCCCTGGTCCGTGGTGGTGTCCGCGGCGGGCAGGACGGACTCAGGTACGCGGACTATGCTGGTGGAGTAACCCTCGGGGACATACTCCATGATGGGCACATAGCGCTGCGCCGTGTCGCCGAGCTCCAGGTATTCGTCAATGAGGCTCAGATCGACGTTGGAACGCCAGGCGCTGTCCGTGGCCGAGCAGAGCCGGTCGAATACCTTGCCGAACAGCTCCAGGTTCTGGCCGGACTGCGCGGCCAGGCCGCTGCGAAGGCTGGTGGTGTCCAGTATGGCGGAGACGGGCACGTCGTAGCCCTCCAGCGCGTTGGTTATGGTCATGGCCAGGCCGCAGATGGCCGCCTCGGGGCTGGGCGTGCTGCTCAGCTCCACCTGGTAGCCTATGGCCTGGTCGGTGATGGGCATGCACAGGCTCTTGAGCAGCAGCTCGTCAAAGCCTATGCTGATGAGATCCTCGCAGAGCTCGATGATGTACTGCGAGACCGTCTCGTTATAGGGGTCGAGCCAGGCGCCCTCGCTGTCCACATACGCCGCGCCGGTGTTCAGGCACAGCGCCGTAGCAGGGCTGCGCGAGGCCAGCATCGCGTCGAGGCAGCAGCTTATCTGCGCTACCAGGTAGATGCCGGAGTTCTGCTGGCGCAGCGCGGCCACCAGCGCGGCGAGGTCCACCGTGCCGTTGGTGGAGTAGGCCGCGGCGATCTCGGAGCTGCTGGACCAGACCAGCTGCCCGCTGACGGGCTTGACCTCCAGCACCAGGGCGTTGGCGTTGTAGTTGCTCATCACGTCCACATACCGGCCCACTCCGGAGAGGGAGACGTCCTCCGCCGGCACGTAGATGCCGATAAAGTCGCTCAGTCCCTCGCCCGCGCGGGCGGATACGTCGGAGTAGTCCGGCTCCGTGATGGAGATGGCGGCGCTGACCTGCTCGAGCTCGGCCTCCATGCCGACGGCGGCGCCGTCCTCCTGGCTGTCAGCGGCCTGGGAGCCGGGCAGGACGACGGAGATGCCGTCGTGGCCGAACACTATATATTTCTGCAGCCCGAAGAAGAGGACTACGATCAGCAGCAGCAATACGGCCAGCGCACCGACAACTATGCCCAGCACGTTGAGCTTTTTGCGCCTGCCGCGGTAGACCTCAGGGCCGTTGCGGCGGCCCACCATCAGGCCTTGTCTTCCAGGGCCATTATCTTGGCCACGCGGCGCGCGTGGCGGCCGCCCTGGAATTCGGCGTCGAGGAAGGTGTCCACTATCTTCAGGGCCAGGCCGGGGCCGAGGACGCGCGCGCCGAGCGCGAGTACGTTCGCGTCGTTGTGCTCGCGGGCCATCTGGGCGCTGAAGCAGTCGCCGCAGAGCGCGCAGCGCACGCCGTGCACCTTGTTGGCGGCGATGGATATGCCGATGCCAGTGCCGCAGACGACTATGCCGCGCTCGCACTCGCCGGAGGCCACCGCGCGGCCCACGGCCTCGCCGTAGTCCGGATAGTCGCAGCTGTCCGTGCTGAAGGTGCCGTAGTCGCGGTACTCTATGCCGCGCTCCGTGAGGTGCTTCATGATCTCCTGCTTGAGGGCGTAGCCCCCGTGGTCAGAACCGATTGCGTACATAAGTTTAAGCCTCCTTAAACCTCTATTCTCTTGAATTCCGGCTTATGCCGTTTGTAGACGGCCACGTACTTGAAGCCGTTGTCGCGCAGCAGCTCGTAGCCCTCGCGTATGCCGATGCCGGCGGCGCCGGTGTTGTGCGCGTCCGTGCCGACGGTGATGATATCCCCGCCCAGCTCGCGGTAGCGGCGCAGTATTTCCACGCTCGGGAAGGGCTTGAGCAGGGGAGCCTCGCGCCCGCCGGGGACCAGGTCGGCGACGTTGAGCTCTATGCCCTTGCCGTTTTCTATCAGCGTGCGCAGCAGCACGTCTGTCTTGCGGCCGAAGCGGTCCAGGGTTATCTCGGCGTCAAAGCCCTGCTTGTGCATATAGCGCAGGCAGTAGCCGATGTGCGCCATGCAGTCGAAGCAGTTGAGCCCGGCGAGCTCTATAAGCTCGTCCAGATAGCGCTCGTAGAGCTCCCAGCACTGCTCGTAGCTCTCGTACTGAATGTAGTAGAAATCCTGCTCGCCCTTGAGGTTGTGCAGCGAGCCGAGGATGAAGTCGTACTCCGGCATGGCGTAGATGCGCTTGGCGCGGGCCGGGTCATGGTTGCCCTCGCCGAGCTCCAGGCCGAGCTTGATGTCTATGCCCTCCGGGGCCTTCTCCATAGCCTCTATGAACTGCTTTACCTGGCTCTTGGGCAGCTGGAAGCGGTCGGGGCCGATCTGCATGGTCTGCTGGTCGCCGAAGTCCACGTGGTCGGTGAAGCAGACCTCCGTCACACCCGCCTTGAGCGAGGCCTTCGCCATGGCGAACATCCGGTCGTCCGCGTCAAACGAGCAGCTGCTGTGTATGTGGTAATCTGCGAGAAACATGAGTATTATTCCACCTTATAAACAAACATTATAAGCAATAATCTGTGCCTGTGCGGTATCCGCACGGCTGGCGCCGGCCCAATACCGTTCACACCGGGTTAAAACGGCCAGCTCGGGAACCAGCGCAGGAAGGTGCGCGTGTACCAGACCGCAGTGCGCAGGCCGGTCAGCACCGGGTAGAAGGCCACGAACAGCCCCGCGCAAACGCCGGTGACGGCGTACATGTTCCGCCTCCACCAGGGCACGGCCAGCTCCCGGAGCCGGGACCAGACGTTGCAGAGCGCCAGCAGCAGGAAAACCTCGCTGGGGAAGTAGTGATAGGCGAAGGTCAGCCTCGTCACCAGAACCCAGGGCAGCAGCTGCGCCAGGTAGCCGATGACGATGAAGGCGGCCTTCCCGTCGCGGTCCTTGACGGCGAAAATGCCGTTGGCGAAGATGGCCAGCAGCCCGGCCCAGCAGAAAACGGGGTTCAGGAAGGCGCCGAAGGCCATCTTGGTGCCGTCGTCAAAGTACTCCAGGTAGTAGAGTATGGGCCGCGCGTCCACCAGCCACTGGTACCAGCGCGAGGAGTACGGGTGCGTGCTCACAAGGTCGGAGTGATACTCCCACATGTAGACCTGGTTGTCCCAGACTATGTCGAAGTAGTCGCGGGTGAAGAACATGTCGATGCCGCCGGAGAGGCCCCGCGCCGTGCCGTAGTGGTAGTAGCTGACGTAGTAGATAATCAGCGGTATGGCGACGAAAAAGACCAGGCAGAAGGCGCAGTTGAGAAAGAACCGGGCGGCAAAGCGCGGCTTGCGCGCCTGCGTTATCCAGTAGATCAGCCAGATTACGGCGAGCCCTGCGCCGGCGTATATGCATGTCCACTTGCTGGCCGCGCCCAGGCCGAAGAACACGCCCGAGAGCGCCAGATAGCGCCACCTGCCCCCGCTCACGAACCTCCACATGAAGAGGTACATCAGCAGGATGAAGAACACGCTGTAGGTGTCTATGGTGGCGATGCGCGTCTGCACAAAGTGCATGAAGTCAAAGGCGAAGATGACCGTGCCGCAGGCCGCTATGGCGCTCGAGCGGGTCATGCGCCGGATGAAGACATAGAGTATGGGCAGCATCAGCACGCCGAAAAGGGTGCCCATGAAGCGCCAGCCGAAGGGCGTCATGCCGAAGAGGCGGATGCCGATGCCGATGATCTCCTTGCCCAGGGGCGGATGGGTGATCTCGTAGGGGTATACATTCTCGATGTGCTCGAGGGCGGTGCGGGCGTGGTATATCTCGTCGAAGTAGCTGCTGTTCATGTACGAGGGACGCACGGGGACGGTATCCTGCTCGTCAAAGAGTGGTGCGCAGCCGGCGTCGTAGGAGAAATCAGCCGCGTCGAGCATGTTCCCCTCCGCGTCGTAGACCGCCACCTCGCCCAGGGAGAGCTCGGCGGAGGAGACGAGGCGGATATACCTCGCCGTGGTGTCCTCCACGCCCTCGGCCGCGAGGGAGTAGTCCAGCCACTTGAAGAGGTCCGCGTAGCCCTGCTCCAGGGCTCCAGCGTCGCGCCAGACCTCGCCGTCGTCGGAGAGCTGCATCTGGTACTGGCCGGTGTGCAGCCCGGCGTAATAGCGGATCATGCCGATCTCGGTGTCCTCGCCGAGGTCTATGAGCGCGTACTGGCCGCGGTCGGTAAAGCGGCACCAGCTCTGCGGCGCGGTCATGTCGCCGAGGCCGGTGAAGGCCACCACGGCGTAACACACCGTTATGACCAGGCACAAGACGGCGTCCAGCCGTGTGAGACGCCCGGACCTGGCCTTAAAGGTGAACCTGGGACGCAGAACCCTGCCGGTGTCCGGGTTTTGCGGCAGGTGCGCGTCGGAAAAGGCGGGCATCCATCGCCGCGCGATCATTATTACAAAAAATGCCGCGAGAACGGGCAGTATATAGGTGAGCCAGCTCATGTGCTTCCCCCTGTAGTTTATTGCGTGCGGGACATCATATTATTATACACGTTCGCCGCGCCGATGTCCAGACGCGGCCGGCGCTGTCTTCCTGCCTCCCCGCACCAGGGCGCAGAGCCTTTTTATCCCCGCTGCGGCGAGCATGAGCAGGAAGGGCCAGACAAAATAGCGGTAACGGGGCTGCACCTCTATGAAGAGGTAGACAAAGAAGTTGGCGAAAACCACGCCCCGCGCCGCGGTCTCGGCCCGGCTCTCGCGCCGCCCCAGGCAGCCGATGAGGGCCAGGAGGGACGCGGCGGTGAAGAATATGCGCTCAAAAAAGCGCAGAGGGTAGATGTACTCGCTGGTGACGCCCAGCCAGGACTCCTCATAGGCGCCCCAGAAACGCTCGGTCTTGTCCCAGAAGAAGCCGAAGAGGTTTTCGCAGCTGCCCAGCGAGGCGCGGATGGCCTCCGCGGCCGCGGCACGGCGCGCTTCCGGGTCGGCGATGGAGAGGATGTACTCCATTTTCGGGTCGTAACGGCCCAGGGTGGCCGTGTCCAGGCCGAGGACGAATTTCCACTCCGGCACGGCGTTGCCCGCACCGCCCGGGGCGGCGCCGGAGAGGACGATGCCGGCCTTGAACAGGGCGGTGAAGAGCACGTATCCGGCGATGAGCGCGGCGAAGCGCAGCAGGAGCGGCCTCCAGCCCTCGCGCCGCTCAAGCAGGGGGAGCACCAGCGCCGCCAGCAGCCCGCAGAGCACCAGTATGGCCTCCGGCCGCATGAGGTTGCCAAAGGCGAGCGAGACGCCCGCCAGCGCGCCCCATTTCCAGCCGCCGCGCGCGCAGAGCAGCAGGGCGAGGGTGAGGAAGAAAAGCGAAATACACTGTCCCGTCAGCACGGGAGTGAGCAATACCGCGCCCGGGCACAGCGCGTACAGCGCCGCCGCGGCGAAGGCGCTCCCCGCGCCGGCAAAGCGCCGCGCGAGAAGGAACACGCACACGGCCGTCAGCGCGCCCCAGAGCGCGTTGAGCAGGCCCAGCGCAGTCACCCCGCCGCCGAGGGTGATGACCAGGGACTCGTAGAGCACAAACGGTATCTGATAGCCCCAGCGGGAGAAGTATTCGCCCGTCAGGGCCGCGGCGTCCCCGTTCGCCAGGGCTTCGGCAGCGAAGTACTGCAGCCCGAAGTCGCTGGCCGGGACGCTGTCCGCTTCCAGAACAAAGGCCGCGCGCACGGCAAAGGCCAGCAAGAAGGCCACGGCAGCCAGCGCCCGGCCGCGCAGGCGGTCAGTCAGGCGCGCGGCCAGCGGGCAGAGGGCGATCGCCAGGAGGGCGCCGCCGGCGCAGATGACCCATCCGCGCGTCTCCGGGTCGTTCAGCACGAAAACGCAGGCCGCGCGCAGCATGAGAGCGCAGCTCAGCGCGGCGGCCGCGGCCAGGGCCGTGTCCAGCCATATATGCGCTTTCAAGGGCCGGTTTTCCACACCCACACCTCCTGTGGTGTAACATTATATCGCCGACTTCACGCTCTGGCAAGCAAAATAGCTCCAGCATAGGGGCCCAGACAGCTTGACATAAAGCTTTGGAGTGGTGTAAAATGACGTGATAATATTGCGGGGGTAATGGGGAAACCCCTTTGATATTAATATTAACACGGCTGTGCCGCACGCACACCGTTATTGTTCTATCCTGAAAAGAAAGGGAGGCGTATACTGAAACCATGACTTTATGGGAAATACTCGGCGCCGTGGTCGCAGCGATCGTGGTGCTGGTCATAGGATTCCTGCTGGGCATCATGTACCGTAAAAAGGTAGCCGAGCGCGAGATATCCAGCGCGGAGGAAGAGGCCAAGCGCATCATCAACGAGTCCATCAAGGCCGCCGAGAGCAAAAAACGCGAGGCCCTGGTCGAAGCGCGCGAAGAGATACACAAGAACCGCACGGAATATGAGCGCGAGGTCAAGGAGCGCCGCAGCGAGCTCTCCAAGCAGGAAAGGCGCCTGCAGCAGAAAGAGGAGAATCTCGACCGCAAGACCGACGCCCTGGAGAAGAAGACCGAGAGCCTCAACCAGAAGCTGAGCCAGGCCGAGGCCATGCAGGAGGAGGTCCGTCTCGTCAAGAAGAGCCAGCTCGAGATGCTCGAGAAGATCTCCGGCTACACGCAGGAGGAGGCCAAGCAGTACCTGATCTCCAACATCGAGACCGAGGTCACGCACGAGATGGCCGCCAAGGTGCGCGAGGTCGAGGCCAAGTACAAGGACGAGGCCGACGAGCGCGCCCGCGAGATTATCGCCACCGCCATCCAGCGCTGCGCGGCCGATCACGCCAGCGAGATAACCGTATCCGTCGTACCACTCCCCAACGACGAGATGAAGGGACGCATTATAGGACGAGAGGGACGCAACATTCGTTCCATCGAAACGCTCACCGGCTGCGATTTAATTATCGACGACACGCCGGAGACCATCACCGTGTCCAGCTTTGACCCCGTGAGGCGCGAGGTGGCGCGCATAGCGCTCGAACGCCTCATCCAGGACGGACGCATCCACCCGGCCCGCATCGAGGAGATGGTGGCCAAGGCCCAGCGCGAGGTCAACGCGACCATCAAGGCCGAGGGCGAGCGCGCCGCGTTCGAGACCAACATCCACGGCCTGCACCCGGAGATCATCCGCCTGCTCGGCCGCATGAAGTACCGCACCAGCTACGGGCAGAACGTCCTCAACCATTCCATCGAGGTCGCCCATATCGCCGGCCTGCTGGCCGCGGAGCTCGGCGTCGATGTGCAGACCGCCAAGCGCGCCGGCCTGCTGCATGACCTGGGCAAGAGCATCGACCACGAGGTCGAGGGCAGCCACGTCACCATCGGTGTGGACATCGCCCGCAAGTACAAGGAGTCGCCCGAGGTCATACACGCCATTGAGGCCCACCACGGCGACGTTGAAGCCCACAGCGTCATCGCCTGTCTCGTGCAGGCGGCGGACGCCATCTCCGCCTCCCGCCCCGGGGCCAGGCGCGAGAACATCGAGAACTACGTCAAACGCCTCGAGAAGCTCGAGGAGGTCACGCGCAGCTTCCCCGGTATCGACAGCTGCTACGCTATCCAGGCCGGCCGAGAAATCCGCGTGATGGTCAAGCCCGACGAGGTCAGCGAGGACCAGATGGTCCTGCTCGCGCGTGATATAGCCAAGAAGATCGAGAGCGAGCTCACCTATCCCGGCCAGATAAAGGTCCACGTCCTGCGCGAGACCAAGGCCGTGGAGTACGCAAAATAGTTTTTTAGAGGGGGGATTTTCCCCCTTCCCACCCTGCGCGCCGCTGCGGCGCGGAATACGGCATCGGCCCGGAGCTCTGCCCCGGGCCGATGATTTATGCGGAGGACGTTTATTATGGGAAAAGACAAGAGAAGAGAGCTCATGGACGCATACAGGAACCGGCACCCCGAGATGGGCGTCATCGCCATACGCTGCACTGCCACGGGCGATGCCTTCTTCGGCGCTTCCAAGGACACCAGGGCCGACATAAACAGCAACAGGTTCAAGCTCTCATCCGGAAGCCACCGCAACCGGGAGCTGATGGGGCTCTGGGACAGGTACGGCGCGGACGCGTTTGAATTCTCCGTCGAGCGGGTCCTGGATTACGAGGACCCGGCCGAGGATCACTCCGACGAGCTGGAGCTGCTCACGGAGGAGTGCCTGGAGGCGCACCCGGGCTCCGGGAGGATATGGAGATGAGCGCGGACGCCGACGGCGCGCTCAAATTCACTTTTTCGACACCTGGACGCGGAAAACAGGCGATTGTGTGCGTTTTAACAGAGAAAGATGACCAAATTCGAGCGAATGCCACTATACAAAAGCGGATGGGCCTGCTATAATACATGGCGGATTGAGTAGCGCGCGGCACGCCTGTGGCCGCGCGTGCGCGGCCTCTGCCGCGCTTTGAGAACAGATTGAGAGTGAGGAGCGATCCCATGGGCGATATATACGTTACCGGCCACCGCAACCCAGACACAGATTCCATAGTCGCAGCCATAGCTTACGCCAACCTGCAGAACGCCATGGGCGACCGCTCATACAAAGCGGTGCGCATAGGCACCATCAATGACGAGACTGCGCGTCTGCTGGCCCGCTTCGGCATGGAGGAGCCGCCCTTCATAAAGAACATGCGCACGCAGGTCTGCGACCTGGACTACGACCGCACGCCGGCGCTCAACCGCTCCGTGCCCCTTGACCTGGCCTGGCGCACCATGCGCGACGGCGAGGTCAGCGTGGTGCCCATCGTGCAGGAGGACGGCCGCCTGTTCGGCATGCTCTCCGCGGGCGACATCGCCAGCTATGACATGCAGACCATCGCGGAAAACCGCATTGACGACGTGCCGCTGTTCAACCTGCTCAGCGTGCTGGAAGGCACCCTGGTCAACGAGCTCAACTGCACGGTGAGCAGCGTCTCCGGCGAGCTGTACATAGCCCTGCCCCAGAATTTCAACGACCCGGCCCTGACCAACCAGGACACCATCCTCATCTGCGGCGAGCAGCCGGAGATCATAGAGCGGGCCATAGCCAGCGGCGTGCGCTGCCTCATCATCTGCCGCGCCACGCTCAGAAGCGAGTGGGCCGAAGCGGGCAGCGACATCTGCGTCATCTCCACGCCGCTCTCGGCGCGCCGCGTCTCGCGCATAATATATCAGGCCCTGCCCGTGGAGCGCATAATAGAGCCCAACAAGGACATCGTGGCCTTCCATCTGAGCGACTATCTCGACGACGTGCGCGAGATAATGCTCAAGAGCCGCTTCCGCAGCTACCCCGTGCTGGACGGGGACGACCAGGTGATGGGCACCATCTCGCGCTTCCACCTGCTGCGCCCGCGGCGCAAACAGGTGGTGCTGGTTGACCACAACGAGGCCGCGCAGTCCGTGCCCGGCCTGAACCAGGTGGAAATCCTGGAGATTATAGACCACCACCGCCTGGCCGATATCCAGACCACGCAGCCCATCCGCGTCCGCAACGAGCCGGTGGGCAGCACCAACACCATCCTGACCGCCATGTACCAGGAGCGCGGCGTGGTGCCAAGCCCCAAGACAGCGGGGCTGATGGCGGGGGCCATACTCTCCGACACGGTCATGTTCAAGTCGCCCACCTGCACCAAGCGCGACATCGCCATGGCCGAGCGCCTGGCGCGCATAGCCGGCGTCTCCCTCGACGAGATAGGCAAGGAGCTCTACGCCGCCGGCAGCAACGACTCCAAGAGCGCGGAGGAGCTCTTCAACTCCGACTACAAGCAGTTCCACATCGCCGAGCAGAACATAGGCGTGAGCCAGATAACATGCGTGGACGCCGACCACCTGCTCGCGCGCAAGGACGAATTCCTCTCGCTCATGGCCACTCTCAAGGAGAAGCGGGAGTTCGACATGGTGATACTCATGATCACCGACGTGCTGCAGGAGGGCTCGCACATCTTCTACGTCGGCAACGACGACACCATCCGGCAGGCCTTCAACAAGGAACCGCACGACAACTACCTCTTCCTCAAGGGTGTCATGAGCCGCAAAAAGCAGATTATCCCCATGCTGACCGCCCTGTGGGGCTGAGAGCCGCACGGCGGAGCATATATGCCGTCCCCTCCCGCAGCCGGGAGGGGACGGGGCTCTTTCAGAGCAGAAATACATGCAGGGCGAAAAAGTGCTTGACAAATCGGGAGGCGTGTGTATAATTACACACATCAAGTACATAATGATTAAACCGATGAGGCGGAGATCAAACCGTGAGCGCACTCACAGAGAGCCGGGGTGGCTGTGAACCCGGCAGAAAGCGGCGCGGCAAATGGACCGCTGAGGGAATGGTGAAAGGGGCGGCCCGGCCATGCAGGCCCGGATGGCTGCCGCGCGAGTATCCTGAACGTATGCCTGCGTTAAAGGCAGGGAATGTGATGGCATTCCTGATGAGTGGGTCATTTGGCCAATAAAGGTGGCACCGCAGGATTTATATCGTCCTGTCCTTTTTATAGGGACAGGGCGTTTTTGTTTTTTAAGGGGGTTATTATCGTGCGTCATATGGTTTTTATGAAGCTCGCGCCGGGGCGCTTTGACGAGCGTGCCGAACGCGACTACGCCGAGACCTTCGGCGAGCTGCGGCGCGCCCTGCCCGGCGACATCCTCTCCTGCCGCGTGCTGCGCAACAGCGTTGAGCGCGCGCAGAATATGGACGTGCTGATAGAAATGACGCTCGCCGGCCCCGAGTCTCTGCCGAGGTACCTGAGCCATCCGCTGCACAGGGCCATAGGTGAGCGGTACGCCGCCGACATAGTGTCTCTCGCATCCTTTGACTGTGAGGAGTGAACGAAATGAAAGCTTTCCCCGTACTTGTGCCCTCCCTGCGCACCTGCGTGTGCGTAATTGAAAATTCGGAGTTCCGATGGCGCGGTATATCCTGAAAACACCGCAGTTATCTGACCCAAAATGTTCAAACAGGAGGAAATAAAATGAAAAACATAAGGAAAATTCTCGCTGCCGTAATGGCGCTCTGCGCCGTGTTCGCCCTTTCCGCCTGCGGCTCCGGTTCCGGAGACGGGGACGCTGCCCAGACCGCCGATGCCGGCGGGGACGAGGCGTCCTACAAGGTGGGCATCGTCATGATGATAGAAAACGGGGCCTTCCTCGACATGTACGACGGCGTCGTCTCCGGACTGGCCGAGGCCGGCTATGTGGAGGGCGAGAACCTGGAGATTGACTACCAGAACGCCCAGGGCGACGCGACCAACCTGGCCACCATCTGCCAGGGCATGGACGACGGCAGCTATGACCTGGTCGTCACAATCGCCACCCCGGCCACCCAGGCCTTCGTCGGCCTGGAGAGCGATACGCCCTGCGTGTTCTGCTCCGTCGCCGCCCCGGTAGAGGCCGGCGTCATGAGCTCGCTGGACACCCCGGACATGAACGCCACCGGCACATCCAACGCCGTCCCCTCCGGCGACATCCTCGAGCTGGGCCGCATGATTACCCCCGGCATCTCCAACGTGGGACTGCTCTACTGCACCAGCGAGGTCAATGCCGTGAACGCCATGGAGACCGCCCGCGAATATCTCGACGAGAACTCCATCGCCTATGAAGAGGCGACCGTAGCCTCCTCGGCCGACGTACAGACCTCCGCGCAGAGCCTGCTCGACAAGGGCGTGGACTGCATATTTATTGCAAATGACTCTGTGGTGCAGTCCGCCGTTGACCTGGTGGTGGAGCTGTGCAACGCCGCCGGAGTGCCGACCTACTGCTGCTCTGCCACCACCGTGCAGTCCGGCTGCCTGGCCACCCTCGCCATGAGCGACGTCGCCATCGGCGAGCAGACCGCCGCCATTGCCGCCCAGGTGCTCTCCGGCACCCCGGTGGAGGATATCCCCGCCGTCGTCGTCCCGGCCGAGTTCGTGTCCGTGAACGAGGACACCATGAACGCCCTCGGCCTGACCATACCCGACGAGGTCGTGGAGGCTTACGGCGATGTGCAGTACCTGACCAACGGCTGAGCGCGGGGCTGAAGCTATGACGCTGTTGATCGGCTCTCTCCAGCTGGGTTTCCTTTACGGAATACTGGGGCTGGGAATATATATCAGCTTCCGCATCCTGTCAATACCAGACCTGACGACGGAGGGCAGCTTCTCATTCGGGCTGGCCGTGTCCGCAGCCGTGACCGCGGCGGGGCACCCTGTACTCGCTCTGCCCGCGGCCGTGGCGGCGGGCGCGGCGGCAGGCGCGGTGACGGGCCTGCTGCAGACCAATCTGCTCGTGCACCCCATACTCTCGGGCATCATCACCATGAGCGGGCTGTACTCCGTCAACCTCCTCGTGCTCGGCGGGGCCTCCAACCTCTCGCTCGTGCGCGCGGATACGGTGTTCCGCATCATCCCCTTCCTGGACAGGGACACGGCCATGACCGTGCTGCCCATCGCAGCGGCTGCGGTTTGCCTTGTGCTGCTGGTGCTGTTTTTCCGCACCCACCTCGGCATGTGCATCCGCGCCGTGGGTGACAACGAGGCCATGGTCCGGGCCTCCAGCATAAACACGGATGGCTGCAAAGTGCTGGCATTCATGATCTCCAACGCGCTCATCGCCCTCTCCGGCGGCCTCATCGCGCAGTATCAGGGCTACGCGGATATCTCCTCCGGCACGGGCATTCTGGTTGTCGGCCTGGCCTCGGTCATCATCGGCGAGGCCGTGTTCGGCCGGCGGAGCGTGGCCATAGGTTTCGTCTCGGCCATCGTGGGCTCCATAATTTACAGGTACATCATAGCCCTGGCCACCCGCTACAGCCCCCTGCCGGCCTATATGCTCAAGCTGGTCTCGGCGCTCATCGTCGCGCTGGCGCTGGCCATCCCGGCGTTCAAATACTATGCCGCCCGCGCAAAGCAGAAGAGGGGAGGCGGGCAGGATGCTTGATGTAAAAAACGCACGCAAGGTATTCGAGCGCGGCACCGCCATCGAGCACGCGGCGCTCAACGGCCTCACCCTGCACATGGACGAAGGAGAGTTCGCCACTGTCGTCGGCTCCAACGGCGCCGGCAAGAGCACGCTCTTCAACGCCATCTGCGGCACCTTCTGGCTGGATTCCGGCAACATCTCCCTGGGTGGCAGGGACATCACCTTCCTGCCCGAGCACAAGAGGGCACGCACAGTCGGGCGCGTGTTCCAGGACCCCATGAAGGGCACCGCGCCGGGCATGACCATAGAGGAGAACCTCTCCCTGGCCCATTCGCGCACCACGGTCGGCCCGCTCTCCTTTGCGCCCGGCAAAAAAGAGATCGCGCTGTTCCGCGACCGGCTGGCCGAGTTCGGCATGGGGCTGGAGGACCGCATGAAGACCAAGGTCGGCCTGCTCTCCGGCGGACAGCGGCAGGCGGTCACGCTGCTGATGTGCACCATAGTCCCGCCTCAGCTGCTGCTGCTGGACGAACATACAGCCGCCCTGGACCCGGCCACGGCCGAAAAGGTGATGGATATAACGCGGCGGGTGGTCGCGCAGTACAACCTGACCACGCTGATGATAACGCACAACATGCGCGCCGCCCTTACCACCGGCACGCGCACCATCATGATGGACGAGGGCCGGATCCTCTTTGACCTGAAAGGCGAAGAGCGCGAAAAGACCACCCTGGACGACCTGCTGCAGATGTACTCAGCGCGCAAAAACAAAAACTTCGCCAACGACCGCATGTTGCTGGACTGATATAAAAACCTGCCCCGGCCA
>OLRU01001724.1_pt1 | contig 17640 bp, 14 predicted proteins | sample 1672961 | NCBI WGS metagenome assembly OLRU01 (sample SAMEA3136741, study PRJEB25190) | human gut metagenome | biome: human gut; feature: human-associated habitat; material: faeces | place: Austria | collected 2013
TTCACTACAACTGCGTGGGCACCATCGAGATTCCAAGCGCACTTCCTTTGCCGACCCCCGATGTGTCGGTGAATACAAGAAAAGGCGTAGTTGTGAACTACGCCCCTTGTGATGTCGCTATTTAGCAAATAAAAAATGACGAATGCTCTTTAACAGCTAAATGCTGTAAGAACATTCGTCATGGTGCGGCTAACAGGACTTGAACCTGCACGTCGTGGACACTGGACCCTAAAACCAGCGCGTCTGCCAATTCCGCCATAGCCGCATAACAAAATTAGTATACGTTTTTTTGTGCGGTTTGTCAATGGCAAAACCATATTGACACGGGCATCCGTTTTAATAAAGAAAGGCTTGCGCACAATTTACGTTTTATCTATGGACGTGTGCCCCTGCTGTACGGTATACTATAGGCAAACCGCCTGCCAGCCTGTGACCACGGAGGTAGACTTTGAAAAAGAACATCCTAGCCAAGCTCTCACCCTTCCATTTTTTGATGCTGCTGATCGCGGGCATCATCAATGCTATTGGTGTAACGCTGTTTATTGCGCCGGTACAGCTGTACGACAGCGGCATCTCCGGTACATCCATCCTGCTCTCCCAGCTGACGCCGGACTATCTTTCGCTGTCCTTCTTCCTGATCCTGCTCAACATCCCGCTGCTGCTGTTCGGCTTCAAGCGGCAGGGGGCGGTGTTCTCGATTTACGCCATCTTCACGGTCTGCGTCTACTCGGTGGCGGCCTGGCTCATCACCGATGTGCTGCCCATCGACGTCAGCATTGCCTCGCCGCTGGCGGGCACGGATTTGTTTTTGTGTGCGCTGTTCGGCGGCATCATCTCGGGCGTTGGCAGCGGCCTGGCCATCCGCTACGGCGGCGCGATGGACGGCATTGAGGTCGTTGCCGTCATCTTTGCAAAGCCGCTCGGGCTGTCCGTCGGTACATTTGTACTGATTTACAACGTGCTGCTGTACATAATCTGCGGCATCGTCATGGGCAGCTGGATACTGCCGCTCTACTCCATCGTCACCTACGCGGCGGGCTCCAAGACCGTGGACTTCATCGTGGACGGCCTTGACAGCGCCAAGGCAGCCATGATCATCACGACCCACCCGGACGAGATCGCCCGCGCTGTGTCGGAGGAATTCGGCACGGGCCTGACCATCATAGACGCCCACGGCTTCTACTCGGACACGCCCAAGACGGTGCTGTACGTTGTGGTCAACCGCTTCCAGACCGTCAAGCTCAAGACGCTGGTCAAGGGTGTCGACGCAAACGCCTATATGGCCATCAGCCCGGTGGCCGACCTGCTGCACGGCAGCAAGGAAGAAGAAACCGCCTGACCCAAGCCCCCTGCATCCCCGCGATGCAGGGGGCTTTTTGTGACATAATCCGCGGACTGCCTGCACATTCTAATCCCAAAGCGAGGGATGAATATGCACCGACACAAATTTTTACGGCATGCGGGCGCTTTCCTGGCGGCAGCGGCCCTGCTGGCGACCGTGGTACTGGCGGGTCTGGCGGTGGCTCTGCCGGATACACTTTACACCGACGGCCCGGCGGCGGAGCTGGAAATTGCCTCGATGCCCTACCTGACCGTAAAAAAGCGGCAGGGGAGCGTGGCCGCGGACAGCACGACGCCTGACACAAGCGCCAACGTCACGCTGACGCTGTTTGGCACGCTGCCGGTCAAGACCGTGCGTGCCGTCAGCACCGAGCGGCGCACCGTGCAGGTCTGCGGGACACCGTTCGGCGTCAAGCTGTTCTCCGACGGGGCGCTTGTCGTGGCGTTCTCGGATCGTTACACGGCGTTGGGCAGCGAGAACCCCGCCAAGGCAGCCGGGCTGCGGCTGGGCGATTTGATCGTCTCCGCCAACGGCAGGCCGGTACGCAGCAACGAGGACCTGACCGCGGCCATTCAGGCGGCGGGCGGCGCACCCCTGACCGTGGTGTACCGGCGCAGCGGTGCCCGGCACACGGCGACGCTGACCCCGACGGTGGACGAAAACGGTCACTACAAGGCGGGCGTCTGGGTGCGGGACTCGGGTGCAGGCATCGGCACAATGAGCTTTGTGGACCCGCAGCGCGGCACATTCGCGGGGCTGGGGCATTCCATCAGCGATGCCGACACAGGTGCGGATCTGACGCTGCTCTCCGGGGAAATCGTCCCGGTGACGATTACCGGCTGCATCCGCGGCGCAGCGGGCAGCCCGGGCGAGCTGCGCGGGGAGTTCGCCGCCGCGCCGGCCGGAACCGTGTTGGCCAACGATGCCGCCGGGGTCTACGGCAGCTACACCGGCAGCTGCACCGCCCCGGCACTGCCCGTGGCAAATTTGCAGGAGGTCACGCCCGGCGAGGCCGAGCTGTGGACCACTGTGCTGGGCACGACGGCGCAGCCCTATACGATTCATGTCGAGCGTGTGACGATGACCGGCAGCGACCCGAACCGAAACCTGCTGATCCGCGTAACGGACAAGCGCCTGCTTGACGCCACCGGCGGCGTAGTGCAGGGCATGAGCGGATCGCCCATCGTGCAGAATGGCCGTCTGGCGGCAGTGCTTACCCATGTGCTGGTGAACGATCCGAGCAGGGGCTACGCAATCTTTGCGACAACCATGCTGGAAAAAGCAGATGCTGTCGCCAGCAGCAAATGAGCGCCGAAAGTGGGACGCAGCGGACGAAAAAACGGGACTGCTGACCGACAACAAAAACTACAAAAAGAATAAAATGATGTTGATACGTGTACTATTTTGCCGATGACTGACGAATTATAGAGAAAATTGTCGAACGAAAATTTCGGGAAATACCGATAAACAGCGGGAAATCTATTGATAAATGTGGGAAAATATGGTAGAATTCCCAATGTAAACAGAAACCGAGCGAAGTTTACGCGCGGGGTACGCGCAGCTCAAAATGTATGGAGGATATGTGACGATGGAAAAGATCAAATTTGTAATGACCGACACGGACACGCAGGTGTCCGCTGTGTGCCGCCGTGCGCTGGAAGCCAAAGGCATTGCCGTGACCGTCTGTGAGAAGAACGGCACCAAGGCCCTGGAAACACTTCTGGCCGTTCATCCGCAGGCCGTCCTGCTGGATGCGTTCATGCCGGACCTGGACGCGATCACGGTCAAGCAGCGCTACGAGGCCCAGAACACCAGCAGCACCCACACGACGTTCTTCGTCACGGGGGCATTCCAGAGCGAGGAGATGGAGCAGGAACTTCTTGACAGCGGGTTCTCGTTCTTCTTCGTCAAGCCGTTTGACGAGTCGGTCCTCGTCAGCCGTGTGCTGAAGGCGGCGGGCAACACAATGCGCCCGCAGGTCGTCTCGCAGGACAGCGATGAGCTGACCGTGACGGAAATTCTGCACCAGATCGGCGTACCCGCGCACATCAAGGGTTATCAGTTCCTGCGCGACGCCATTCTGTTGACGATCTCCGACCACGGGTACATCAACGCCGTGACCAAGAGGCTTTATCCCGAAATCGCCAAGCGCAACATGACCACGGCCAGCCGCGTCGAGCGCGCGATCCGCCACGCCATCGAAGTCGCCTGGGACCGCGGCGACGTGGACACGCTGAACAGCTACTTTGGCTACACGATCCACAACCTGCGCGGCAAGCCGACGAACAGTGAATTTATTGCCATGATAAGCGATAAAATTCGTCTGGACAAAAAGCGGCATGCGTAAACTGCCCGCCGCCCGGTTGACACACTCCCAACTTCGTGTTATAATACATTTATTATAAGGCAATACCAAAACAAAAGCACCGCCGGATGCACACCACACCTGCCGGTGCCGCAAAATAACACGGAGAAGGAATCGGCTATGGACAAAAAGCTTAAAATTGCGGTTGCGGGAACGGGCTATGTGGGACTTTCCATTGCAACGCTGCTGGCGCAGCACCACGAGGTCTGCGCGATTGACGTGATCCCGGCCAAGGTCGATCTCATCAACCAGCGCAAATCTCCGATCCGGGACGAATACATTGAAAAATACCTGGCCGAAAAGGAACTGAAACTGACCGCCACGCTTGACCCGGCACAGGCGTACAGCGGCGCGGACTTTGTCGTCATCGCCGCGCCCACAAACTACGACAGCCGCACCCAGCACTTTGACACCTCGGCTGTCGAGGCGGTCATTCAGCTTGTCATGCAGTACAACCCCAACGCCATCATGGTCATCAAGTCGACGATTCCTGTGGGCTACACGGTGTCGGTGCGCGAAAAATTCGGCAGCAGCAACATCATCTTCAGCCCCGAGTTTCTGCGCGAGTCGAAGGCACTCTACGACAACCTTTACCCGAGCCGCATCATTGTCGGCACTGACCTGAACGACCCGCGCCTGGTGGAGGCCGCGCACACCTTTGCGGCACTGCTGCAGGAGGGAGCTATCAAGGAGAACATCGACACGCTGTTCATGGGCTTCACCGAGGCCGAGGCTGTCAAGCTGTTTGCCAACACCTATCTGGCGCTGCGCGTGGCGTACTTCAATGAGCTGGACACCTACGCCGAGAGCAAGGGTCTGAATACCCAGCAGATCATCGACGGTGTCTGCCTTGACCCGCGTATCGGCAGCCACTACAATAATCCCAGCTTCGGCTACGGCGGCTACTGCCTGCCCAAGGATACCAAGCAGCTGCTGGCCAACTATGCCGATGTGCCCGAAAAGCTGATCGAGGCCATTGTTGACAGCAACCGCACCCGCAAGGACTTTATCGCGGACCGTGTGCTGAAGCTGGCCGGATACTACGGCTACGCCGACGAGAATGAGTATGACGCCGGCAGGGAAAAGCCCGTGACCATCGGCGTCTACCGCCTGACGATGAAGAGCAACAGCGATAACTTCCGCCAGAGCTCGATTCAGGGTGTCATGAAGCGCATCAAGGCCAAGGGAGCGACGGTCATCATCTATGAGCCGACGCTGAAGGATGGTGAGACCTTCTTTGGCAGTGTTGTCGTCAACGACTTGGACAGGTTCAAGGCACAGTCGCAGGCCATTCTGGCAAACCGCTATGACAAATGCCTGGACGACGTAAAGGAAAAGGTCTACACGCGCGACATCTTCCGCCGCGATTGACCGCGTTTGCCATGCTGTTTATGCAGCTGCGCCGCGCCCCGATGACCCGGGGCACGGCAGCAGCTGCTTTATTTTTTTGAAATTCAGGCAAAATCCGGCAGAAAATTGTAAAAACGCGCTTGACAGATGTCCCTCCTTCGTGTATAATCATACCTGTTGTTTGCCTCTGTAGCTCAGTCGGTAGAGCAGGGGACTGAAAATCCCCGTGTCATTGGTTCGATTCCGATCGGAGGCACCATTGTATGCGGCCGTAGCTCATCTGGTAGAGCGCCACCTTGCCAAGGTGGAGGTAGCGAGTTCGAGCCTCGTCGGCCGCTCCACTTTTGACCACCCTTCGGGGTGGTTTTTTTGTGCCGAAATCTCACCAAAATAGTGCATACCTCGACTTTTGCCCATTGACAGCGGCACTTTTATAACAGTATACTTAAACTGTTCTTTTGCGAAAGCGGAAGAACGATTTGCGGTATAGTATTAAAAGGAGTGCGGAATCATGAAAAACTCGAACAGTAAAACCTTCGTTGCCGTCGGCATCGGCGCAGCCCTGTTCTTTGTTCTGGGGCGCTTTGTCGCTATCCCCAGCCCGGTGCCCAACACCAACATCAGCCTGCAGTACGCGGTGCTCGGTCTGCTGGCCGCCATGTACGGCCCTGTGGCCGGCGCCCTGATCGGCTTCATCGGCCATGCCCTCATCGACCTGTCCTGGGGCGGCATCCCGTGGTGGAGCTGGGTCATCGCCTCCGCCTTCTCCGGCGTGGTCGTCGGCCTGTTTGCCAAGAAGCTGAATGTTCAGGAGGGCGACTTCAACAAGCGTAAGGTCGCCACCTTCGCCATTGCCAATGTCGCGGCCCATGCCATTGCCTGGATCGTCGTTGCGCCTGTGCTGGACATCCTGATCTACGCCGAGCCCGCCAAAAAGGTCTTTGCACAGGGTGCATTTGCCGCTGTGTCCAACATCATCACGGCTGTTGTCGTCGGCGGCCTGCTGATTCTGGCCTACACCAAGACCATCGCCAAGAAGGGCTCTCTGGACAAAGAGTAATCTGCTGTAAACCCGTATGCCTTCCCACAAACGCGGGAAGGCATTTTGCTGTTCCACCACAATTTCCCCTGCGAGGTGCCGTATGGCTGAAACGAGAACCCCGATCATATCCTTTAAAAATTTTTCTTTCCAGTATCGTGCCCAGAAGCAGCCCACGCTGCATGACATCGATCTGGACATCTACCCCGGAGAGCGCGTGCTGATCGCCGGGCCGTCCGGCAGCGGCAAGTCCACGCTGGCGGCCTGCATCAACGGCCTGAACCCGTTCTCCTACCCCGGCGAGTGCACGGGCACGCTGACTGTGGACGGCGTGGACGCGCCCCACAGCAGTATTTTTGAGCTGGCGGGCCATGTCGGCACGGTGCTGCAGGACCCGGACGGCCAGTTCATCGGCCTGACGGTGGGGGAGGACATCGCCTTTGCGCTGGAAAACAGCTGCACCCCGCAGGACGAAATGCACGAGATCACCCGCCGCGCCGCCGAGTTGGTCGGCATCGAGAACCACCTCGACTACGCTCCGCACGAGCTTTCCGGCGGCCAGAAGCAGCGCGTCAGCCTTGCGGGCGTCATGGTCGACGAGGTGAAGATTTTACTGTTCGATGAGCCGCTGGCAAACCTTGACCCGGCCACGGGCAAGCAGGCCATTGAGCTGATCGACTCGATCCAGCAAAAGACCGACACGACGGTCCTCATCATTGAGCACCGCCTTGAGGACGTGCTCTGGCGCAGCGTGGACCGCATTGTGCTGGTCAACGAGGGCCGCATCCTGGCCGACCTGCGCCCCGACGAGCTGCTGTCCGGCGCACTGCTGGCAGAAAACGGCATCCGTGAGCCGCTTTACGTCACGGCCATGCGGTATGCGGGCATTGACATCACGCCCGCCAAGCACCCCGCCCACGTTGACTCCGTCGTGCTGGATGACGCCGATACCGAGAAGCTGCGCGCCTGGTTCCGCGCCGAGCCGCTGCCCGCGGCCAAGCCTGCCCCGACCCCGCTGCTGGAGGTCAAGGGCCTGTCCTTCGGCTACAGCAAGGACCAGCACACCCTGTCCGACGTGAGCTTCACGATTGGAAAAGGGGAGATGGTCAGCATCGTGGGCCGCAACGGCGCGGGCAAGTCAACGCTCTCCAAGCTGATCTGCGGCTTTGAGACGCCCGACAGCGGTGAAATTTTCTTTGACGGAAAAGACCTGAAAGACGAAAACATCCGCCGCCGCGCCAGGCATATCGGCTATGTCATGCAGAACCCGAACCAGATGATCTCCAAGACGATGATCTTTGACGAGGTCGCGCTGGGCCTGCAGGGCAGCGGCCTAACCGATGCTGAGATTCGCGCCAGGGTCGAGGACACGCTGAAGGTCTGCGGCTTGTACCCGTTCCGCAACTGGCCCATCTCGGCGCTGAGCTTCGGCCAGAAAAAGCGTGTGACCATCGCCAGCGTGCTGGTGCAGGACCCCGAGCTTATCATTCTGGACGAGCCGACGGCGGGCCAGGATTTACGACATTACACCGATATTATGGAGTTCCTGCGCGGGCTGAACGCCAAAGGTGTGACTGTGGTCATGATCACCCACGACATGCACCTGATGCTGGAATACACGCCGCGGGCGCTGGCCTTTTGCGACGGGCGGCTCATTGCGGACCGCAGCGCGGCGGCCATCCTCTGTGACCCGGCGCTGATCGAGCAGGCGGCTTTGAAGGAGACGAGCCTTTACACGCTGGCCAACCGCTGCGGCATCACGCCCGCCGAGAAATTTGTGGAGCGCTTTATCGCGGCAGACAGGGAGGTGCGCGCCGATGGCTGCTAATACCGTTTTGAACTATATGCCGCGCAAAAGCGTGGTACACGACCTGACCGGCACGACAAAGCTGGCGTTCTTTCTGCTGTTTACCTTCGCCAGCATGATCACCTACAACACCTGGGTGCTGCTGGGACTGATGGCCGTCAGCCTTGCGGTGTTCAGGCTCAGCCACATCAAGCTGCGCGAGGTTCGTTTCATGCTGGTCTTTATGCTGGTGTTCCTCGCGCTGAACGACCTGTTCATCTTCCTGTTCGACCCGAACCAGGGCACGACGCTCTACGGCACCCGCACGGTGCTTTGCCACCTGTTCTGGCGGTACGACCTGACCGCCGAGCAGCTGTTTTACATGTTCAACATCTCGCTGAAATATTTTGTCGCGCTGCCGGTGGCCATTCTGTTCATCTCGGCCACGAACCCCAGTGAGTTCGCCGCCAGCCTGAACAGCATCGGCATCTCATACAAGGTCGGCTATTCCGTCGCCATTGCGCTGCGGTACATTCCGGATATTCAGCGCGATTACCACAGCATCAGCCAGGCACAGCAGGCCCGCGGCGTCGAGTTGGGCCGCAGCGAGCCGTTCTTCAAGCGCTTGAAGAACTCGGTCAGCATCCTGCTGCCGCTGATTCTGACGAGCTTGAACCGCATCGACACGATCTCCAACGCCATGGAGCTGCGCGGCTTCGGCAAGCATGACAAGCGCACCTGGTACACCCGCCGCCCCTTTGCCCGCCGCGATTTTATCGCGCTGGCAGTCGGCGTCGTGCTGCTGCTCATCAGCCTGACCGTGACGATCAGGTTTGGACGGTTTTACAATCCGTTTGTGTAAAAAACGAAAATTGCGCCCCTGCGGAAAACAGATTCCGCAGGGGCGCATTCTATAGGAGCCCGTGCCCGTTTGCGGTGGCGGAAACTTTCCCGGGCGGATATGGAATCCGCCCCTACACATAGGGACGGCGCCTGCATCGACTCGGGAAGTCCGTGTTGCCGTGGTCGAACAATGCCCGGCCCCTACAACCCCATCAAAAAAACAGCCGCCCGCTCAGGCATCGTACCTGGGCGGGCGGCTGTTATTCTGATTTTACTGCATCAGCCCACACACCAGCTGTGCATAGGCAACGGGGTCCTCAATGGGCAGACCGGCGATCAGCAGGGCCTGGTCATAGAGCAGCTCGGCGTACTTGGAGACCTTGTCGGTGTCGCCTGCGGCGTGGGCAGCCTTCAGGGCGGCAAAGACCGTGTGGTTCGGGTTCAGCTCCAGCACCTTCGTGCTCTCGACGCCCTCTGCGTTGGGCATGCGGCGCAGTACCTTCTCCATCTCCATCGAGATACCGCCCTCGGCAGACAGGGTGACGGGGTGTTCCTGCAGGGTCGGATTGACCTTGACCTCCTTGACCTTGCCGTTCAGGTCCTTCTTGATTTCCTCAAACAGGTCCTTGTTCTCGGTCTCGGCAGCCTCGGCGGCCTTCTTCTCGTCCTCGGTCTCCAGACCCAGGTCACCGGAGTTGATGTTCTTAAACTCCTTCTCCTTGTAGTCGCGCATCATCTGCAGGCAGAACTCATCCACATCCTCGGTGCAGAGCAGCAGGTCGTAGCCCTTGCTCAACACCAGCTGGGCGTTGGGCAGCTTGCCCAGACGGTCCGTGTCGTCACCGGCGGCAAAGTAGATGCACTTCTGATCCTCGGGCATCTTCTCGACGTACTCGTCCAGCGTGACGAGCTTTTTCTCCTTGGCGGAGTAGAACATCAGCAGGTCGCCCAGCAGATCCTTGTGCATGCCGTAGTCGCCGTAGATGCCGAACTTGATCTGGCGGCCAAAGTTCTTCCAGAAGGTCTCATACTTCTCGCGGTCATTGACGAGCATCGCGTGCAGCTCGTTCTTGATCTTCTTTTCCAGAGAATTGCGCATCAGCTTGAGCTGGTTGTCCTTCTGCAGCGTCTCACGGCTGATGTTCAGACTCAGATCCTCGCTGTCCACAACACCCTTCACAAAGCTGAAATAATCCGGCAGCAGGTCGGCACACTTCTCCATGATCATAACGCCGGAGGCATACAGCGCCAGACCCTTCTCGTACTCCTTGGTGTAGTAGTCGTACGGGGTCGAGCCGGGGATGAACAGCAGCGCGGTGTAGGTCGCCGTACCCTCGGTGCGGCTGGTGATGACGCGCAGCGGGTCGGTGTAGTCCATGAACTTGTTCTTGTAGAACTCGTTGTAGTCCTCGTCCTTGACCTCGTTCTTCGGGCGCTTCCAGATGGGCACCATGCTGTTCAGCGTTTCCAGCTCGGTGTAGGTCTCGTACTCGGGCTTGTAGTCGTCGCCCGCGTCCTCCGGCTTCGGCTTCTGGCGGGATTTCTCGCGGTACATCGTGATGGGGAAGCGGATGTAGTCGCTGTACTTCTTAACGAGGTTTGCAAGCTCGTAATCCTCGAGGTACTCGCTGTACTTGTCGGTATCGGTGTCGTCCTTCAGCACCAGAATGATCTCGGTGCCGACGTCCTCCTTGTCAGCCTCGGTCAGGGTGTAGCCCTCGACGCCGGTGGACTCCCACTTCCAGGCCGTGTCAGCGCCCTGCGCGCGGGAGATGACGGTGACCTTTTTGGCCACCATGAACGCGGAATAGAAGCCGACGCCGAACTGACCGATGATGTCGATGTTATCGCTCTGGTTCTCGGTCTTGAAGTCGAGGGAGCCGGACCTGGCAATCGTGCCGAGGTTCTTCTCCAGCTCCTCCTTCGTCATGCCGATGCCGTTATCGGTGATGGTCAGCGTGCGGCTGTCCTTGTCGGGCTGGATGTGGATTTTCAGGTCGTCCTTCGTGATGCCGATGGACGTGTCGGTCAGGCTCTTGAAGTAGCGCTTGTCGCAGGCGTCCGATGCGTTGGAGATCAGCTCACGCAGGAAGATCTCGCGGTTTGTATAGATAGAATTGATCATCAGGTCAAGCAGCTTTTTGCTCTCGGCCTTAAACTGATGCATAGCCATGGTAGAAAACCTCACTTTATACAAATGAAATTAGCACTCGTTTATTTCAACTGCTAAATCTAGTTTAGCACTCTTTTTAATAAAGTGCAACCCTTGCACAGCATTTTAACAAAAAATTTAAATTCAGGGCTTTTCAAACGTGGGAATTTGCGGTATGCTAACAATGTATAAGGTATTCTGTTAAACAGCGCGGCAGGGGCCGGGCTTGCCCGTGAATGTCTACCTGCGTACAGCTGCGGGCCGCATATAGGCGGCCCCTACGCCCTGCCGACAAAAAACGATCCCTTACCATAGAAATACCATAGAAAGAGGAATCCATCATGCAAATATACACCCACACTCTCCCCGGCGGCGCACAGCTCATCGGGTATCTGCGCGATAGGACCGTCGAGATGCCTGCCTTCAACACCCGTCCGGCCATTCTCATCCTGCCGGGCGGCGGCTACGCCTGGTGCAGCAGGCGTGAGGCCGACCCCGTTGCCATGCAGTTTCTGCAGGCTGGCTATAACGTCTTTACCCTCTATTACACCTGCAGAAGTGAGGAGACCGTGCCCGCGCTGCGTTGGCAGCCACTGATCGATGCTGCCGGGGCGATCCTGCATATCCGCCGCAATGCAGAGCAGTTCGGTACCGACCCGGCGAAAATCGCCATCTGCGGCTTCTCGGCGGGCGGCCATCTGGCGGCGTCCACGGCCATCCTGTGGGACGCCGAGCCTGTGCAGACCGCCCTTGGCATCCACGGCACCGAGGCCCGCCCCGATGCCGTGGTGCTGGGTTATCCGGTCATCACGGCGGGGGAATACCGCCACGATGGCTCCATTGTCAACCTCTGCGGCGATGACGCCGACCTGCGCGCCACAATGAGCCTGGAAAACCAGGTCCGCGACGGTCTGCCGCCCTTCTTCGTCTGGCATACGGTGGAGGACCCGTCCGTCCCCGTGCAGAACTCTTTGAGGCTTGCCGGTGCGCTGACAGCCCATAAGGTCCCGCTGGAGCTGCATCTTTTCGCCCACGACGGCCACGGCACAAGCACCTGCACGCGGGAGGTCAACACCCCCAACAAGCACAACAGCGCCTGGGTGGCCCTCTGCACGGACTGGCTGGCCGAAACCTTTGATTTTCACCTGTAACAGGAGATGACAAAGCATGAAAATCATGTTTTACGCGCTGCGCCCCTTTGATGAGCAGCAATACTGCGAGCCCTACAAAGCCCGCTACGGCATCGACTACACCGGCACGCCCGACGTGCCGCGCCCGGATAACCTGCATCTGGCCGAGGGCTGCGACGCCGTTAGCACGAACCCCTGCGAGATACGCCCTGAATATTTGCAGACCTGGGCTGAAATGGGCGTCAAATATCTGCCCTGCCGCAGCATCGGCTATGATCATATCCCGCTGGACACCGCCAAAAAGCTGGGCCTGCGCATCAGCCACAGCCATTACTCGCCGGACGGCGTGGCCAACTATACGATCATGCTCATGCTGATGTGTACCCGCCGCATGAACGAAATCATGCTGCGCGCCAACGTGCAGGACTACTCGCTGCCCGGCAAGATGGGCCGCGATATTTCCGGTTGCACGGTGGGTGTCATCGGTACGGGCAAGATCGGCCAGACGGTCATCCGCCACCTGAGCGGCTTCGGCTGCAAGATTTTGGCCTACGACCTCTACCCGAACGACGCGGTCAGGCAGTACGCCGACTACGTCACGCTGGACGAGCTTTACGCGCAAAGTGACATTATCACGCTGCACACGAACGCCACGGCGGAAAACCACCACCTCATCAACGCCGGTGCCCTTGCAAAAATGAAAGACGGCGTGCTGCTCGTCAACACGGCGCGGGGCACGCTCATTGACCCCGACGCGCTGATCGCCGGGCTGGAAAGCGGTAAGATCGGCGGCGCGGGCCTCGACGTCATTGAGGATGAGACCGGTATTTACTATTACAACCGCATGGGGCAGGCCATCCCGAACCGCGAACTGAACCTGCTGCGCAGCTATCCCAATGTCATCGTCAGCCCGCACACGGCGTTTTACACCGACGTCAATGTCGCCAGCATGGTGCAGAGCCCGTTTGAGGCGCTGGACGCCTATGCCCATGGCCAGCCCTACGCCGGTGAGGTGCAGCTGTGATGCCAGCCGTTGAGCCGGGCCGCTGCGGCGAACACTGGGACGACTGCCCGCGGCTGGCGGCAGGGGACCGCTTTGACTTTGCCTGTGCGGGCTGCGGCGACTGCTGCCGCCAGAGGCGCGATCTGGTGCTGTCGGGGTATGACCTCTACCGCATTGCAAGGCGGCTTAGCTTGCCGCCCCGTATCGTGGCGGCGGCGTTCTGCAAAAGCTACCTTGCGCCTGAAAGCTGCCTGCCTGCCCTGCGCCTGACGCCGGACCCCAAAACCGGCAACTGCCGCTTTTTTGAAGGCAGCGCCTGCACCATCCACGCCGCGCGCCCGCTGGCCTGTGCGCTCTACCCGCTGGGGCAGAGCATCGACACGGTGACAGCGCAGACGGAATATTACGTACAGACGCCGCTTTGCGGTGCACGGGCAGGGGAGGCACGGACGCTGCAGGACTATCTGCAGGATTCCGCCGTGCTGGACCGCGCGGGGGTGGATGCCCGCTGGGCCATCGTCTGCACGCAGCTTTCCCACCGGTTACAGGCCGCGGGCGGCGCGGATAACCCCCGCTTCTCCGCCGCCGTCAGGCGTATGGAGCGTGCCCTCTACTACGATTACGAGCTCAACGACGACTTCTACCCGCAGTTTTGTCAAAACATAGAAATTTTAATGCCGCTTTTGGACAGGATGCTATAACCGAATGGTTTGTAGGGGAGACACTCATGCCTCCCGTGCACCTTCCCACCGCCGCCAACGCCCAGGGAGAGACAAATCCCTCCCCTACAAAACAACAAAAGCGCTGTGACCTTTTCAAACAGTCACAGCGCTTTTCCTATATTGCTTTGTAGGGGCCGCACATGTACGGCCCGCAGCCTGAAGATAACCGCCCATCTGCGGGAAAGCCGCGGGCCGGGCATGCCCGGCCCCTACGTGTAAATCAGCAGATAAAGAATCCGCCTCTGCCGCCGCAGCAGCACCAACTCAAAATATTGCACACCAATAAATACATCCAGAACGACAGACAGAAAGACCCCGGGCTGCCGCTGGGCTGGGCGTAGGGCTGCTGGTAGCTCGTGTAGCTGCGGCCCGGGCTTTGCAGCTGATCCAGCAGGTTTTGATAAGCGTAGTTGTTCGGCTCCATCGAGACCGCCGTCCGGGCCTCCTCCTGCGCGCGGATGTTGTTGCCAAGCCCCTGATTGGCCAGCGCGGCGTAGTAGTGCCACTGGGCCGTGCGGTTGGCAGCGGGAATGCCGTTCAGCGTGTTCATGGCCTCCTCATAGAAGCCGCTGCGGATGTAGTTTGCCGCGGCACGCAGCTCTGGGTCACCGGCAGCGCTGCCGTAGCTCTGCCGCCCGGACGAGCCGCTTGTGCTGTAATACCCAAACCCGAACGGTCCAAAGCCAAACCCGGCCCCGCTGAACGGGTCCTGATACTGCTGGCTGTAGCCGCTCTGGCTGCTGCCATAGCGCTGCCCGCCAGCACTGTAAGACGCCCCGCCGCCCTGCTTGATGCGCATGATCTCGCTGTAAGCGGCCTGTACCTCTTTAAAGTGCTCCTCCGCCGACGAGTCATCGGGGTGCAGGTCGGGGTGGTACTCCTTGCATTTTTTGCGGTAGGCTTTTTTAATCGTTTCGTCGTCGGCACTGGGGGTGATGCCCAATACACTGTATGGATCAGTCATGGCGCTTTGCCTCCCTGTGCTTGCGTACCAGCGCGTATTTGCTCCACACGCCGGAATAGATCGTGTTGTACAATAGCTTCCCCTCCGGGGTGTCCTTTAAAATCGGCAGCATCTCAAACTGCTGTGCGCAGCGGCCCATCTGCTGGGTCAAAAGCTCATGGCAGCGCTGCTCATAGGCGGCGGGCGGCAGCTCGTCCGCCAGCTGCTGCAGGGCGTTGAACTGCCCGCGGCGGCTGTCCTTTTCCAGATCGTCGTAGGCGTCCATCAGGTAGATGAACGCCCCCAGCCCATTGCCCATGCCGCGCAGCGCCGGGGCCCAGATGTCGTCGCGGCAGGCGAACACCTCGCCCAGCAGTGCGCCAAAGGCGTTGCACAGCGCGTCCAAATCGTGGCTGCCGGCGCTTTCCAGTGCGTTCAGCCTGTCCAGCTGCGCGGCCATGGTCTGCAGCTGGCGCGGCCAGCGCTCCCGCAGGGCGGGCAGGCTTGGCTCCAGCTTTTGCGCCTGCGCCAGACTGGCGCGGCGGTGATCGTCCTGCCAGTCATCGAGAAAGTTGTAGTACGCCAGCGCGGCGGTCATGTCGGCGGCGTAGTCCAGCAGCTCGTTGTCCGCGCGGGGGCGTTTTTTCAGTGGGTGGGGCACGCAGCGGCCCTCGGAAAAAGCTGTGGGCGTGTCATACAGTGCTGTCAGCAGAATGGCGACAAACGCCATGTCATAGCTTAATGCCAACTGTCCGGTGCGTCCGTAGCGGCGGCCCAGCGCCCGGCACAGCCCGCAGTAGTAAGCCTGGTAGCGGTCCATCTCGGCGTCTGCCAGACCCTTACGGTAAAGCGTAACATATCCGAACATCGTGCGTCAACTCTTTTTGATGAACTGATGGCCGCACTTCGGGCAGGTGATGCTGATCTTGCCGCGCCCGCGGGGCACGCGCAGCTGCTGGCCGCACTGGGGGCAGCGGTAATAGTGATAGTCCTTGCGCTGCTTGAACCGCACCTGCTGCTTGCCAAACCACGTGGTAACGCGGTTCTGGCAGGAGAGATATTTGAGGTTTTCACTGTACCGCTTGCGGGTGTTGCGGCTCAAAATGCGGAAATAGCTGTAGACGATGGCCACCAGCCCCAGCCAGTACAGCACCGGCGACACCCACGCGCCGATGACAATAAGGATAAGCGACGAAATACACAGGAAACCGCCGAACTGGTCGAACCCATATCGGCCCGCCATAAACCGCTGAAACCAGCCTTTCATGTAAAAACCACCTTTTCGCGGCAAAGCCGCATTGCTTTCATCGTACTATTATGGCACACAAATATGGGCAAATCGTGAACAAGCGGGGAATAGAGTTTGAACAAAAGCGGGTTTAAAGTGAATCAGAGAAATAATCACTGTCAATGCGCTTGATTTGGTACACCTTCTGCACAGACACACCCAAGCCGCACTCAATCATCAAGGAAGTGAGCTTTTGCCCGTCGACTAGAATAATATGCTGTGCATCGGCGTACTCTTTGGCTCCCTTGGAAAATTTAGCAGTTGTAATGAAAAGTCCTTTTTCCACACGGGGCGGGCCCATCATGGCACCGAAAAATTTTTGAATCTCCGGCTTGCCGATGGTAACATCGGGGTTCCAACGTTTAGCCTGGATGTAAATCAGATTGAAGCCGAGTTTGTCCTCATGTATAACACCGTCAATGCCGTCGTCACCACTGGATTTTGTCTTGAAGCCATCGCCGTAATCCATGGCTTTCATCAAGTCAACGACCAGTTGCTCAAAAAATACAGGCGTCTGCTGCATGATTTCGGCAAGCAGGTCATCAGCCAGAGTATCATTGATTGTTTTGTGAAGGGCATCCATCTGCTCTTCGGGAGTTTGCGTATCAGATGGTGTGATGCTTGCAGTGTCGTTTGCGGTATCTACATCGTCAGTCCTGTTTACGAACGCAGCGAAAGATGGATAATTGCTCTCCAAAAATTCGTTTGTGATGGCGACGTCACTGTGAAGAAGTGTGCTCCCGGCTGTAGTGATGATGTAGGTGCCTCGTTTGGGTGAATCTACAAGTCCGGCCTTTTTTAGATAGGTCTTTGCCCAATTCAACCGATTGGCAAACGTAGTCTGCCGCTGGCTCGGCAGCTGCTCAGCTAAATCTTCCGGGGAAAGCTGAAGAATATTTGCTACAGTAGAGGCAACTTCTTTAGCAGTATGAATTTTTCCATCGCTGATTGCGGTAAGGAAGGGGTCATATAGTTCGTTGTACTTAGGTATCGCCATTTTACATCTCCACTTCTTTTATCCGCGCGTCAGCTTCACCACGCACTCGACAGTTGTTTCAGTTTCCAAGGGAAGTTCTTTCACTTCCTCACCATCAACAGGCACAGGGAAATTGAATACGATCTTCCTTATCCAGCTTCCGTCTTTCCTTTTCTCCGGGAACATCTCAATTCGTTCGATAAAGGCTTTCATAAACTCTTTCTGTTCCGCTTCCGTTGCGGAATGGTAGACTTCATCAAATGCCAGTAAGAGCCGATAAATGTTATCGCCGGAGATTTTCTCCTGCTGGATGCTGCGGATCTGACTTTGCAATTCGCCAATCTGAACTTCGATTTCCTCTATCGTATCATACTGCTCATCATAGCGGCGCTGCAAGTCCAAAATTTTTCTGTCATAGTGAGCATCGTTGATGTCCAAAGTGTCCATCTGACGCTCCAAGCGGCTTTTCGTGCCATAGGCTTGCTTTAACTGCCCTTGCAGGACGGCGATCTGCTTTTCCATATCCTCTGTATCAACAGCCGCCCCGATTTTTTCTTGAATTGCTTCCACAAATCGGGGATTGTTGACCATAGCAGAAATGATTTTTGCAACAAAGTTATTGATTACCGTCTGCTCGATATTCAAGCGGAAGCTGCACTCATGTCCGGTAGGTGTTACCGTGTTTTTGCAGTAGTAATAAT
>OLRU01001738.1_pt1 | contig 17476 bp, 15 predicted proteins | sample 1672961 | NCBI WGS metagenome assembly OLRU01 (sample SAMEA3136741, study PRJEB25190) | human gut metagenome | biome: human gut; feature: human-associated habitat; material: faeces | place: Austria | collected 2013
GTTCAATTCTTAGGATTGTTAAATCTGTAAATTCAAACCCTTCTGTCTGTAATCGGGCGGCAAGTGTCTTTTGAGAAATGCCTTGTGCAGTACGCAGTTCTTTTAATCTATTTCCGATAATATTTTTTGAGTGTCCGTTCCAATATATCTTCATTCTATCCCTCACTTCTAAAGTTGAAGTATTATAATTGATTTTACCGAGTTGGGATGCTAATATACTTCTAAAGATGAAGTTTTAGAAAAAATATGCTGAATTATTATAGAATGGCAACAATAAAGATATAGCAGCATGGCAGGAAATGCCGAGAGCGAAAGGAGTACCGATATGGAAAACGAAGTATGGAGTGAAATAAGCGCATTTTTGAATAATCTCCGATGTGGAGATGTGAGCAGAAAGTCTTATCTTCACTTTCCGGAACTGGAAGAAGCAGAAAAGATCAGAAAGGTAAAAAAAGCAAATTTTGAGACAGAGATGAGAAAACTAAATGCAGAGCAAAGACAACAAATAGAGAATTATTTAGAAGCTGTGCAGCACTTGGCATTTATGGAAGAAGAACGGGCATACTGTCAAGGATATGTGGACTGTATTCAGTTGTTAGGTGGCTTGGGGATATTGAATAGCAATCCGGAGATAGAAATGATGGTTTCAAAAATGAAAAAATAGTTAGATAAAAAGGCTCTTTCCAGTAACAAGGATTGAGCCTTTTCTGTGTCAGCAATTAATAAATATCAGCGGATATCGGAGTTTTATCAGATTTAGTCCAAAATTATTCCTTAACATCGTTACTGGCATTTAGATTAGGCTGCAGCATGGCAGTAGCAGTTGCCAGAAGAATCTGAAGCTGGTGTTCGTTGCAGTGTGTTAGTAGACGGAGTAGCTGCTTATATGTAGAACTATCGCTGTTCCCGTTGGGATAAACGTAATCATCTGCGGAAAGATTCAATAACCGCATGGCTTTACAGAACAATGACAGGCTTGGAGTACCTTTGTGGCGCTCTAAATCTCCGAGATAAGTAGGAGATACACCGAGCTTTTCAGCAAGTTCTTCCTGTGTCCAGTGCCGATCCATCCGGGCATTTTTTACCATTGTTGCAAAGAGTGTCTTGGAAATATCCATGTTTATTCACCTCCATAAATATAGTGTATTACCCTGTATTTAAAAAGTGAAAAGGGTGTGAGCTTGGTATTTTATGGGGGTTAAAACCTAGAAAGAGTATTCAAGTCCTTTTTCGGATTAAAAAAAACAAAATTCCGGAAAGGGTTATTTGAATACTCTTTTTTGTTTCTTTCCGGGATTTTGTTGGAGAGCAGAGTGGTTTTAAGGGAGAAATATGGGCGGCAGTTATGCCGTTTATTAGATATACAGCTAAAAAAATCTTAATGATTACTGCTCTGTCAAACACCCTTGCACCTATGGTAAAAACCTATATCAGAGCAGGGGTAATAATTGAATCAGTTATAGATTGCGTCCGATGGGCTTCGTTAGCCTGTCCGGGCGCATTTTATATATATGAAAATTTTTTGAAAAAATTTCTTCCCGAACCGAACATCGGGCATTACCCATTCGGGACTATGGATGAAAGGGAGATAGAAATTTCATCCATGTGCTGGTGGAAGGGGAAGGAGGTGAACTCTTATGGGGAAATCTTCTTCCAATGATGAACTGACGATTCGGAATCAGTTTGACCGGATATGCAAACTGGCGTTGAAAGGCGAAGCTGCTGATTATTATCGGCATATTGCTTATCGGCAGAAACATGAAGTGCTGTTTTCGGAGCTTTCGCAGAAGGAGCTGGACAGCATTTTTGGCGTAGACAAGTATACAGTGGAAAACAAGTGCTTCCGGGTACTTGGATATGACATTGAAGTAAAAGACACATTACTTGCGGAAGCAATACAGTCGCTTTCTGAAAACAAACGGAAGGTAGTGCTGCTGTCTTATTTCATGGATATGAGCGATGCAGACATTGCCAGAATGATGAATCTTGTGCGAAGCACAGTCTATGAGCATCGGAAACGTTCGCTGGAACTTATGAAAGAAATGATGGAGGAATGTCAAAATGAGCAGGAAAAGTAGAAAAAATGAAGCGTTTGATCTGCCTTCTTTCCAGATGATTCGGGCGGCTTCAAACGGAGATATTGAAGCGATCAATGCAGTGCTGAAACACTATGAAGGTTACATAGCGGCATTGTCTACCAGAAAGATGTATGACGAGAACAGGCAGGTTCATTACTGTGTAGACGAGACATTGCGGAGACGGCTTGAGACAAAGTTAATCACTAAGATTTTAGCATTTGAAATTTAGCTCGGAGTAAGCGGCAGAAAATATCCCTTTCTGTTTTTTGCTGTTTCGGAGCAGGTGTACCTTGACAATTTCATATTTTTCCTGCAGGACGCAGAAAACAGTGGAGCTGTGTGATGGATACGCCATGACTGCCTGTGTCTGGTACTTTGCGACATCGTGGCGCAAAGTTGCCGGACATTGAAAGCGAAGGAATGCCAGTTTGGGTATTGAAGTAAAGGCACGAGCGATAAATATCCGATCACAGGCAAAGTAACGGGGACTTTGTGCGAAGATACTGCTTTCTGATAATGAAACTTCCGGAGATAAGCTGCTCCGGTCCGAGAGGATGGTGTGATACCAATGAGGCTGTGCCCGGCAGTCGCCTGCAGGAGAGTATTATTTAGAAAGGGGTATCTGATATATATGGATAATAAAAAAATATTGAGATATAGTATGCAGCTATCTATGTTAAAGCAGTTGCTTTCTAAGAAGTTGATTAATGAAACTGAATATCAGGTAATACAAAAAAGATTAATGAAAGATTATGGTATCGTATCCAACATTACTGCTTGACGGTATATCTGTATTGTATTATAATATAATCAACGCTATGGTAGGAACACAAAAAGGAGGGCGAAATGGAAGTTGAATTGATTAAAGCACATGATTCATTTGACGGTTCTGCCAGACGGAAGATTGAGCGGTTGAGAGTGGCGGCTTATTGCCGAGTAAGTACGGACGATGAAGATCAGATAAAGAGTTATAACTCAATGGTTACGCATTATACAGAGTTAATTAAGAATAATAAAGAATGGATATTTTCAGGTATATATGCTGATAAGGCAATCACTGGGACAAAGGTTGATAAGAGAGAAGAGTTTCAGCGGTTGATTCAGGATTGCATGGATGGCAAGATAGATATGATTATTGCCAAAAGCCTTCCACGATTTGCCAGAAATACTCTGGACACATTGAAATATGTTCGTATGTTGAAAGAGAGAAATATTGCTGTTTATTTTGAGGTTGAGAAGATTAACACATTAAAGGACGGCGAATTTCTAATGACTATTTTAAGTTCTGTAGCACAGCAGGAAGTTGAAAATACTTCTGCTTATGTGAAAAAGGGCTTGAAGATGAAAATGAAGCGGGGGGAACTGGTAGGATTTCAGGGTTGTTTGGGATATGATTATGATGTGGAAACAAAATCTATCTCAATCAATGAGGAAGGCGCTGTGGTTGTACGGTACATTTTTGATAGATATGTGGCAGGAGCAGGCAGCACAATGATAGCCAGGGAATTGAATGAGCAGGGTCATCTGACAATTAGAGGAAATCCCTGGACTTCATCCAGTGTTATGGGAATCATTAATAATGAAAAATATAAGGGAGATATTTTACTTGGAAAAACCTTTACGGTTGATCCGATTTCAAAAAGACGCTTAGAAAATCTTGGAGAGGAAGATCGGTATTATATACATGATCATCACGAACCAATCATTACAGAGGAACAATTTGAACGGGCGCAGGAGATGAGAAGACGTAGAAACGGAAATCGGAAATGTGGAGTCACTCCTGGAAAACGTGAAAAATTTAGTCGGCAGTTTGCGTTTAGCTGTATGGTAGAATGCGGATTCTGTGGCTCTAATCTTTCTCGTAGGCGATGGCACAGTAGCTCTAAGTATAAAAAGACGATATGGCAGTGCGTTAAATCAACAAAAGAAGGAAAGAGATTTTGTCCGGATAGCAAAGGCATTCCAGAGCAGGTCATAGAAGAAGCATTTATTGAGTCTTATAGGATGTTGTGTAATGATAATAAAGATGTTCTGGAAGAATTTTTGAAGCGAACCGAGAAAGCACTTGGAGAAAATTCGATTGAAGATCAGTTACATAAGCTGAAGAAAAGCATTGACAAGGTTTCTTTAAAGAGAAAAAAACTACTTGATAATTATCTGAAAGGCATTATTGAACAGGATATTTATGAGGAAACGGATGTAGAACTAAAAACTGAACTGACAAATACAAGAGCAAAGCTGGAATATCTGCAGCAACAGTCGGATGAAAAGAGTTCATTGCAAAGGAGGCTTTCAGATTTCAAAAAAGCACTATCGCATAATGAGGTGCTAGAAGAATTTGACAGGGGAATATTTGAGAGTATAGTTGAAAAAGTAATAGTCGGCGGACTGGATGAAGATGGAAACAAAGATCCTTATAAAATTACTTTCATATACAAAACAGGATTTAAGAATGAAATTGGAAACGCAAAAGAAAGATTCGGGAAGTCATCAGGTATTGGAGACAAAGTGAAAAAAATGTGTTCCGATATAAGTGACGAGGTAAAGGGTGTGTGTTCCGATGTTAGTCTCAACACATGTGGAGAGTGTTTGTGCTTTGAAAAGAGTAGATGAATAATTTTGCTATATTTGCTATAATATAGAGAGTGTCTGCATTAAAAAAGACTGGAAAGCATTTTTTAAATATACTTTAGGTAAATAGTTTTTTATACTATATTATTAGGACCTTTATAGAGAAAATAAGATAAGAATGAAAAATTATCCAGAAACTATGATAGGATATATTGTTTTTTGTCTTTTTAATTATAGTAGCAATTTTTAATTGCTATAGACACATCTTATGATAAAACAGAGGAATTGAACAAGAATATTCTTAAAAGATTTTCTGGCAGGCGTACCTAAGAAAAGATATATGTAGATCAAGAAAAAATATTTACAAAAGTATCATGGGAGGGGCGGAATATATGAAGTCAATCAAGAAATACGAAACAATTATTAATGAGGCACTGCGTTCAGCACTTGAATACGATACTCCCGAGGGACAAATTAATGAATTTATCAGTTTTTTTGGAAAACATATCGGGTCTGACAGAATTTATATTTTTGAGGATGACGAGGAGCATCATGTAACAAATAATACTTATGAATGGTGTGCAGAAGGAATTACTCCGCAGATTGAGCATTTGCAGGGTGTGAATATGGAAGTAATTGATTGGTGGTATGATACTTTTGATGAGGGAAAAAGTGTTATTATTTCTGATGTTAAAGAATTAAAAGGAGTACATCAGGTATCTTACAATATGCTCAAGTACCAGAATGTTTGTAAAGTAGTTGTCAGCCCATTACGCCATAAAGGGCAGATAAAGGGATTTTTCGGTGTAGATAATCCACCGGCTGTAGATTACAATGCATTAACAATGTTTTTAGATATGATCGGAACCATGCTGATTTCTCTTTTAAAAATAAGAAATACATTTCAAAAAGAGCAATATAACGCAAGTATGAGCAGCTACTCAGCACTTTCTGAGATTTATTTATGTATGCATTTAATTGATATAAAAACAGGAAAGTATGAGCAGATAAAAAATGTAAAACATGTAGAAAAAGAATGTGAAGAGCTTGATCAGGAGAATTTTTCAAAAAGAGTATATACAACTATGAAATACTTCTGTACAGAAATGTATTTATCAAGTGTACTGGAGTTTGTGGACTTATCAACATTAGACAGACGATTAATGGAAACAAACACAATCGTTCATGAATTTATAGGTACAGTTTCCGGATGGTGCCGCGAGCGCTTTATCAAAGTAGATAGCGATGAAAAAGGCCGTCTGTGGCATGTTCTTTACTGTGTGGAAGTGATTGACGAACAGAAACGCCGGGAGAAAAAGCTGCTGTATCTTTCTGAAACAGATTCCATGACCGGTATTAATAACCGTGGAAGCGGGGAGCGAAAGATTACAGAATTCCTTGAAAAAAAGAAAGGTGGCCTGTTCTGCCTTTTAGACTGTGATAAATTCAAAAAAATCAATGACACATATGGACATGCCGTTGGAGATACTGTTCTCATTAAGCTTGCAGCAGTTCTTCAGCGAGCCTGCCGTGAGAATGATATTGTCATGCGGCTTGGAGGTGATGAATTTGCGATGTATCTTCCAGGAATGCCAGATAAAGCACAAGCGGAATCATTTTTCAAACGTTTATTTACGCAAATAGATAAGATTTCCATACCGGAAATGCAGGGAGAGAAAATTAATGTGAGTCTGGGAGCTTCTTTATGTTCGGATAAAGATGGAGCAACTTTTGATACGCTATATCATGAGGCGGATGCTGCAATGTATGAAAGTAAGAAAATTGTGGGGAATCATGCGATAATATATTCTGATTTGCCACAGGCAAGGTAGACGCCACTGTAGAAGAATTATTGGGCAAAATTCTGCAACACAAAGTCAAAATATAGGTTGTTTTATTTACTGAGAGCGTCTCTTTGCCTGCGGCAGATCAGGAATTATATAGTTGCTTCTATAATATGTTTGTCGCTGATAAAAATATCATGTACTCATGGGCAGCCCCAAACAGCTCTCAAAGAGTCAATATATTTCAGTAATAAGACAGCAATTTTCATATATCCTCTCTTTAGATTAGTGCTATAATAAAATAAATATGACTATTCAGAAATAATTCATGGAATCGCATTTGCGATGCTTATTTTTTGCTTTGAATAGCCGCAGTTTATATAACATAACACAACCGTGGGACAACACGGGGGTAGCTCGCTTATGCTTAGCACAACGGTGCTATCGAACGAGAACCGACCTTTATAGGTGGGGAGGATGTCACCATAACCAGAAAACCAAAGTATACATATTGGGAAAGGGGTAGAAAGACATGATAGATAACAAGAGACAGGAGCTAATTCATAGCCAGGTAATGGAGATTCTCAAAGAGAACCAGTTAGCATTTTCTAATGTTGCACGTCCAAAGCCAACAAAAGCTTCTACAGCAACTTCAGCATCCTGGTCAAAAGACATGGCTCCGAAAGCATCTGCAGCAACACAGGGAGCATGGGACAGCACAAATACACCGGGCGGTGTTTCTTCTTTAGCAAAGGAGAAATGGAATGTACAGGAAATCGCAGCACTTGTAACAAAGGCATTAGAAGCCAGCAACGTAAAAGTTGCATTTTCTAATAAGCCAATTCCTGCACCAACAACAATTTCCAGTTCTACACAGCCAGCATGGAAAGATGACAGCGAAGAGTATAAACCAAAAGAATCTGCATCTGCTCAGGGAATCTGGGAGAGAGGCAATAAGATTTCTGCATCTACACAGCCAGCGTGGAAGGTGGATGAAATCGCTGCTTTGGTAACAAAGGCTCTGCAGAATAAATAATATTTACTACAGGCAAGGGGAGATGTCCTCTGAAAGATAAATAAAGCATATTTGTGACTTTAGTCGCTGTGGTTTGAATGTTCGCTTGGACGCGCGAATGTTCAAACCTTGTTCCGAGGCCACAAATATGCTTTATTTATCTTTCAGAAGACTGTCTTTGGCTGCGGCAAATTACTATTTAGAAAGGAATTATTATGCAAAGTAAAATGACACTTAAAGAATGGCTGCCACTGCTTGGTATCACAGTCTCAGCATTCATATTTAACACATCAGAGTTTATGCCGATTGGTTTGTTGACAGATATTGCAGACAGCTTTCATATTACAGAGGCACATGCGGGGGTACTGATTACAGTATATTCATGGATCGTTATGTTACTGTCTCTGCCGTTGATGCTTCTATTGAATAAGATTGATTTTAAAAGACTTTTGTTAGGAACGATTGCACTTTTTGGAATCTTCCAGATGCTGTCCGCTTTTTCTGCTTCATATGGAATGTTAATGATATCACGTATTGGCGTAGCGTGTACACATTCAGTATTCTGGTCGATCGCATCACCGGCAGCAGTCAGTGTTGTGTCAGAAAAGTTTCGTTCACTTGCACTTAGTATGGTAGTAACCGGAACCTCAATTGCGATGATTCTTGGACTTCCGCTAGGAAGAATTATCGGACTTCATATGGGCTGGAATATGGCATTTTTCTGTGTAGGAATCATTGCTTTTATCACAACCGCTTACCTGATTTTTGTATTCCCGAAAGTGCCGGGCGGAGAGTCTTTCTCCATAAAACAGATGCCGGAAATCTTTAAAAATAAAACGCTGATGGGAATTTTTCTTGTTACCTTTTTATTTGCCACATCGTATTATACGGGATATAGTTATATTGAACCATTCTTACAGAAGGTGGCTGGTCTTTCTGCTAACTGGGTTACAACAACACTTACTATATTTGGTGCAGCAGGTCTTTTGGGAAGTTTTTTATTTTCCCATTATTATGACAAGAATAAATATCTTTTCGTAAAACTGGTAATGATCAGTGTGGCGGCAGCATTACTTTTATTATATCCGATATCAAAAGCACATATGGCGGTTGTTTTATTATGTGCATTCTGGGGTATGGCAGTTATGGCATTTAACGTGACATTTCAATCAGAAATTATTACTTATGCACCGGCAGCGGCTTCCTCTGTAGCAATGGCAATCTATTCCGGAATCTATAATCTTGGAATCGGAAGCGGGACATGGATTGGAGGAAGTATTTGTACCCATCTGTCCATTTCCTATATCGGAATTGCTGGTGGCATGATAGCAGTAGTGGCGGCATTGTTATGCATATTTGTTGTGATAAAGTATATGAAGGAATTTGATAGAGCAGCTTGATTTTAAAGCGGGTATTGATACTCGCTTTTTTTGCTTAAAATAGAAAAATTACGGGACGTAGAAGGATGTAATCTGAAATATGTAACAAAAATAAAAGATATACTTGCGAAAATAATGGTTTTATACGATAATAGGTACTGTTTGACTTGAAATAAAAAAATCAGGCAACATAGAGTAAAGAGAGATTAAAAATAGATAATTAGGAAATTAAATGGAGCTTCCGAGTAAATCGATTGCGGAATGCTTCAGGATAATAAAAGTTATCGTATAGGAGCATAAAAAACAAGGAGAAAAAAATGAGCAGAATAGATGAAATTAAAAAACGACGTACCTTTGCGATTATTTCGCATCCGGATGCCGGTAAGACCACATTAACAGAGAAGTTTCTTTTATATGGAGGAGCAATTAACCAGGCTGGTTCCGTTAAGGGAAAAGCAACTGCAAAACATGCGGTATCTGACTGGATGGATATTGAGAAGGAGAGAGGTATTTCCGTAACTTCTTCCGTATTACAGTTTGAGTACGGCGGATGCTGTATCAACATTCTGGATACTCCTGGACATCAGGACTTCTCAGAGGATACTTATCGTACATTAATGGCAGCGGATTCTGCCGTTATGGTAATCGATGCTTCTAAAGGTGTAGAAGCACAGACAAGAAAGCTTTTCAAAGTTTGTGCAATGCGCCATATTCCAGTATTTACATTTATCAATAAAATGGACCGTGAGGCAAGGGATATTTTTGATCTCTTAGATGAAATCGAAAAAGAACTTGGAATCCCAACTTGTCCGGTAAACTGGCCAATCGGTTCCGGTAAACAGTTCGCAGGCGTTTACGACAGAAAAAGCCAGAAAATCGATTTATTTGAAGACACAATGAAGGGTACAAAGATGGGAACGATGAAAGAAATCTCCCTCGATGACCCGGAAATCAGCAACTATGTCACAGACGAAGCAAGAGAAGTATTAGAGGAAGAAATTGAGCTTTTAGATGGGGCCAGTGCAGAATTTGATCAGGAATTAGTTGATGCCGGAGAACTCTCTCCAGTATTCTTTGGTTCTGCCCTCATGAACTTTGGTGTAGAGAATTTCTTAAATTATTTTCTGAAAATGACTTCCTCCCCACTGCCAAGAACTTCTGATCAGGGAACAATCGACCCAATTGAGGAAAAAGATTTTTCTGCATTTGTATTTAAGATTCAGGCAAATATGAACAAAGCTCACCGTGACCGAATCGCCTTTATGAGAATCTGTTCCGGCGAATTTGAGGCGGGAATGGATGCTTTCCATGTACAGGGAGACAAAAAGGTACGTCTTTCTCAGCCACAGCAGATGATGGCAAGTGAGAGAAAGATGATTGATAAAGCCTACGCTGGAGACATTATCGGAATCTTTGACCCAGGCATTTTCTCTATCGGAGATACCATCACAACTTCACCAAAGAAATTTGCTTACGAAGGAATCCCTACCTTTGCGCCAGAACATTTCGCAAGAGTGCGTCAGGTAAATACGATGAAACGTAAACAGTTCATCAAGGGAATCAACGAAATCGCACAGGAAGGTGCTATCCAGATTTTCCAGGAATTTAATACTGGAATGGAAGAAGTAATCGTAGGTGTAGTAGGAACATTGCAGTTTGATGTATTAAATTACCGCCTGCAACATGAATACAATGTAGAAATCCGCCTTGAAAAACTTCCATATGAATATATCCGCTGGATTGAAAATACAGAGATTGACCTTGAAAATCTTCGTGGAACATCGGATATGAAGAAGATTAAGGATTTGAAAGGTCGTCCATTGTTACTGTTTATCAATAGCTGGAGTGTGGGAATGACTCTGGAGAGAAATGAAGGACTTGTACTCTCGGAATTCGGAAGAGCTTAAGAATTCTGATTTGTGGGACTGCGAAGCAGACGAACTCCTGAAGGTAAATAAAGCATATTTGTGACTTTAGTCGCTGCGGTTTGAATGCTCGCTTTAAGCGCTCGCATCCAAACCTTGCTCCGAGGCCACAAATATGCTTTATTTACCTTCGGGAGTTCTGTTTGCTGGCAGTTCATGAAATCAGTTGGAGGGATTTGAGGTAGAAGACAGGAGACATAGAATATCGTATTCCCTGTGGGCGTCTCCCTTGCTTCGCAAATCAAAATTTTTACCAAAAAGGAGAGGTATATGAAAGAGAAAGAATATCGTTTAAAAACACTATTTTGGGAGGCAACATTACGGTGCAACGCCTTTTGCGAATTTTGCGGAAGCCGTTGTGGGGAAGTGAGCTGTAATGAGATTTCAGGCGAGAAAATTGAAAAAGTATTTGAGGATATTGCGGATGCATATAATCCAGGAAGCATTATGATTAATGTAACTGGAGGGGAACCGATTTTGAGAAAAGATTTGTTTGAAGTGATGGAAAAAGCATCTGATATGGGATTTCCCTGGGGAATGGTTTCTAATGGTTCGCTTATTGATAAATGTATTATACAGAAAATGAAGCAAGGTGGAATGAAGACAATATCTATAAGTTTAGATGGGATGGAAGAAACACATAATCGGTTGAGAAAGATAGAGAATGGATTTCAGAAAACTGTTCAGGCTATAAAAGATTTAAAGCAAGCTGCGTTTTTGAATCAGATAGAGGTTACGACAGTGGTAAATCATTATAATATTGAGCAATTAGAAGAAATGTATTCTATGATAAAGTCATTCGGGATTGATTCCTGGAGAGTTGCAGTCGCAGATAGCATAGGAAGAGCCAAAGAAAACCAGGAATTACTTTTGGGAAAAAGAGAGTTTCAGCAATATTGTACCTTTCTTGACCGGCACAGATTTGATACAGAATTGCGGATAATTACTAGCTGTAGTCATTATCTTGGGAAAAATGATAATAAATATAGAGCAAATCCTTTTTCTTGTGAAACGGGCAAAAGTGTAGCATCAATATTAGCGAATGGAGATATTTTTGTTTGCCCGAATGTGGAGAGAAGGAAAGAATTAATTCAGGGAAATGTACAGAAAGATAATTTTGTAGAGGTATGGGAAAATAAATTTGAATTTTTCCGTTCAGAAACAAGATGTCAAAGTAAGAAATGTAAAACTTGTAAAGATTGGGAATCCTGTCGTGGAGATAGTTTGCATACATGGGATTTTGAGAAAAAAGAACCTTCTTTTTGTATAAAAGATTATATGGAGGATATTTTTTATTCAAAAGAGCTTCCGATGGAATTGATTAAAAAAATGAAAAGTCAGGTCAAAGACAGAATGATAGGAATAAAAATCAGTTCGAAATCACAAACAGATCAATGTGTGTATTTTTCTCCAAATGCATCCGAGGAACTTTTTTATTATTTTCATTTTGGAAAAAAGCATCCAAGAAATATGGATGAACTTATGGCGGGATTGGCAGGATATGTTATAAATGATAATATAGTATTAGTAGAATTTATTGTTCCGATAGAATTAGATACGAGATCTTCGGATAAAGCAGTATTTTCTAATAATTCTTATAATAAGCTTCAGGAAGAATTAAAAATAATGAACAAAGCAAGAGAAAATTGTGATGAGGAACTTCAGCTTTTTTCTTCAGAATTACAGTTAGTAGGAACAATACATAGTCATCCGGGTAATTTAAGGACGATAATGAGTATTCCAGATATGGGCCTGCATAAATATTTAAGCGAGCATATAGATACATACAAAACGACCACTATTTTAAATGCTCAAAAGCGACAGATTGCTTCTTATTGGGACACGGAATTTTGTTCAGCCGATATTATTTTTTTAGAGGCCGAACAACAAATAGCAAGATGGAATTTGGTAAAATAGTATTATAAAGTCAGGGGGTGCAATAATGGAAGAATATACACAAAGATTAACGGAATCTAGCCGGGATAATAAGGAATGGATATGTAGTATTTGTGGAAGACAAAACAAAGAAGGGTTTAAATATTGTCCTGAATGCGGGGAGAAAAAACCAGATCACGAAGAAACACAAACAGAGATAACTATAAAGAAATTAAAACGAAAAGGCTTTGAAAACTGTGAACAATTGTTTAGACTGCTTATTCATGTCGAAGATGAGGAGGGTAATCTATTAGGAAGTTATAACATGACGCTGCACGGATATGCCACAAAACAGGAATTGCTAAATTTATTAGAGGATTATCTGGGATATAAAGAAAATTACCCAGCCCCTTATAAAGAATATCATTTAGAGATACAAGATTGGCCATATCATTCTTTAGATAGTGTGTATGGAATAAAAGAAGATTTCCATGTATGTGAACTTTACAGTAATGAATGGAATGCTGTCAGAAAAGAATATGGGGTAAGAGAGTTTTATGATCAAAGAAAAACTCCTTCTCCGCCATTATACGGATGTCCTAGATCTATAGATATAGAAGAAAAGAAAGAAGTGGAAACAAAAATAGAGATTGTTTATTTCTGATTTGAGGGAGGCTTCAGACGTTTGTGGCTTTTTGAGGGATTAAAAATCTGGGGAACTGACACTTATCTTGCCATTTCAAATTATTTAACATTATAACTATCTTTAGAAGATTTATAGGGTTTATCCATTTTTTTGCGGTTTTTTTATTTCCTTTAGCATTTTTACTACAAGACATCTTTCTTTTTCGAAAAATAAATTCATAAACAGTTTCAAATTTTTAGTTAATGGAGAGAAGTAGCACCTATAAATTATTGTGTTATTATGACAATAGTTTATGTATCAATCCTATAGAATTTAATTTTCTGGATATTTCTGTGTATTCAGCTTTCTTCCACAAATTTCTTCAACTGATTTCCCGAGCTGTCAGCAAACAGAACTCCAGAAGATAAATAAAGCATATTTGTGGCCTCGGAGCAAAGGTTGGAAGCGAGCATTCAACCTGCAGCGACTAAAGTCACAAATATGCTTTATTTATCTTCTGGAGTTCGTCTGTCTTGCAGCCTCACAAACCAGAAGTTGATAGATTAAATAGCAAGAATTTTCTTGGCGTTCTCCACTCGTTCTTTCGTTGGAGGGTCAATTCCTTCTAAAGGATATTCTAATCCAAGTTCTTTCCATTTATAAATACCCATCGTATGATAAGGCAGGATTTCCACCTTTTCCACATTATCAAGAGAGTGAATGAAATCAGCTAATCTAGTCAAATATTCATCTTTATCGCTTCGTTCCGGGACAAGGACATGGCGAATCCAAATCGGTTTTTTGATATCGGAAAGATAGCGAATCATATCAAGAATATTCTCATTGCTACGACCAGTTAAAACTTTGTGGTATTTGTTATCAATGTGTTTGATATCCACTAATAACAGGTCAGTATATTTCATCAATTCCTGAAATTTAGAAAAGAAAGGTTCTTCTCTCGTAAAAGGACCTCCGGCAGTATCAATAGTAGTGTGGATTCCTTTTTCTTTTGCCTTTTTAAAAAACTCAAGCATAAAATCAATCTGTAAAAGTGGCTCTCCACCACTGACAGTAATACCTCCGCCATTTTTCCAGTAAGGACGATAGCGGAGTGCCTGATTTAACAGCGCATCTGCGCTTTTCCATACCGCACCATTTTCTTCTGTCATCTTCCATGTATCTGGATTGTGACAGAACTGGCACCGCAAAGGGCAACCTTGCAAAAAAACAATAAAACGAACTCCCGGCCCATCCACCGAACCAAAACTCTCCGTAGAATGAACAAGAGCCATCGAATTTTTATTACATTCTGTCATGGCATGTTCTGGCAATTACATCTAACTGCTGTTCTTTTGTCAGAGAGATGAATTTAACTGCATAACCTGAAACACGGATCGTAAAGTTTGCGTATTCTTCTTTTTCCGGATGTTCCATCGCATCAATCAGTTTCTCAACACCAAATACATTTACGTTTAAGTGGTGAGCACCCTGTGCGAAGTAGCCGTCCATAACATTTACTAAGTTACCAATACGTTCTTCTTCGGAATGACCGAGTGCATCAGGGTTGATTGTCTGCGTATTGGAAATACCATCTAATGCCCATTCATAAGGAAGTTTAGCTACAGAGTTTAAGGAAGCTAAGAGACCGTTCTGCTCTGCACCATAACTTGGGTTTGCTCCTGGGGAAAGTGGTTCACCGGCTTTTCTTCCATCTGGAAGGGAACCTGTTGCCTTACCATATACTACGTTAGATGTGATAGTAAGGATAGAAGTTGTAGGTTCAGAATCACGATAAGTATGGAACTTCTCCAGTTTCTTCATGAATGTCTGAAGTAACCATACAGCGATATCATCGGCGCGGTCGTCATCATTTCCGTATTTAGGGAAGTCGCCAGTTGTTTCATAATCAACAACAAGACCATCTTCATTACGAATTGTCTTAACCTTTGCATATTTGATAGCACTTAAGGAATCTACTACATGTGAGAATCCTGCGATACCTGTAGCGAATGTACGACGTACATTTGTATCAATTAAAGCCATCAAAGCGTATTCATAGTAATACTTGTCATGCATGTACTGGATGAGATTTAATGTATTTACATATAAACCTGCTAGCCAGTCCATCATGATATCATATTTGTGCATTACTTCATCATAGTCAAGATATTCGGAAGTAATCGGTTTATATTCCGGTCCAACCTGCTGTCCGGTCTTTTCATCCACACCACCATTGATAGCGTAAAGGAGACATTTTGCAAGGTTAGCGCGAGCACCGAAGAACTGCATTTCCTTACCAGTCTGTGTAGCAGAAACACAGCAGCAGATGGAGTAATCATCGCCCCATACTGGACGCATTACATCATCATTTTCATACTGGATTGAACTTGTTGTAATAGAAATATGAGCTGCGTAATCTCTAAATGCTTTTGGAAGACGTTCAGAGTAAAGTACTGTGAGGTTTGGCTCTGGGGATGGTCCCATATTTTCTAATGTGTGGAGGAAACGGTAGTCAGTTTTTGTAACCATGGAACGACCGTCCTGTCCAAGTCCGCCAACTTCAAGTGTTGCCCATACAGGGTCACCGGAGAAGAGCTGGTTGTAAGCTGGGATACGTCCGAACTTAACCATACGGAACTTCATAGTTATATGGTCGATTAATTCCTGCGCTTCTTTCTCTGTAAGGATTCCCTTATCCATATCACGTTTGATATAAATGTCAAGGAAAGTAGCGATACGTCCGATACTCATAGCAGCACCGTTCTGTGTCTTGATTGCTGCAAGGTATCCGAAATACGTCCACTGAACAGCTTCCTTTGCGTTAGAAGCAGGTTCGGAAATATCATAGCCATAGCTTTCAGCCATAACTTTCATATCTTTTAATGCTTTAATCTGCATGGAGATTTCTTCTCTTAAACGGATAACGTCATCTGTCATTGTTCCGTCACCGCAGTTTGCGAAATCTTTCTGCTTGTCAGCAACTAACAGGTCAATACCGTAAAGAGCTACACGACGGTAGTCACCAACGATACGTCCACGTCCGTAAGTATCTGGAAGACCAGTAATGATCTTGTTGTGACGAGCTTTCTTCATTTCAGGAGTATAAGAATCAAATACTGCCTGATTATGCGTCTTATGATAATCTGTAAAAATCTTGTGGAATTCTGGATTTGGTGTATAACCATAAGTTGTACAAGCTTCCTCAGCAGTACGGATACCACCAAATGGCATAAATGCACGTTTTAAAGGTTTATCTGTCTGAAGACCTACGATTTGTTCTTTCTCTTTTAAAGACTCAGAAATGTAACCCGGTTTATGGGAAGTAAGGCTTGATACGATATCAGTATCCATATCAAGAACACCACCCTTTTCACGCTCTGCTTTCTGCAGCTTCTGTAGTTCGCCCCACAGTGTGTCAGTAGCTTCGGTAGGACCTTCGAGGAAAGAAGCATCTCCATCATATGGAGTGTAGTTATCCTGGATGAACTCTCTTAAATTAATTTCTTCTCTCCAGATTCGTCCATTAAATCCCTGCCATTGTTCTTTTTGTAACATCTTAATTGACCTCCCTGTTTGTTAAAAAAATCCTTAAGTCAAGGTTTTGAAATATGTTTGCTAAAAAATCAACAAAATTGTTCAGATGATTTACTATGATTAGTTTTAACTTATTTAAGTTTTAATCATCTAACAACATTATTAACATGATTTTTGGCAATCGTCAAACAATTTTTTGATATTATGTGTTCTTTTTTTTGAACATATACACAAAAATGCTTGTAGAGCCTTTAAAATAAAGGGTTTTAGAGCGTTGATAAAATATTATCAAATCGTACAAATATACTGATATAAGTACAATAATGACAAGCATACAACTATAATTTTATTTTTCGCTCTTTAGAGCATGTTTGGAAAAACATCTTCTTTAGCACATGACTTAATAACGATTTAAAGTTACTTCTTATCAGGAATATTGGATAGAATATTATCTTATCAGAAATAAAAAAGCCAGCATCCAGACAAGAATTGCCCAGACGGTCGGCTATAAGAGTCTCATACTTCATGTGGTTCATTCCACTTACTTCCGTCAGTCGTATAAGTATCCTAACTATAAACAAAATAGAACAAAATGTCAAGGGGTTACTATTTAATTCATTAAGCGAACTACAGACGAAGCCATTGCCCCGAATAAGGCATATTTGTGATTTTAGTCGCGGCGTGTTGAAT
>OLRU01001742.1_pt1 | contig 17462 bp, 10 predicted proteins | sample 1672961 | NCBI WGS metagenome assembly OLRU01 (sample SAMEA3136741, study PRJEB25190) | human gut metagenome | biome: human gut; feature: human-associated habitat; material: faeces | place: Austria | collected 2013
CTGCCGCACCTCGCTCGCCGTATCGGCACTTAGAATTATGCGGTATTGCCTTTATAGTTCCACCACGTGCCGCACACGCCTTCCAACACGCTGCCGCAAGCCCAGGGCATCAGCGCAAACCATGTGCTGGCAAGACTGCCGTCGGGGTAGGTCTGCACCAGCAGGCCCTCGCAGTGGCAGAACCGCTCGGACATCCAGCCCGCGCGGCCGTAGTCGTACTCGCGGTCAAAGGTGTTGAAGGTCTGCAGCGACCAGCCCACCGTATCCTTTAAACGGGATTCAATATAGGCATCGGGGCGGCGGCGCAGATAGTAGAACATCTCGTCGGCAACTGTGCAGGACATGGGGTGAATGTGCGGGTTGGCCACCGAAGTGATGCTGCCGCCGCAGCTCGACCAGCCGAGGCGGGACAGCGGCGGGACCTGTACGGGCACATTGTAGCAGAATTTAAAGCTGTACTCATAGCACAGTGCGTCCCGCAGGTGGTCGAGATAGACGGCCTTGCCCGTCAACTCGTGCAGCAGCCGCGCGACGCGGATGTAGGCCAGCACACCCTCGCTGTCCACGGCTTTGCTGGTATCCGGCGGGCCGCCGTAACACTCAGCACGACGGATAAAGGCGTCATAGTAGTGTACCTCGCTGCGCTCCATGGCGGGCAGGTCGGCGGTGTCGCCCGTCAGCTGCATCAGCGCAGCCTCAGCGGCCAAGCACCAGGCGCTGCCCAGGGAATCGTATTCCAACCCTGCGCCCGTTTGCTCCGACAGGGTAAACGGGTACTCGCCGTCGCCGTTGCGTGCCGCCGCCAGCCGTGGCACCACGCCCTGCACAAAGGCGAGCCAGTCGGGGTGGTCGATGCCGCGGGCAGCTTCGAGCCGATAGGCTTTTAGGATATAATAAAGCGTCTGTCCGACCAGATAGCCGGAATGCCCGCCCGTGTACATGCCGTCGAACCACCAGCCCCGACAGCTCCAGCCGTTTTCGGCGTCCCAGGTCTCGTTGGGCAGGCCGCAGCGCGGGTCCAAAGAGTTCTGCACAATATTGTCGATGCAGGCAAGGGCCGCAGCGCGGATCGTCTTATCCCCCAGGCGGTGCGCCGCCTGCAGGCAGGGCACGGCGGCGGACAGGCCGTTGGTCCAGCTGATGGAGAAGATCTTGTTCTGCTCATAGCTGCCGTCCGAGCGCTCTTTGGTGATGCCGACATAGTTTTTATCGTCGGGCAGCCAAGCGTCGCGGGTAACGGCCCCGGCCAGCAGCTCTGCCGCGTGGGAGGGGGTCGTGCCGGGGCGCGGCGGCGTGTGCCACAGCCCATAGACGGCCTCCAGCGCCGCGTACAGCGTGCGCTCGCCATCCACTGCGACAAAATCATAGAGGTACAGCGGGAAGGCAACGCTCTCCCCCGCCGCCAGCGTCAAGCAGTTTTCACCCATCGGGGCGCGGGGCTTGATGTTGTGGGACTGCACAAACAGCCAGGGCGCGTTTTCGTACCCCAGCGTGTAGCCGACACTGCCCGTGTTCAGTGAGCAGGTAAAGCCTGCAAACTGTGCGAACGTTCCCGCCCTGCCGGGCTGCCAGGGTTGCAGCACGCCGTTTTGGCGCACGAAATATGGCGCAGCCGAGAGCCCATACCACCGTCCGCCGTCCAGCAGGAAGGCTGCGGGGTGGCTGAGGCGATCAGCGCGGACCATCCACCAAGGCGATGCAGGAAACTCCGGTGTACCTGCCCGCAGCCTTGGGTAGCGGTTGTCAACGCGGATCGGGGCCTCGCCGCGATTGCGGCCGTAGAGGAATCCGGGCAAGAAAAAACGCGGTGCATCGTAAGCAACGCAGAGTTCCAGCTTAACAACGCCGCGCCATGGGGCGGCGGCGTTGTTGGTCAGCGTCACCTGCCAGACCGCCGGATCGGCCAAAGTCGAAACGCCGTGGTCATAGGCAAAGTCCAGCGTCAGCGGCGTTTCAGCCAGCGGGCGGTAGTCCTCATCGTCCGCCGACCGGGCCGTGCAGACAAATTGCATCATCATAGGATTCTCCTTTTTTACTATATCAGAACGCCTTACAGCGGCCAAATGCGGTATCGGCCGCTGAGGGCCAGCAGGGCAAAGAAGTACAGGCAGTTGTCGTAATAGCGGCGTGGGCCATCCCGCAGGGGCGTGTTCCAGAAACGGCGCACGCAAACCTCGGCGTTGGGGCCGTCCTGCATGTACATATAGTGCATGACCCAACTCCATAGTGCGTCAAATTCGGCCTTGTGATCAGTCTGTACGCAGAGCATCATGCCGTAGCTCATGCCCTCGGTACGGACGTCGTGGTTGCCCGTGTCCTCGATGTAGGCAAGACCCGGCCCGGTGGGGTGGTAGAAGCGGTGGGCCTCGTCCCCATAAAAAATGGTATGAAACGTATTTTCAATGCGTGCGTCGATCTCCGCCTGCGCATAGCCCAGCTCCGCAAAAACGTTGCGATAGTGTGTGGGCAGGGTAACTGCTGCCATAAATCGGCCCCTTTCGTTGTTCAGTTTTGGCTCAATATAGCAGGTTTCAGCGGCAAAATCAAGGGGGTACCGGGCTCGATTTTCAACAGGGCAACATAAATACAGCACCCCTGCATTCCACTTATAACGCAGTGTAACCGTGGAATTTAGTGCAAAAATGACGCATTTTGCAAGAAAAGCCCCGTCGTTTTCGGGACTTTCGGCTTTTGCAATGCTTATTTTGTGCTATTTTTCAGGCTGTGCAAATTTTGACGATGCCGAACAAGCGCAGCAGGTAGGAAAAATTCGCGGCACATTATGCACCATTTATCCATAATGATGACACGAAAGTTACAATTCGTTTCTCGAATCGCACAAAAACTGTGTTTTTCTTTCTAGCACATTGCACAAAAAACAATCAACAAGTCTGCAAAAACAGCAGATATTGATAAGATACATAGCAAAAAATGAGAAGCATGCATTTTCGGAATGCGGTATAATAACGACAGATGATTTGTTTGGCCTGTGATGAGCTCACCAAACATAAGACACAGACAATTCAGAAAAGAGTGAAGCAAACGGTGTTGGACAAGATCGCACCCAAGGACCCAACGGCCAAACGCCCGGGATTTTATGTGCTGCTGGACAAGCCGGTCGGCGGCCTGCCGAGCAATGACGGCGTAGGCCACTACCCCGTTTATATCAATGATGACCGCCTTGTAACTTTCGCCAAGATGGTCGGCGGCATTGACGATGAGAACATTCTGGAAATGCTCCGCACGGCCAAGGGCTTCCGCAAGCTCGTGCACAGCGTCGGCGTCAGCATCGTCGGCGACCTGCCCGACAAGGTCGTGACCTTCACCCTCGGCTTTTCCGGGAAACTGGGCAGCGGCGGCAGCCGCAACAGCATGAAGATTACCACCGATGGCACCGAGCACATCATGGTCATGGATGAGCAGCAGTGGTCCGACAGCGACGAGACGCCGCAGGAGTTTCTATTCGAGCTCGTCAAACCGAAGGACATCGCCACGGCCACCGTCAAGCTCTACTTGAACAACGGCTACACAGTCCCCGAGGTTGACCCCGACCCGCCCGTGGCTTTCGATACGCCCGCCTACGGCGAGATGATCGCCCGCAGCTGCCTGAGCACCGGCAACAACATCCGTATCAAGCGTGTGTTGCAGCAGCTCCGCGATGGCAAGCCCACGACGATCGCCTTCCTGGGCGGCTCCATCACACAGGGCGCGGGTGCGGTTCCCTCGCAGGAAATGTGCTACGCGCGCAAGACCTATGAGGCCATCTGCGAAAGGTACACACCCGACCACGGCGCACATGTCCGCTACATCAAAGCGGGCGTTGGCGGCACGCCCTGCCAGCTCGGCATCATCCGCTATGACCGCGACATCACCCGCGACGGTGCGGTGCAGCCCGATCTGATCATCGTCGAGTTCGCCGTCAACGACGAGGCTGACGAGACGAAGGGCCTGATGCACGAGAGCCTGATCCAAAAGATCTGGTCAGCCCCCAATGAGCCCGCCGTTGTGATGCTGTTCAGCGTTTTTGCCAACGACTGGAACCTGAAGGATCGCTTGGCTCCCATCGGTTGGCGGCATGAGCTGCCGATGGTCAATGTGCTGGACGCCGTCAGCCCGCAGTTCCGCGTTGGTGTCGGTGAGCGCAGCGTCATCACCCGCCGCCAGTACTTCTACGATGTGTTCCATCCCTCCAACAGCGGGCACCGCATCATGCGGGACTGCCTCATGTATATGCTGGACCGGCTGGACAAGCAGCAGGAAGGGCCTGCCCCGAAAGAGCTCGCCCCCTACTACGGTTTCGACTTTGCCGAGACGAAGCTGCTGGACCGCAGTGTGAACCCCTTTGACGCGGTCATCGACCCCGGCTGCTTCACCGAGACGGACACCGATTTACAGAGCGTGCCCTTCGACTTCGAGGATGTCAACACCCCCGAGTTCCCCCACAACTGGAAGAAGGGCGCGGGCGACAACCCGTTCACGATGGACATCACCTGCCGCAGCATCCAGCTCGTTTTTAAGGATTCGGGCAGCAAGGAGTTCGGCGCGGCAGTCGTCACGGTAGACGGCAAAGAGGTCGCGGCCTACGACCCGCGGCAGGCCGGTTGGACCCACTGCCATGCGGCCATTATCTTAAAGGAAGAAACCGCGCAGCGGCACCACATCGAAATCAAGATGCAGGAGCCGGGCACGGACAAAGTATTCACCATTTTAGGCTTCGGCGTTCTGTAAAGGACACGGAAGAACAGGAGGAAGCATTATGAAGAGAACCAAGAATCCCGCTAAAGAGGCTGAGTACCGCAAGTGTGCGGCCGACCTCGTTGCGCAGATGACCCTGCACGAGAAGGTCAGCCAGATGCTGAGCTGGGCTCCCGCGATCGAGCGTCTGGGCATCCCCGCTTACAACTGGTGGAGCGAGGGCATCCACGGTGTCGGCCGCGCGGGCACTGCCACCGTCTTCCCCCAGGCCATCGGCATGGCCGCCGCCTTTGACGAGGACATGATGGAGCAGGTCGGCAACGCCATCGGCGTTGAGGCTCGCGGCAAGTACAATATGTGCCGCGCCCACGGCGACCGCGACATTTTCAAGGGTCTGACCGTCTGGGCCCCCAACATCAACATCTTCCGCGATCCCCGCTGGGGCCGTGGCCACGAAACTTACGGCGAGGATCCGTTCCTGACGAGCCGCCTCGGCGTCCGCTTTGTTGAGGGTATGCAGGGCGACGATCCCGATTACCTGCAGGCCGCCGCCTGCGCCAAGCATTTCGCCGTACACTCTGGCCCCGAAAGCGACCGCCACCACTTTAACGCCATCGTCTCCAAGCAGGACCTGTGGGAGACCTACCTGCCCGCCTTCCGCGCACTGGTCAAGGAAGCCGGTGTCGAGGCCGTCATGGGTGCGTACAACCGCACGAATGGCGAGCCCTGCTGCGGCAGCAAGACCCTGCTAAAGGATATCCTGCGTGACAAGTGGCATTTTGACGGCCACGTTACCTCCGACTGCTGGGCCATCAAGGACTTCCATACCGGCCACATGGTCACGGACGGCCCTGTAGAGTCCGTCGCACTGGCCGTCAACAACGGCTGCGACCTGAACTGCGGCGACCTTTACGTTTACCTTGAGCAGGCCGTCGCCGAGGGCAAGCTTTCCGAAGAGAAGATCGACGAGAGCCTGACCCGCCTGTATGTGACCCGCATGCGTCTGGGTATGTTTGATGCCGAGGATCAGGTTCCTTATAATAAAGTTGGCTACGACGTTGTCGACAGCGCCGAGATGAAGGCCCTGAACCTGAAAGTCGCCGACAATATCATGACGCTGCTGAAGAACGACGGCACGCTGCCGCTGGACAAGTCCAAGCTGCACACCGTCGGCGTCATCGGCCCCAATGCCGACAGTCGCAAGGCGCTGCTGGGCAACTATGAGGGCACTGCCTCCCGCTACACCACCGTGCTGGAGGGCATTGAAGATTACCTCGGCGACGATGTGAAAGTCCGCTACTCGCAGGGCTGCCACCTCTACGCCGACAACATCCACGGCTTGGCCGAGTCCAACGAGCTGATGAGCGAGGTCAAGGGCGTCTGCGAGGAGAGCGATGTCGTTATCGCAGTCCTCGGTCTGGATGCCGGCCTTGAGGGTGAGGAGGGCGACCAGGGCAACCAGTTCGCCAGCGGCGACAAGCCGAACCTGAAGCTCCCCGGCCATCAGGAGGAAGTCCTGAAAGCCTGCGTTGAGAGCGGCAAGCCTGTTGTTCTGGTTCTGCTGGGCGGCAGTGCATTGGCTGTCAACTATGCAGATGAGCACGCAAGCGCCATTCTCGAAGCCTGGTATCCCGGTGCCCGTGGCGGCGAGGCTGTGGCCCGCGCTCTGTTCGGTGAGACGAACCCGCAGGGCAAACTGCCCGTCACCTTCTACCACAGCGACCGTGACCTGCCGGAGTTTACCGACTACGCCATGAAGGGCCGCACCTACCGCTACATGGAGAAGGAAGCCCTTTACCCCTTCGGCTACGGCCTGTCCTACACGAAGTTCGGCTTCAAGAACGCTGCTGTCAGCGCAAATGAGGCAGACTCCAACGGCCTCGATGTGACGGTGGACGTCACGAACGAGGGTTCCGTTGCGGGCCGCGAGAGCGTGGAGGTTTACGTCAAGGCCGAGCGCGAGAACACCCCGAACGCCCAGCTGAAAGGCCTTGCCAAGGTCGAGCTGCAGCCCGGTGAGACGAAGCAGGTCAAAATTCACCTGCCGCTGGCCGCCTTCGCCCTCTGCAATGAGGAAGGCACGCCGATCGTTGAGGCAGGCAGCTACAGCGTTTATGTCGGTGCTTCCCAGCCTGATGCCCGCAGCGTAGCGCTGATGGGTCAGGCCCCCGCAAAGCTGACTGTCACCCAGTCCGCAACGCAGGCCCTTGACCTGTGATTGATATTAGGAAGGAGAGACAGAACCATGCCCAAGACCGCACAAAAAGGCGCTTCTGTGGCCACTGTCAAGAAGCAGGGTGCCGTGATGAAGCACATTAAAAAGTACTGGCAATGGTACGCAATGATGTTCATTCCCATTGTGTACTACATCGTGTTCCGCTACATCCCGATGTTCGGCAACATCATTGCGTTCCGCCGCTACCGCGCCGGCAGCAGCATCTTCGGCGATGAATGGAGCGGCCTGAAGTACTTCAACCAGTTCATGAAGGATCAGAACTTCTGGCGTGCGTTCAAGAACACACTGCTGTTGAACTTCAAGTATCTGATCATCAGCTTCCCGCTGACGCTGATCTTCGCCCTGTTGCTGAACGAGGTCAAGAATGTTCACTTCAAGAAGATTGTGCAGACGATCTCCTACCTGCCCCACTTCATCTCGATGGTCATCGTTGCGGGCATGGTCCGCGAGATTCTGTCCACCAGCGGTCCCATCAACAACCTCATCACCAAGCTGGGCGGCGAGGCCGTCACCTTCATCTCCCTGCCCGAGTGGTTCACGACGATCTTTGTTACCACGGGCGTATGGCAGGGCCTCGGCTGGGGCACCATCCTTTACTTGGCTGCCATGTCCGGCATCAACACCGAACTGTACGAGGCTGCTGAGCTGGACGGCGCAAACCGCTTCCAGCAGTGCCTGCACGTTACCATCCCCGCCATCCTGCCCACCATCTCCACCCTGTTGGTTCTGAACATCGGCAGCCTGTGCGGTTCCGCCGCTTTCGAGAAGGTCTTCCTGCTGTACCCCCCCACCACCTATGAAACGGCCGACATCATCGCCACCTACGTCTACCGCATGGGCCTTGGCTCCGGCAACTACAGCTACGCAACGGCCGTCGGCCTGTTCCAAGGTGTCATCAACCTGGTCCTGCTCACGGTTGCCAACAAGGTCTCCTCTTGGCTGACCGGCAGCGGTTTGTGGTAATTAGGAGGATAAAATAATGGCAAAAGCAACTACTATGGGCCCCATGAAGATCAAGGAATCCGCCAGTTACCGCGTGTTCAAGGTCTTTAACGCCATCATCCTGACGCTGATCAGCGTTGCGATGCTCTACCCGTTCCTGTACTTGGTCGCCCAGTCCTTCTCCTCTACGCAGGCGATCGTTGCAGGCGAAGTCGGCCTGATCCCGAAGGACTTCAACATCTCCACATATAAATACGTCATCACCGACGGCAAGTTCATCCCCTATTACGGCAACACCATTGTGTACTCCATCATTGGCACGGTCTGCGCTCTGCTGTTCAGCGCCCTGCTGGCCTATCCCCTTTCCAAGGCGGAGCTGTACGGCGGCAAGGCCATCAACAAGTTCATCATTTTCACGATGTACTTTAGCGGCGGCATGATCCCCAACTACATTTTGATGGTTTCCTTGGGTCTGCGCGATACCGTGGCATCCTTCATCCTGCCCGGCATGATCTCCACCTACTACGTCATCCTGATGCGTTCCTTCTTCCTCACTCTCCCCCGTGAGCTGGAAGAAGCCGGCGAGATCGACGGCCTGGACTTGTGGGGCGTGTTCTGGCGCATCGCCATCCCCCTGTCCAAGCCCATCATTGCCACCATGACACTGTTCTACGTCGTCCAGTACTGGAACGACTGGTTTGATGCTTTCCTCTACTTGGATACGACCACGAAATGGCCCGTTGCCTACTATCTGCGCCAGCTCATCAGCAGCGCTTCCGGCACAAGTGCCGATGCAGGCGACGCCATGCAGATCGCTTCCAACATCAAGTCCTGCGCCATGGTGCTGACGTCCGCTCCCATCATTTGCATCTACCCCTTCATCCAGAAGTATTTCGTGCAGGGCATGATGCTGGGCGGCGTTAAGGGCTAACGTTTTCGCGTTAGTGCTCTGCGTCCCGTTTTTCCACTGTCTTAAAACCGACGCCGACTCCGGTGCCGGATGAAAGAAAACGCCTGTTTTCCCAGGGCCTTCCGGGGAGCAGGAAAAAACGTAATGGAGGTTACGAAACATGAAAAAGCTCACATCCCTCGTGCTGGCTACCGGCATGGTGCTGTCTCTGGCTGCCTGCGGCGGCTCCGGCAGCTCCACGGCTGCAAGCACCACCAACACCGATGGCAGCACTGCTACCACCGACACCGCTGCTGCGGACGAGTCGAACCTCGGCTATGAGTACGGCGAGCACTTCCACTCTGACGAGCCTGTCACCTACACGATGTTCTTCAACGACAACCCCGCCTATCCCATGAACGACAAGTGGATCAGCGAGGGCGTCTTTAAGGCCATCGAGGAGGCCACCAACGTCCATCTGGAACTGACCGTCGTTGACAACTCCAACTACACCGATAAGGTTTCCTTGGCCGTTTCTTCCGGCACTGCCCTCTACATCATCCCCAAGATTTACACTGAAACTGCGTATGTCACCGGCGGCGGCGTTGTCCCCGTCTCCGACTATGTCCAGTATATGCCCAACTACTCCAACTTCGTCGAGGAGTACAACATGCAGGACGACTTGGCCACCATCACGCAGGCCGACGGCAAGTACTACCGCCTGCCCGGCCTGAAGGAGACCGCTCTGCAGGATTACACCTTCCTCGTCCGCAAGGACATCTTTGACGCTGCCGGCTACGATGTCGCCGAGCTGGAAAAGGATTGGACCTGGGACAAGTTCGCCGACGTGCTGATCGGCGTCAAGAAGTACATGGTCGAGCAGGGCATGTGCGGCGAGAATGACTACATCTGGTCCGATATGTGGTGCGGCCAGACCTCCGGTTACGGTCAGGGCGGCAACCTGCTGAAGCTGCTGGGTGCCTCCTACGATATCAACACCGGCTGGGCCATCACCACCAACTACGGTCTGGTCTATGACCCCGACAGCGATTCCTTCGTTGACGGCTCTGTCTCCGACAAATACAAGCAGGCCTACACTGTCCTGCAGAAGCTCGTCCAGAACAAGGTCCTTGACCCCGAGACCTGGACCCAGGATGACGACACCGCGCTGAACAAGTTCTACCGCGGCGAGACCGTCATCATGTCCACCAACCGTGCCCAGTACGCCGTCCAGGACGCCAAGGTCAAGGAGCAGCTGGGCGAGGGCAACTACGAGCTGTACCGCATCCTCACTCCCATCGGCACATCCGACTATCAGGCCGAGAACCAGCGCCTTGAGTGCGGTATCATGATCTCTTCCAACGCTCTGAAAGAGCTGGGCGAGGACGAGTTCATCAAGATGATGCGCTTTGTTGACTGGCTGTGGTACTCTGACGAGGGCCTGACCCTGACCAAGTGGGGCAAAGAGGGCGAGACCTACACCGTCACCGACGGCGCTTACAGCCTGACCCCCGGTTACTACTGCAAAGGCCTGTCCATCGGACAGACCTCCGACGATCAGATCGACCTGCGTGAAGAGCTGGGCTACGCCTGCGGCAACTTCATGTATGGCGGCAACACCGAGCTGCTGACCAGCAACTTCACCGAGGATCTGCGTGACTTCTACGACCGTCAGGGCCAGTACCGCAAGCTGCGCCCGCTGGATCCCACCGTTACCTTCGACGAGGATCAGCTGGAGATGCTGAACCTGTGGGGCACCCCCATGACCGATACCGTCAACGCTTGGACCTGCAAGTTTGCCATGAATCAGGCCGACATCAACAACGATTGGGATACCTACGTTGCTGAGGTCGAAGCCCAGAACATGCAGAACATCGTTGATATGTACAACGACACCTACAACGCAAGCAAGTAATTTGTTTGGAAACTGACTGTCCCTGCGACAGTGATGCAACTGCCGGGGGCAGCCTCACGTAACAACATGGGGCTGCCCCCGGTTTGCTGTTTATGGTACGCAAGTACCGCGCCCCGGTGACGGGGCGCACCGTGTGTGCCCGACACGGCCATGTCGGACCTGCACGGCACTTCCCGTCACATCCCCTTACCCTTATGAAAAGGAGCTGTTCCTTATGAAACGCACCGATTTCAGCGTCGACTGGCTGTTTGCCGCCTGCGCGCCGGATACCGAGCTGCTGCCTTGGAACGCGCAGTTCACCCCCGTCGACCTGCCCCACGATTGGCAGATTCGCCACGCGGACGATCTGTACCGCGATGGCACACTGTTCTACCGCAAATATTTCTTCGTCACCGATGTACCCGGCACCCGCCGCATGCTTTGGTTCGGCGGGGCCTACATGGATACGACCGTTTTCGTCAACGGCACCGAAGTCGGCCAATGGAAGTACGGCTACACGTCGTTCTGGTTCGACATCACCGACGCGCTGCATGAGGGCCAGAACGAGGTTCTTGTCCGCTGCAATCTGCGCCACCCCAACTCCCGCTGGTACTCCGGTGCGGGCCTGTACCGCAATGTTGAACTGTGGGAGGCTCCCGACCTCCACTTGATGCCCGATGGACTGTATGTAGCTGCCAAAGAGGGCGACAACGGCGCTTGGACCGTGGCCGTCACTGCCGAGGCGGGTTCCGTCACCGCCGCCATCACGGGCCGCACGCTGACGCTGCATCTGACCGATGACAACGGCAGCCTTCTTGGCACTGCCGCCATCCCTGCCGATGCATGGGCTGCTCTCCCCTCCCCCGATGGCTGGCGCACGGGCAAGGAAACCGCGATTTACAAAGCCTCGCACACCTTCACGCTGCAAGACCCCGCATTGTGGGACTTGGACGCGCCGAGCTTCTACCACATCACGGCAGAGCTAACCGGCGCCGATGGCGTTACCGACACACTAACCACCCGCTTTGGCTGCCGCACCATCGAAGCCACACCCGACTGCGGGCTGCTGGTGAATCACAAGCGCGTTTTGATCAAGGGCGTCTGCATCCACCACGATTTCGGCTGTCTCGGTTCGGCGTTTGAGTACAGCGCCGCCAAGCGTCAGCTTGAAATCCTCAAGTCCATGGGGGTTAACAGCATCCGCACAGGTCACACACCGCCCGCGCCGCAGTTCATGGATCTGGCCGACGAGATGGGCATTTTGATGGATGTCGAGAGCTTCGACTGCTGGCGCAGAGGCAAGAACCCTTACGACTACGGCCGCTTCTTTGACGAGTGGCAGGAAAAGGATGTTGCTGCCTGGGTCCGCCGCGACCGCAACCACCCCAGCCTGCTGTTCTGGTGCATCGGCAACGAGATCTACGACACCCACGCGGGTTCCGAGGGCGCGGACACAATGCGGATGCTGCTGGCCGAGGTCGCCGCGCACGACCCTGCGCGCAACGGCATCCCAACGCTCGGTTCCAACTATATGCCGTGGGAAAATACACAGCACTGTGCCGATATCATCAAGGTCGCGGGCTATAATTACGGCGAGCGCCTCTACGCCAGCCACCACGAGAAGCACCCCGACTGGGTCATCTACGGCAGTGAAACATCGTCCATCGTGCAGAGCCGCGGCATCTACCACTTCCCGCTTTCGCAAAGCCTGCTGTCTGATGATGACCTGCAGTGCTCAAGCCTGGGCAACAGCCGCACAAGTTGGGGCGCGGAGAGCTGGGATGTCTGCCTGCAGAGCGAGCAGCGCTGGCCATTCACGCTGGGGCAGTACCTTTGGGCCGGGTGGGATTACATCGGCGAGCCGACACCTTACCACACGCGCAGCAGCTATTTCGGCACGATTGACACGGCAGGCTTCCCGAAGGATGCCTACTACGTTGTGCAGGCCGCGTGGCTCGACCCCAAAACACACCCAATGGTACACCTGTTCCCCTACTGGGACTTCAACGAAGGGCAGCTGATTGACCTCTGCGCTTGCACCAACGCCCACAGCGTAGAACTGTTTGTGAACGGCGAGAGCCTTGGCCGCAAGGTGCTGGACTCCGCCAAGGGCCGTACCGCCAGCTGGCAGGCAGCCTACCACCCCGGCAGCGTCAAGGTCGTAGCCTACGATGAAAACGGCAAGGTCGTGGCAACCGACGAGCAGGATTCCTTCGATGACAGCGCTATGGTCTGCCTGCAGGCTGACCGCAAGACGATTTCCGGCGATGGCCGTGAGCTTGCGTTTATTACAATCACAACCCGCGACAAGAACGGCAACCCTGTGCGCAACGCGAACGACTGCGTGACGGTCCGCGTAAATGGCGCGGGTGTGTTGGTGGGCCTTGACAACGGCGACAGCGCCGACCCCGACGAGTACCAGACCGACAGCCGCCGCCTTTTCAGCGGCATGCTGCTGGCCGTTGTGGCGGGCAATGGCCTCACCGGCACGATTACCGTGGATGTCACGGCCCCCGGCCTGCGCCCTGCAGTGCTGACGCTGAACGCCGCCCCGTTTGAGGGCCCCGTCCGCCGCCGTCTGCCGCCGCTGACCTTTGGCGGCAGCACGCAGGAAATCCCTGTGCGCAAGCTGACCCTGACCGCCGAGCGCACAGCGCTGGACAAGGAGCACCCCGTAACGCACATCACCGCCGCACGCCGGCCTGCAGCAGCAACCTTCACCGACATCGAGTGGCAGTTGACCGACGACAAGGGTGTGCCCGCCGTGAACGCGGCCATGCAGCCAGACGGTGACGTGCTGACGGTGACCGCCCTGGGCGATGGCACACTGCGGGTTCGCGCCCTGGCGCGCAACGGCCACGATGCGCCGCAGCTGATCTCCCAGTTGGAGTTGTCCATCTCTGGCGTCGGTCAGCTGCACAAGAACCCTTATGAATTTATCTCGGCCAGCCGTTTTGATGCGTCCTTCGGCGACATCGGCAACGGCAACGAGCGCGGCGTTTCCACCTCCCGCACGGGCCGCAGCTGGGTGCTGTTCGATGATATCGACTTTGGCCCCGATGGTGCAGATACGGTGGAGCTGCCAATCTTTGTGCTGGACGGAGAACCGACGACCTTCCGCTTCTGGGACGGCGAGCCCTACGCCGAGGGCAGTACAATGATCGGCGAGCGCGTCTACCACAAGCCCAAGCAGTGGAACGTCTACCAGCCCGACACCTTCAAGCTGGACAAGCTCCTGCGCGGCATCGGCAGGTTTGCCGTGGAGCTGAACGTGAAGGTCCACATCAAGGGCTTTACCTTCACCCGTCATTCTCGCGCATGGGATACCCTGGCTGCGGGCGCGTGCGATGCCGTCTATGGCGATTCCTTTACCCGCGACGGGTCGCGTGTGCTGGGCATCGGCAACAATGTCTCGCTGCTGTTTGACCGCATGGACTTTGGCGAGACCGGCTGCTGCGGCATCCGCATTACGGGCCGCAGCCCGTTGCCCGCCAACACGGTGCATCTGATGTTTGCCGCTGCAGACGGCGGTGAGACCGAGCGCCGTGTGGTCGAGTTTGGCCCACAGGCCGATTGGGGCGAGCAAACCTTCACGTTTGAGCCCGTCACGGGGGCGCGGCAAGTCACGTTCCTCTTCCTGCCCGGCACGCAGTTTGACTTTGATTCCTTTACATTTATTTGAGGCAACTACCTATGAACCACGAAATTTATGCGGACCATGCCGCCACCGCGCCCATTGAGCCGCTGGCGCTGGAGGCCATGTATACCGCTTACCAAGAGTACGCGAACCCCGCCGCACTCTACCGCAGCGCCCTGCACACCAAGCAGACCGTGGAAAAAGCACGGCTGACCGTGGCGGAAAATCTGGGCTGCACCCCCGACCATATATTTTTCACCTCCGGCGGCAGCGAGAGCAACACCTGGGCCATCCGTGGCACGGTGCCGCAGGGCGGCCATGTGGTCACAACGCCCATCGAGCACCACTCGGTTCTGAACGCCTGCGCGTCAATCCGGGACGACGGCGGCCGCATGACAACGCTGGAGGTTGACGGGTTCGGCCGCGTTGTACCTGAAAGCTTGACCCGCGCCCTGGCGGCCCACCCCAACCTGGTCAGCTTGCAGTACGCCAACAACGAGGTAGGCGTTGTACAGAACATCCCCGCGCCGGCAGCGCTCTGCCGTGAGGCGGATGTGCTGCTGCACGTTGACGCTGTGCAGGCTGCGGGACACCTGGCCATCCCGCTGGACGGCATCGATTTTCTGTCGGCGTCGGCCCACAAGTTCGGCGGGCCGAAGGGCATCGGCTTCTTGTATGTGCGCGAGCCTCGCAAACTGCGCCCGCTGATTTACGGCGGCAGTCAACAGTACGGCCTGCGCCCCGGCACTGAGCCCGCAGCGCTGATTGCGGGCTTGGCCGCAGCGTTCAAGGTCACCTGCGCCGAGCGCCGCCAGCGCACTGCCAAAAAGCGTGCCCTGGCCGAGGAGTTTTGGCAGACGCTGCATGCTGCCCGGCCCGAAGCACGGCTGCACACCCCTGCGGACGGCCTGCCGGGCCTGCTGAGCGTTGGCCTACCCGGCCGCAGCGGCCAGCGGCTGACCTACCAGCTGGATGTAGCAGGGGTCAGTGTCTCCCCCGGCGCAGCGTGCGACAACCGCGGCGTGCAGGAACCCTCCCACGTTTTGATGGCTCTGGGCGGCACTGCGGCCGAGGATGCGCTGTCGACCTTACGTTTCAGCTTCGGCAGTGCGAACCGCCCCGGCGACGGCAAAGAAGCTGCGGAACGGCTGATAAAAATTCTGGAACAACAATAATTTTATTCACATATATAGGAGGTTTTACCATGGCATTTACCAAGTGCTGGCTGGCATACCCGGAGATTAGGGGCTGCCATTGCGACGCGATTTCTCTGCATACCGAGCTGACGGGCGAAACCATCGACCGCGCCAAGGCAGAACTGGCCGAGGGCTTCAAGGGCCTGTACGGCGCAGCGCTGACCGAGGGCGACGACATCACCCTGGCGCTGGACATGGCCCTGGACCCTGAGGGTTACCGCTTGAAGGCCGCCGACGGCCATTGCACCATCGAGGGCGGCAGCGAAGTAGGCGTTTTGTACGGCGTTTTTGCACTGCTGCGCAATCTGCAGACTGCAGGCAAGGCGTGGGCGCAGTTCACCGCCGATGAGGAGAAGGCACCATCCAACCGCCTGCGCATGCTGAACCACTGGGACAACATGGACGGCAGCATTGAGCGCGGCTACTCCGGCGATTCCTTCTTTTTCAAAGATTCCGAAATTCTAATCGATGTACCGCGTTTGACGGCTTACGCCCGTATGCTCGCGTCCGTGGGCATCAACGGCATCACAATCAATAACGTCAACGTCAAGGACGCCGCCAGCTGGCTCATCACCGACCGCTACTTCGGCGCCCTGCAGGAGTATCTGAAAATCTTCACCCCCTACGGCGTCAAGCTGTATCTGAGCATCAACTTTGCCGCCCCGATGGAGCTGGGCGGCATGGACTCCGCCGACCCCTGCGACCCCGCTGTGGCCAAGTGGTGGGCGGATAAGGCCCAGGAGGTCTGGGCAAACCTGCCCGGCCTGGGTGGTTTCCTGGTAAAGGCCGACTCCGAGGGCCGCCCCGGCCCCTTCACCTACGGTCGCAACCAGGCCGACGGCGCAAACATGCTGGCCGATGCCGTGGCCCCCTGCGGCGGTCACATTGTCTGGCGTTGTTTCGTCTACAACTGCCAGCAGGATTGGCGCAATACCAAGATTGACCGCGCCCGCGCAGGCTACGACTATTTTATGCCGCTGGACGGAACCTTCCGCGACAACGTCACGCTGCAAATCAAGAACGGCCCCATGGACTTCCAGGTGCGCGAACCGGTCTCCCCGCTGATTGGCGGCCTGCAGCACACCCACATTGCCGTGGAGTTCCAAATTGCGCAGGAGTACACGGGCCAGCAGCGCCACGTCTGCTACTTGATGCCCTGGTTCCGCCAGATTTTGGACTTCGACATGCACACCCGCCCGAACGGCGACGCCCATGTGCGTGCGCTGATCCAAGGCGCGGGCAACGGAATGGTGGCCGTGACCAACACCGGCAACGATGAAAACTGGACCGGCCACGACCTGGCCGCTGCGAACCTCTACGGATTCGGCCGCTTGAGCTATGACACCACGCTGGACCCCGCCGTGATTGCCGGCGAGTGGCTGCGGCTGACCTTCGGCAACAATGAGCCTGTGGAAAAGACGCTGCACCGCATTTTGATGCAGTCCTGGCCCACCTATGAAAAATACAACGCCCCCCTGGGCGTGGGCTGGATGGTCAACCCCAACTACCACTACGGCCCCAACGTTGACGGTTATGAGTACAGCCGCTGGGGCTGCTACCACCGCGCCTCCTTCGACGGCATTGGCATTGACCGCTCGCCCACGGGCAGCGATTACTGCCACCAGTACGCCCCCGAACTGGCCGAAATGTACGCCAATGTGGAGACCTGCCCCGAAGAGCTGCTGCTCTTCTTCCACCACATGCCGTACAACTATGTGCTCAAGAGCGGCAAAACGATCCTGCAGCACATCTACGACACCCACTTCGAGGGTGCCGAGGACGCCGCGCGGTTCTACGACGAGGTTGTGACGCTGAAGCCTTACCTGGATCCTGCCGTGTACGCCCGCCTGGAGGCACGCTTTGCCCACCAGAAGGAGCACGCCTGTGAGTGGCGCGATGTCATCAACACCTACTTCTACCGCAAAACGGGCATCGGCGATGCCCACGGCCGCAAAATTTACGAATGATTAAAA
>OLRU01001744.1_pt1 | contig 17460 bp, 21 predicted proteins | sample 1672961 | NCBI WGS metagenome assembly OLRU01 (sample SAMEA3136741, study PRJEB25190) | human gut metagenome | biome: human gut; feature: human-associated habitat; material: faeces | place: Austria | collected 2013
GCACACCACTATGTCCAGATGACCGACGACGACGCCATGGACGAGAATCCCCAGATCGCCGCCGTGAAGCTGAACGAAGACGATGAGACCGAGTCCTTTGTCATCGGCTGGAGCAGCACCAGTGGAACCGGCATGGAGCAGGAAAACGACATCAAGCTGGCCGCTGTGGATGCCGATGGCAACCGGGTCACCGGCTTTGTGGACTCCCTCTCCAACCTGATCGCCAACACCGGCGTCCGGGTCAACGCGGACTTCCGCTTCTCCCGCAATGCCGATACTCTGAACGACCTCTCCATCCTCTGGAAGGAGAGCGCCGTGAGCGAGGAGGAGATAACGAAGGAGATGACGGCGGAGAATAGTGTGCCGGCCAACTACGACTATCTCAGCGGCCTGCGCTTCCGGACAGATGGCGGAAATATCTCTGTCACCGCCGCCCAGCGCATCGCCCAGATGGAAGCGTCGACGGTCATCGACAACTTCGACGCCTATGTGAAAGACGGCAAGCTGATCTCCGTTCTCCAGGGCACTTACTATGATTATGAGAACGCGGAACCAGTTCTAATTGCAGATACAGAGAACTACACCGTATATCTGCCTGCGGAAAAGACCAGCATCTATCTGGGCTCCGGCGCCTACACCGATACCCTGCGGGTGGACTCCGTGATCCCCGACTACCAGAACATCAAGAAGGGAATGTCCATCCCCGTTCAGATCAGCGTCACCAACCTGGGCACTCAGCCCATGAGCAGTGTCACTGTGAAAATCGGCAAGGACAGCAAAACCTTCACCGCCGGTACGGACGGCTTTGTGGCTGTCGCCCCCGGCGAGACCCGCGCTCTGACCGTGTTCCACACAGTCACCGATACCGATGGACAGATCGACGATCCCACATACACCCTCACCAGCACCTTCCAGAGCGGAAGCAGTTCCGAGGCGAAGGGTACCCTGACCCTCAACATCCCCGACCTGGGCATCGCCGGAAGCGAGACCCTGCTGGAAGCCCAGGACGGTCAGCGCGTCCTCCAGTTTACCCTGTATAACAACAGCGACGCGGCTCTGGCTGGCTCTGACCGCAGCGTCAAGTTCAACCTGTACAGCGACCCCGAGTGTACCCAGCCCATCCCCGCCCAGTATTTCCAGGAGATCGTCACCCTCGCTGACGGTGAGGAGGCGCTGAAGACCATCAACGGTGAAGAACTCGCCAAGATCGACGAGGGCTACTACACCGTGCAGTACCGTTTTAACCTGGCTGAGTACATCCAGCAGACAGACGAAAACAGTAAGAAGATCTACGCGGATGAGGCCGGCGAGGTCCGGGACGGCGGCATCAACCTCTACGCCAAGGCATGGGTGGAGGTAACGGACGAGAACGGCGCGGGCGAGATGCTGGAGTGCATCGACACCAACAACATTGTCCCCATCCATCTGGAGAGTCTGCTCAAGCAGGCCGACGGCGAGCACGTGACCATCAGCCAGGGACTGGAAAAGAACGGAAACAGCACCACAGTGGATGTGACCCTGAACAACAACTCCATCGTGGACAGTAAGACCGGCAACGTGGTGGTCTGGCTGTACGATGCGAATGACAATGTGGTGGACATCCAGCAGAGCTACGCCACGGAGGACGACCTGATCACCCTGATGCCGGAAGAGCGCAAGATGATGTCCTTCACCTTTGACAAACCCGGCGTCCGCGCCGAGGTTTCCTATGGCGATCTGGGCTGGAGGGCGACGCCCCGACCCTCACAGACCTGTTGTTCAGCGGTCTGGCTACCTTGTCCGACTTCGTAAAGCAGGAGAACGGAAACTATGCGGCCTCTGTGGAGGTGTCTCAGGTGTCCTCTACCACAGTTACAGCCATGGCTGCTGCCCCTAATGCAACGATTAAAGTCAATGGGCAGGCTTTGGAGCCGGCAGGTATGGTGCTCGACCTGAGCCGTGGCGAAAATGTGCTGACAGTAGAGGTCACTTCTGGCGGCGAAGAACTGACCTATACGCTGACCGTCCAGAACAACTGGCCCTCCAGCGGCGGCAGTGGCGGCGGGAGCAGCTCCAGCGTCAGCCACACGATCACCGTGCAGGAGGATACGGAGCACGGCACGGTCACGGTCAGCCCGGAGAAGGCCAAGGGCGGCCAGACTGTGATCATCACCGCCAAGCCCGACGAGGGCTATCAGGTGGGCAAGGTCACCGTCACCGACAAAAACGGCGACACGATCAAGGTTACCGACAAGGGCAACGGGGTCTACACCTTCACCATGCCGAACAGTGCGGTGAGCGTGGATGTGACCTTTGTGCCGGAAGGCCAGTGGACCAACCCCTTCGTGGATGTGGCGGAGGACGCCTGGTACTACGACGCGGTGCGGTATGTCAACGAGAGCGGCCTCATGGCCGGCACCAGCGCCAACACCTTTGCGCCCGACCTGACCACCACCCGTGGCATGATCGTAACGATCCTCTACCGGCTGGCAGGCTCCCCCAATATCGAGGACGAGATCTGGGGCTATCCCTTTAAGGATGTGGACGCCGACGCCTGGTACGCGACGGCAGTTTACTGGGCGCGGATGAACGGCATCGTGGCCGGATACAGCGACGAGCGATTCGGCCCCAACGACACCATCACCCGCGAGCAGATGGCGACCATCCTGTACCGCTATGCCCAGTACAAGGGCTATGATACCACGGCCAAGGCGGATCTGAGCAAGTATACCGACGCCGCACAGGTCGGCTCCTGGGCTTTGGAATCCATCCGCTGGGCCAACGCCGAGGGCCTGGTCAGCGGCACCAGCGCCACCACGCTGACCCCCAAGGGCAGCGCGACCCGGGCGCAGGCAGCGATGATCCTGACCCGGTTCTGCCAGAATATCACAAAGTAGGCAAATTTGATGTGGGGGATATGAATGAAGAAACGCCCCTTTTGACCGAGTACCAGCGGGACATCCGCCGCCCAACCTCATACAGCCCTACGAGGCGCAGACAACCGAGTGGTTGTCTGCGCCTCAGCTTGTCAAAAAACCATGCTGGTGGCGAGGTTTTTCTGCTGTAAATAGAGAAAAAAGGGGGGCTAAGGATGGAAAATTGGAGAAGGAATTCTCGAAAAGATATCGTGATGGTGGATGTAGATGCCTTAGTCCCCAAGGATCATTTGTTGCGCAAGATAGAAGCTGTAATGGATTATGAATGGCTGTATGCACGTCTAAGTCCATATTATTGCGCAGATAACGGCTATCCCGGAGCAGATCCAGTGGTGTTAATCAAAATGGTGCTGCTTCAGCATCTGTATGGGCTCCCATCATTGCGCCAGACACACTGGGAGATTCAAGTAAATATTAAACTGCTGGAAGCAGGAAAATATCACCTGTTTGGGGATAGCCATGCTGAACTGCTGAGTGCGGAGGGACAGTTGACATCTGATACCTACACGCTGGAAACCCTCTTGAAGGCCCCGGAGATCGCACGGCAAGTTTCCGTTGTCGAGGTCGGAGATCAGCAAATGGCCTTCCACTTCGTAGATGACAAGTTTGTACATACTCTGCGCCAGGGCAAATACGCTTTCTTTTCTGGTCAACATAAGCACGACTTTCAGATGGTCGATGTGTCTACACCTGTTGTTGATTCCAGTGTTCCTGTGTATATTTTCATGTTGATCCCCTCTTCCTTCTATATAAAAGTGGAGATCTCCGAGTATCAAAGAGGACGGCTGTACTTCAATCAGAAGTTTGAATCTGTTCTGGAACCGGGTACATACTACTTCTGGAAAAAATAACATCCGAGTTGATGTCGGTATTGTGGATACTCGGTTGACACAGATGAACATCACTGGCTAGGAGATCCTGACACAGGACAAGGTTTCCCTGCGTATCAACTTTGTCTGTAACTACCGTATCATCGATTATGTGAAGGTGCTGACGGAAATCGATGACTACTCTGAGCAGTTGCATGTTGCGGCCCAACTTGCAATGCGGGAGTACGTCGGAAAACACAAACTGGATGAGATACTGGAGAATAAAGATCAGATCTCCCAGTATGTAATTCAGCAGCTCCGGGAGAAGGCTCCCACGCTGTTTCTAGAAATTGTGGATGGCGGTGTTAAGGACATCGTTCTCCCTGGAGAGATCCGTGACATCATGAATACTGTACTGGTTGCTGAAAAGCGTGCCCAGGCAAGTGTAATTACCCGCAGAGAGGAGGTTGCCTCCACCAGATCCCTACTCAATACCGCAAAACTGATGGAAGAGAACCAAACACTCTACTGGCTCAAAGAGTTGGAGTACATTGAACGGATCTGTGGTAATGTCGGCAACATCAACCTGAATGGATCTGGAGATCTGCTCGCACAACTGAGCACGATCCTGGGTAGACGGGCATCCTAACAGAATCATGGGCCGGTATGGCAGCGCTGACTTCAGTGCAGCCTGCTAGCCTATTGCCCAATCTAGAGGAAATATGAGAGAACACGATCAAGTTATTGATGAGAAATTGCAGCATCGGAAGAAGTCTAAAACTGCATCGACCTCCAACAGCAGCAAGCGCGCAGACCATAAGCATCAGTATGAGAGAGTGATTGTGAAGTCCTTTCTCGGCTATCGCTGGGGGCGCAGGTGCAGCGTATGTGGCCGCTTTGATGACCGCCTCAAATATGCACTTTCAGCAAATAGTAGGGATTTTATGAAAGCCGAAGCGATTGGAAAACCAGGTATCTGGTCTTCGGATTATCTCTCTATCGCTGAGATTCGTAGCAAATATCCAGATGTACCAATCTTTGAATTAGGTGAAGGATACCAATATAAGGAGATTGAAAATGATTGAAGTAACTGGACTTCACAACTGTGCAAAGTGTTTTTGTGAAACGATAGAAGGAACTGCTAGAGAACAAATTCAGGCCGTCTGCGACCGGGAGGAATTTGCAAATTCTAAAATCCGCATCATGCCGGATGTTCATGCTGGTAAGGGCTGCACTATTGGTACTACAATGACGATCACGGACAAAATCGTCCCCGGCATGGTTGGAGTCGATATTGGATGTGGCATGGAAACCACTCGCCTCCAGGAGACGGAGATTGACTTTGCTAAGCTGGATCAGGTCATTAGGGAGTATATCCCCAGTGGGCGTGAAGTGCGCGATACTCCTCACGCGTTGAATGCAGAGATTGACCTTTCTGCACTTCGGTGTGCTGATCTGGTTAATCTGGACCGGGCTCGCCGCAGCATCGGCACCCTGGGTGGCGGCAACAACTTCATTGAAGTTGATCGTGGTAGCGACAGATCTTTGTATCTGGTAGTCCACTCCGGTAGCCGCTACCTTGGTACTGAAGTTGCAAACTTCTATCAGGATGAAGGACGCCGTGCTCTGTGGGGCGGTGCAAACTACCAAATCTAGCAGGCGATTACCGAACTGAAGGCGCAGGGACGCCAGAAGGAGATTGAGAGCACCATCAAGCAGTTGAAGAAAGAGCATCACTTGGAAATTCCAAAGGATTTGGCATATGTGGAAGGAAGACTGTTTGAGGACTATATCCATGACATGAAGATCGTGTAACACTTTGCTACGCTTAACCGCAAGGCAATGACGGATGTGATACTCCGTTGCATAGGATTGACCCGTGTGGACGAGTTTACCACAATTCACAACTACATTGACACAGATGAAATGATTCTGCGCAAGGGCAGCGTTTCTGCAAAAGCCGGGGAGAAGTTACTGATTCCCATCAATATGCGAGATGGCAGCCTCCTGTACATCGGCAAGGGAAATGAGGATTGGAACTGCTCAGCGCCACACGGCGCTGGCCGCCTGAGGAGCCGGAAGGCGGCCTTCAATGCGCTCTCTATGGAGAAGTTTGCGGCGGAAATGCAAGGTATTTATACGACCTGTGTTGTGCCGGACGCTCTGGATGAAATAGTCGGCCAAATCGGGCCTACTGCCAAGATTGTGGATTGTATCAAGCCTATCTATAATTTCAAGGCAGCGGACTGAGGAGATACCAGGATGAACGATTTCGATGCAATTAGGCAACTCGATGTTGAAAAGATGGAGAATTTTCTGGATCAGGTCTTCCTGGCAGGACTAAATACGGGGATGTACGCTGCGACTTTGAATGATACTCCTAAAGTGCGGGCTGAGCTACTGGACAGAGATTCATTTGATTTGGCGTGGCTTTCTGTGAAAGCGGAAAAAGCTACACTAGGAGAGCCAGCCAAGGATGGGGACGGTTATCTACTTGATGCACTTGCCACAGCAATTCTAAGAAGTGCAGGTATACCTCTGGCAGAAGATGAACAAAATGGACATATAGATTCGTGAAAAACTAATGGAGATCGAGCATAGTGAAAAGTGCCATATTCTTCTGGCCGTTGAGTCTGGAAGACGCGCTTGGGGTTTTCCCTCTCCGGACAGCGACTATGATGTGCGATTTATTTATGTGAGACCGATGGAACACTATCTCAAGTTAGAGCAGACAAGAGATGTTATCGAACTGCCTATCAACGACTTGCTTGATATGAATGGCTGGGATCTGAAGAAGGCACTGTGCCTGCTGCATCGCTCTAACCCAACCTATATTCGAGTGGTTCTCTTCACCTATCATCTACAAGCAAACCGACTTTGTAAAGAAGTTTAAACCAATTCTGCGTCAGTATTTCTCTTCTAAGAGTGGCCTCTGGCATTACTTACATATGGCTGAGGGAAACTATGGAGAGTATCTACAGAGTGATATGGTTAAGGCCAAAAAGTATTTCTATGTGCTGCGTCCGATCCTCGCTTGTCACTGGATTTTAGAGAAACAGGCGCCTCCTCCAATGCGCTTCTCTGAACTTGTTGAGAGTCAGTTGGACAGCAGCATAAAGGCCGAAGTGGCGGAACTTCTGGAATTAAAGATGAATGCGCCGGAAGTCAAGATGATTCCGCGTGTTGATAAAATCAATCAATACCTGGAGGATAGCATTAGGGAAGTGCGGGAAACAATCAAACAGATGTTAACCAAGGAGATCCATAGCTGGGACGAGTTGGATGCGCTCTTCTTGTCTAAATTGGGGAAATGATATATGATCGTTCTACCACCACAAGTAAATTTGGGTTTCGCTCCCGTTGGTCGCTCCACCCTCGGTGATTGAAATGCTCGGGCGAAGTGAATTCGCCCTGCGCCAAGGTTTTGCCTGTGGCAAAACGCTTGTACGGCGCAAAGGCGCCGCCAGCCAGAAGGCGGGTTGGATGTTTCTCAAAAAAATTGCAAACGACCTGAGAGGATTTGGATTGTTATCCCTTGACATACGGGTCAGTACGCATAGCTGGCGATTGCAGCGGTCAGTAAAACCGTGACGTAAGATACACCGTTGGTTCGAGTTTGAAATAGGTATCTTCCTATGATAGAATAAAAGAAAAACCCGGAAAACCGAAGTTTTCCGGGGTAACTGATAACAAAATCAGCGCTTGCTGAACTGAGGCGCACGACGGGCGGCCTTGAGGCCGTACTTCTTACGCTCCTTCATACGAGGATCGCGGGTGAGGAAGCCGGCGGCCTTCAGGGCGGGGCGGAACTCCTCGTTGGCCAGCAGCAGGGCGCGGGCCACACCGTGACGGATGGCGCCGGCCTGGCCGGTGACGCCGCCGCCAGTGACGGTGGCAACGATGTCCACCTTGCCCAGCTGCTCGGTGGTGACCAGGGGCTGGCGGACCAGCAGCTTCAGGGTCTCCAGGCCGAAGTAATCATCGATGTCACGGCCGTTGATGGTGATGGAACCGGTCCCGTTGGGGAACAGATGCACACGGGCCACGGAGGACTTCCGACGGCCGGTACCGTAAAAATAAGGCTTCTTGCTCTTATACATGATCGTCTACCTCCTGCTTACTCGGCAGCCCAGATCTCGGGCTTCTGGGCGGCGTGCTCGTGCTCACCGCCGCGATAAATCTTCAGGCGGGTCAGAGAATCCTTGCTGATGATGTTCTTGGGCAGCATCCCGCGGACAGCCAGCTTCATGGCCAGCTCAGGGCGCTCGCTCATCAGGGTGCGGTACTTGACTTCCTTCAGGCCGCCGACCCAGCCGGAGTGGTGGCGATAGTACTTCTGATCCAGCTTCTTGCCGGTCAGAATGGCCTTCTCAGCGTTGATGATGATCACGCAGTCGCCGCAGTCAGCGTGGGGGGTGAACTCGGGCTTATGCTTGCCGCGCAGCAGGGTAGCGGCGGTGGCAGCGGTCTTGCCCAGGGGCTTGTTCGCAGCGTCCAGGACATACCACTTACGCTCGATGTTACCCTTGTTGGCCATAAAAGTGGACATAGGTAAAACCTCCATTTTCCTCTACTTTACTTATCAAAAAGTTGATTTACAACAAAATCAGCTGCTCCACTGTACAAGCGGAACATTTTGTATTATAGTAGTTGGGCGGCGCGGTGTCAACCTGTTTTTTCTTGATTTTTGATTCATGCGCTGAAATCTCTTGTTTTCTCTTTTTATCGCAGTATATCTCTTGTTTTCTCGATTTCAATTTTCGATTTTAATGACTGAAAATGTTCCGGAAACCGGAGCTTTTCCCCTTGGGAGGACGTAAAATGAACCGTATTCTTTCCTTGGTCCGCCGCTGTGTGGAGGACTATGAGATGATCGCCCCCAATGACCGCATCGCCGTAGGCGTCTCCGGCGGAAAGGACTCGCTGATGCTGCTGATGGCCCTGGCCAAGCTGCGGGAATTTTATCCCATCCCGTTCCAGGTGGAGGCCTTCCCCCTGGACATGGGACACGCCGATGGCCGTCCGGGGATGGATTTTGCGCCGGTGGCCCGGCTGTGCCGGGAGCTGGACGTCCCCTTCACCCTGCTGGAGAGCGAGATACACCACATTATTTTTGATGTGCGCAGGGAGAAGAATCCCTGCTCCATGTGCGCCAAAATGCGCCGGGGAGCACTGCACAGCGCCCTGAAGGAGCGGGGACTGAACAAGATCGCTCTGGGGCACCACTACGATGACGCAGTAGAGACCTTTTTCCTGTCTCTGATCTTCGAAGGGCGGCTCTCCTGCTTCCAGCCGGTGACCTGGCTGGACCGGACGGAGATCACCCAGATCCGCCCTCTGCTCTACTGCGGAGAAAACCTGATCCGCCACACGGCGGAGCGTCTTGACCTGCCTGTGGTGGAAAACCCCTGCCCCGCCAACGGGAACACCAAGCGACAGGAGATCAAGGAGCTGATCTATGAGCTGAATGGACGCTATCCGGGGCTGAAGGCCCGGGCCTTTGGCGCCATGCAGCGCCTCCCTCTGCCGGAGTGGGGGCCGGTGGAGCACCGCAGGCGGCCCCTGCCTGAGGAGCTGGGAGATTTTCAGTAAATTTGACCGAAGAAAATTCCCGGTCCGTATGGAAACCGGGCGGCCGGGGTGATATAATAGGGGCTGTTTTGGGGGAGACCCCCCGTTCCGGGTGAAATACCGGACGGCTGGATACAATACGGAGTGACAATGATACCGCGGGCCTGTCCCGCGTGGAGAGGAGCCGATACCAATGAGCGAAGAGACTGTATACACCGCCAACCCGGGCAAGCAGCTGATCCGTACCGTGGACGGTGTGGACTATCAGCGCATCCCCATCAAGACCCACTTGATCACCAAGGCGGACCGCATGGAGGACGTGGTGCTTCAGTACGCCGGGGACAGGATGCAGGAGGGGGACATCCTCTTTATTTCCGAAAAGGCGGTGGCCTGCACCCAGAGCCGTGCCATCCCCATGGAGGACATCAAGCCCCGCAAGCTGGCCGTTACCCTCAGCCGCTATGTCACCAAGACCCCCGCCGGCATCGGCCTGGGCATCCCGGAGACCATGGAGATGGCCCTTCAGGAGTGCGGCACCCTGCGGATCCTCTTTGCCGCCTTTTGCAGCGTGATCGGCAAGCTCTTCCGCCAGCGGGGCTGGTTCTATATCGTCGCCGGACCCAAGGCCCGGGGCATCGACGGCCCCACCGAGGGGACCATCCCCCCCTATGACCACTATGTGGTCCTCACCCCCGACGACCCCAACGGGACTGCCAGGAAGCTGGCCGCCGCCCTGGGGCATCCGGTGGCCATTGTGGACATCAATGACCTGGGAGCCAACATCCTGGGCTTCTCCCAAAAGGAGCCTTCCATGGACCAGCTGGCCAGGATCCTGGGGGACAACCCCCTGGGCCAGTCCAGCGAGTCTACCCCCATGGGCATCATCCGTAAGGTCTGACCCGGTCAAGCAAAAGCGTTCCATCTGCTCCGCTGAGATCTCTTTGCTCTCAGCGGAGCATTTTTGTCGCCCGACCCACCCGTTTCGTGATACAATACCTTTAAACATAGAAAGGAGGCGGTTGGTATGTCAATTCGCTGTCCGTGGTGCGGTTCCCCTGTGACAGTCCGGGGAAGCCGCTGGGAGTGCGGCTGGTGCGGGGACTGCGGGGATCTGTCCTCCCTCCCCGATGCCAGAAGGGCTGCGACAGGCTTGAAACGCAAGGAGCGCGCGGAGCAGATCAACCGAGCGCTGGTCCCGCTGGAACAGGGGGCGTTTTCTATTCTGGAGGGAATGAGGATCTATTGCGGCGGGGAGGAGGGAGCCCAGGATCCGCTCTGGAAGCTGACTGCCTACGGGGTCTCCAGGGGTCTGCGCTCCGCTGGGGGGCTGGAACCTGATCGGCTGGGGCTGCTCCGCGCGTTTTTCGCAAAGTATCCGGTTCTGGACGCAAAGAAGCTCCTGGCCATTGCCCAGGCTGGTACAGAGGTCTTTGCTCCAGAGTTCGCACTCTCAAAAGAACAGCTGGGCTCCTTCTGGCAGGCACTTCTGCCCCAGATCCCCGCCGGCGGCTCCGACCCTGTCTGGCCTGACTGGTTATGCCGGATCCTGGAGGGTCTGTGCGAGGTAGAGGGATTTTTCTGCGGCGGGGACAGTGCGCCGTCCTCCGAAGACTATGAGGCGGTCCTGGTCCACCACTGGAAGGCGTATTTTCACGACTACTTTTCTCCGGAGGAGACGGTGCGGTGCTGGGACCTTGCCCGCAACGAGAACGCGCTGTGCGAGCTGCTGCTCCATCGCTTTCCCCACGTCTTTTCCCCCCAGGAGCAGCAGCTGATCCAGGATGGGCTTACCGATGCGCTTTTGGAGGCCGTCCGCCGCCGGGATCCCGCCCTGGCCCTGCGGCTGTGGCGCACCCTGCTGGATGCGGCCCAGGAGCATCTGAAGGAACCGGAGGCCGCAGAGGTGCTTCTGGATGAGTCTGTGGAGCCTTATATGTGGGACGACGACTTCCTCCGGACGGTTCTGGAGCAGTTGGGGGCCGACGAGCGCTTCGCCCGGCAGCTGTTTCTCCACAGCGCCTATACCGGTCACGTCCAGGAGGTCCTTCTGGACGCCTGCGCCCGCTGGGGGAACGCCGGACTGCGGGACCATCTGGAGTCGCTGCTGCGTCAAAATCCCCAGGCCCGGGGATTTGGCTGACGCTGCCCGCCCGAGGTTCTCCGTTGCGTTCCGGGAAAAAATCAGCTATAATGGTGGGGAGCTCAGACCCGCCCCGTGGCGGGACCGGAGCAATATAAAGGATCAGGAGGTCTCAGGATATGTACACTTTGTTGGAACTGCTGGAACAGGACTGCACGCAGTCCCCGGCACAGCTGGCCGCACAGGCAGGCATGACCGAGGCAGAGGTAAAGGAGGAGCTCCGGCGGCTGGAGGAGAGCGGCGCGATCCTCGGCTATCAGGCTATCATCGACTGGGACCGGGTGAAGCGGGAGAACGTTACCGCCCTGATCGAGGTGAAGGTGGTGCCCCAGAGCCTCGACGGCTTTGACCGCATCGCGGAGCGCATCTACCAGTATGACGAGGTAGAGAGTATGTACCTGATGAGCGGCGCCTTCGACCTGACCGTCATCCTTTCAGGCCGCACCCTGCGGGAGGTGGCCCAGTTCGTGGGCGAGCGCCTGGCCCCTCTGGAGGGGGTCACCAGCACCGCCACCCACTTCATTTTGAAGAAATATAAGGAAAAGCATCTGGTATTCCGCCGCCCGGAGCCACAGGAAAGGGAGTTTGTCTTTTCATGAACTACGATCAGATCATTTCTCAGAAGATCCAGAATATCAAGCCCTCGGGCATCCGCAAGTTTTTTGACATCCTGGAGGAGATGACCGACGCCATCTCCCTGGGCATCGGCGAGCCCGATTTTGTCACCCCCTGGCACATCCGGGACGCGGGTATCTACTCCCTGGAGCGGGGCCACACCAAGTATACCTCCAACGCCGGTATGCTGGAGCTGCGGCGGGAGATCGCCAACTATCTCCGCCGCCGCTTTGACCTGGAATATGACTACACCAATCAGATCCTGGTCACCGTGGGCGGGAGCGAGGCCATTGACCTGGCCCTCCGGGTCCTGGTGAATCCCAGGGACGAGGTCATCATTCCCGTGCCCTCCTTTGTGTGCTACGGCCCGCTGACCGAGATGGCCGGAGGCGTCCCCGTCTATGTGGAGCTGACGGCGGAGAACGGCTTCCGCCTCACCCCGGAACAGCTGAAGGCGGCCATCACCCCCCGCACCAAGGCCCTCGTGCTCCCCTTCCCCAGCAACCCCACCGGCGGCATTATGGAGCGCCGGGACCTGGAGGCCATCGCCCAGGTGCTGGAGGACAACGACATCATGGTCATCTCCGACGAGATCTATGCCGAGCTCACCTATGGCCAGCGCCATGTCTCTCCGGCCAATCTCACCCAGCTGTATGACCGGACCGTGGTGGTCAACGGCTTCTCCAAGAGCCACGCCATGACCGGCTGGCGCATGGGCTACGTCTGCGCGCCCCAGCCCATGATTGCCGCCCTGACCAAGCTGCACCAGTTCGGGATCATGTCCGCCCCCACCACCAGCCAGTACGCCGCCATCGAGGCCATGCGCAGCGGAGATGAGGACATTGCCCACATGAGGGAGGAGTATGACAGCCGCCGCCGCTATCTGGTGGAAAACCTGAACCGCATCGGCCTGGACTGCTTCGAGCCCAAGGGGGCCTTCTATGTGTTCCCCTGCATCCGCTCCAGCGGCCTAAGCTCTGAGGAGTTCTGCGAGCGCTTCCTCCGGGAGGAGAAGGTGGCCGTCATCCCCGGCACCGCCTTCGGACCCGGGGGAGAGGGCTATGTCCGGGCCTGCTACGCCTCCTCCATGCGGGACCTCACGGAGTCCATCAGCCGCCTGGACAACTTCCTTCAGAACCTGCGGCGCAAGCAGGGGAGAGAACAATAACGCGGAATACCCGCAAGGGGTACGCCCATCCGTAAGGCGGCAAAGCCGCCAACGGTTGGGCAATGCAGGAATGCAGAATGCGCGCCTGCGGGCGGGACGAGGGGACGGCCCGATGAGAAATCGGGCCCTACGAAATACGCGCCGCACGCAGGGACGCATTGCGATGCGCCAGCCCGTCACGCCTTTGGCGTGCCACCTCACTTTTCAAGGGAGGCTTTTCCGGGCGTACATCAACCATAAAAAGGAGAATCACAATGAATGTTGTTTGTTTGGACATGGAGGGCGTTCTGGTCCCGGAGATCTGGATCGCCTTCGCCGAGGCCAGCGGGATCCCCGAGCTGAAGCGCACCACCCGGGACGAGCCCGATTATGACAAGCTGATGCGCTGGCGTCTGGATATTTTGAAGGAGCATGGCCTTGGGATCCGGGAGATCCAGGACACCATCGCCAAGATCGACCCGCTTCCCGGGGCCAAGGAGTTTTTGGACGCCCTGCGGAGAGAGACCCAGGTCATCATCCTCAGCGACACCTTTGAGCAGTTTGCCAAGCCCCTGATGGAGAAGCTGGATTGGCCCACCATCTTCTGCAACACCCTGGAGGTGGCGGACAGCGGCGAGATCACCGGCTTCCGGATGCGCTGTCCCCAGTCCAAGCTGACCACGGTGCGGGGCCTTCAGTCCATCGGCTATGACACCATCGCCGCCGGGGACAGCTTCAACGACCTGGGCATGATCCAGGCCAGCAAGGCGGGCTTCCTCTTCAAGTCCACCGACGCCATCAAGGCCGACCACCCGGAGGTGCCCGCCTATGAGGAGTTCGGCGACCTGCTTCAGGCCATCCGGGCGGCGCTGGACTGACCCGCAGACGCGCCCATATCCGGAGAGATAGACCGGACGTTCTTTGGAAAGAGGTGGATCTACATGGATCAAGATAAACTTCCCTTCCTGCCCGCGGACATTCTCCTGCCCCGGGACTGTGAGTACAGCAAATGGAGCGTGGTGGCCTGCGACCAGTACACCTCCCAGCCGGAGTACTGGAAGCGGGTGGAGGAACGGGTGGGCTCCGCCCCATCCACCCTGCGCCTTGTCCTGCCGGAGAGCCGGCTGGAGGGCCCCGACACCCAGAGCGACATCATGGAGATCAACAGCGCGATGAGCCGCTATCTCCGGGAGGACCGGTTCCAGGTCCACCCCAACGCGGTCTTTTACATCGAGCGCACCCTGGACAGCGGCAAGATCCGCCGCGGTCTGGTGGGACGGATCGATCTGGAGCAGTACGACTATGAGCCCGGCTCCGCCGCCCCCATCCGGGCCACCGAGGGGACGGTGCTCTCCCGCATCCCGCCCCGGGTGGCGGTGCGGAAAAACGCCCCCATCGAGCTGCCCCATGTGATGCTGCTGGCCGACGACCCGGACCGGACCGTGATCGAGCCGCTGTCCGGCCAGACGGCGGAGATGCGCCCCCTCTACGACTTCGGCCTGATGGAGCGGGGCGGGCACATCCGGGGCTGGGAGCTGACCCCGGCCCAGTGGGAGCAGGCCGCCCGCGCCCTGGCCGCCCTGGCCGACCCCGACGCCTTTAATGCCCGGTACCGCACCAGCGGCCTGCCCGTGATGCTCTTTGCCGTGGGGGACGGGAACCACTCCCTGGCCACCGCCAAGGAGTGCTATGAGCGGCAGAAGAAGCTCTGTCCGCCGGAGCAGTGGGACAGCCTGCCATCCCGGTACGCCCTGGTGGAGCTGAACAACCTCCATGACGATTCCCTGGAGTTCGAGCCCATCCACCGGGTGGTGTTTGGGGCAGATCCAGATGCGCTTCTGGACGCCTTTTCCGCTTTCTATCCAGACAGCAGCCGGACGGACCATCTGGAGGGCCACCAGCTGACCTGGGTGGCCGGAGACCAGGAGGGAACCGTGTCAGTCCCTCAGCCCTCCGCCCAGCTACCTGTGGGCACCTTGCAGCGCTTTCTGGACGAGTACCTCCGCTCCCATCCTGAGGCCCGGGTGGACTACATCCACGGAGCGGATGTGGTGCGCAGCCTGGCCGCCCAGCCGAATACCGTAGGCTTTCTTCTGCCCGCCATGGGCAAGGAGGAACTGTTCCCCACGGTGATCCACGACGGGGTGCTGCCCCGCAAGACCTTCTCCATGGGGGAGGCCCACGACAAGCGGTTCTATCTGGAGGCCCGGCGCATCCGGGCCTGACCGACGAGGTGATTTTGTGGAGATACAGGCCTTTGCCAAGCTGAATCTGACGCTGGACGTGCTGGGGAAGCGGCCGGACGGCTATCACGATCTGCGGATGGTGATGCAGTCCATCACCCTTTGCGACACGCTGACCCTCGCCCCCAACCAGGGCCAGGGCCTGCGGGTGAGCACCGACCTGCACTTTCTCCCCACCGGGGAAAAAAATCTGGCCGCCATGGCCGCGCGCCGCTTCTGGGAGGCTCTGGGCCGCCCCGCTGAGGATCTGGACATCTGTATCCAGAAGCGCATCCCTGTGTGCGCCGGCATGGCCGGCGGAAGCACCGACGCCGCCGCCGTCCTCCGGGCCCTGAACCAGCGGGCGGGCAGCCCCCTCACCCCGGCAGAGCTGGCACGGGTGGGGGAGCAGGTGGGCTCTGACGTGCCCTACTGCGTTTTGGGCGGCACCGCCCTGGCGGAGGGCAGGGGAGAGCGCCTCACTCCGCTGCCCGCCCTGCCCCGCTGCTGGGTGGTGGTCTGCAAGCCGGAGTTCGCCATCTCCACGCCGGAGCTCTTTGCCCGCATCGACAGCGTCCGCCTGCGCTGCCGTCCCGACACAGACGGCCTGCTCTCCGCCCTGGAGGAAGGGGACCTGGGGGGAGCCGCCCGGCGGATGTACAACGTATTTGAGGACGTCCTTCCCCCGCGGCAGCGGGACCGGGTGGGGGAGCTGGAAAACGCACTGATCCAGGCAGGGGCCCTGGGGGCCAATATGAGCGGCACCGGCCCCACGGCCTTCGGCCTGTTTGACTGTCCGGAGGCGGCGGAGGAGGCACGGGCTGTTCTGGCGGAGAACTGCCGGGACACATTTTTGTGCCAGACGGTTTAAAAGAACAAAAAGCCGTCCATCCTATCTGTACCGCAGGTACTACTACATAGGATGGACGGTGTTTTTATGCTGGATCGGAATTTGAAGCGCTGGGAGCTGGCTCTGATGTTCGGGCTGCTGTGTGGACTGCTGGGCGGCTTCTGGCTGGACCGGGAGCAGACCCAGCTGGCCGGCCGGGTGATCCGCTTTCATGTGATCGCCAACTCGGACAGCCCGGAGGACCAGGCGCTGAAGCTTCAGGTGCGGGACCGGGTGCTGGCCGAGACGGAGACCTTTTACCCCGAGCGCGCCACTCTGGAGGAGGCCAGGGCCGCCCTGGAGGCCCACCTGGAGGAGCTGGCCGCGGCGGGTCAGGCGGCGGTGACAGAGGCGGGGCGAGCGAGCCGGTGACCGCCCGCCTGGAGCGGTGCTGGTTCCCCACCAAGGAGTATGACGGCTTTGCCCTCCCCGCCGGGGAGTACACCGCCCTGCGTGTCGTCATCGGCGAGGGGCAGGGGCAGAACTGGTGGTGTGTGGCCTTCCCGCCTCTCTGTCTGGAGGCCGCCTCCGAGACGGTGGACGAGGCAGCGGCGGCGGGATACTTCTCCCCGGGCCAGGCTGCCCTAATCACCGAGGAGGACCGGGGCTATGTGCTGAAATTTAGGGCCATGGAGCTGCTGGGGGAGTGGAAGGGCTTTTTGTTCCACTGAAAAACAGTTCCGTCGCAGAATTGAGAAATTCTGCGGCGGGTTATCTTCTGACTGAAACAGACAAAATGGAGGAAGTTTCCGTAAAATGAGCGAGCGTTGGGCCCAAATGAGTGCGAACGACCAGAAACAGGTGGCTCACCTGCGTCTATGTGGAAAACTTTTCTGTTTTTGCACGGCTACGAGGTCATTTTCAGGGACACACGGGTTTGGAGCCTGCCCTGTTCCCACTTCATCCATAGTTTTTCAGCTCAAAAATCGGCGCCAGCAGGAACAACTCAGTGCGGATATTGTCCTTGCTTCTGGTCAGAAAGCAGCGGAATCCAAAGCCAAAAGCGCCCTCCACCTGGATGGAGCGGCAGAGACGCAGATGAATCCCATGACTGGTCTTGATGTTTTTGGTTGCCTGCTCTTGTTTCTCTCAGGACGTCTTCTGAAGCGTAAGCTTTTTGGGCTTGTCTGGGTCCTTGGCCCGGCAGCGCTG
>OLRU01001745.1_pt1 | contig 17454 bp, 10 predicted proteins | sample 1672961 | NCBI WGS metagenome assembly OLRU01 (sample SAMEA3136741, study PRJEB25190) | human gut metagenome | biome: human gut; feature: human-associated habitat; material: faeces | place: Austria | collected 2013
TGCGGAGAGCGACCATGTCAACCCGGCGCAGCGGGCCGTCATGGCGGCATTTCTATCCACGCTCTCCTTGCGGAGAGCGACCGTTGTCCAGCGCAATGTCCCGCTGGGCCTGCTTATTTCTATCCACGCTCTCCTTGCGGAGAGCGACCCTGCTGACCGGATATTGTCCGGTTCATGATATAGATTTCTATCCACGCTCTCCTTGCGGAGAGCGACAAAACCCGGTCACAGTTTCCATGTAGGCATTGGCCATTTCTATCCACGCTCTCCTTGCGGAGAGCGACCAAGGCCTGCCGCACCTGGACATACGAGCGCTTGATTTCTATCCACGCTCTCCTTGCGGAGAGCGACGGCGCAAGCAGCAAGTACATGAGCTATGGCTGGGATTTCTATCCACGCTCTCCTTGCGGAGAGCGACGATCTGCGGCAGATCTGCCACGACCTGTGCAAGATTTCCACCTATACGGTGAGCACGCGCAATGTGAAGGATGATACTACTGGCCAGTGGACCAAAGTCCCGTTTTACAAGTTTGAACCGAAAGATTCTGTCGGCTGCGATAGTCACGGAAGTCTTTCCTGTTACCGCATTATGGCAACCGGAATGCAGTTGTCCATGGAAGAATTCGCTGCGGTGAATAATCATATGGGCGTTTCGAATGCGGCAAATGCAAATACTGTCTGGACCTGCTATGAGATGCACCCGCTGTCTTGGCTGCTGCATGTGGCGGATGAGGCGGCTACCGCACTTGACAAAATCTAACAGAACATCACAATGCTGCTCTTGGCAACAAGGGCAGCAACTTTTTTAGGAGTGAAAACAATGAGCCGAATTGCGTATTTTGAATGTAGGGAAGACAATCATGATAAGTTCTATCTGATGACCGAAGACCCTACCGGGACAACTTTTGTAGCACGGTGGGGACGTATCGGCACAGAAGGCAGCTTTTGCGCGTACTCAATTTCTAATTGGAACAAGAAACTTCATGAACGTCTTAGTCACGGCTATGTGGACAGAACGCAGGATTATCTCGATGGCAAAATTAACGGCCCGGCTGCATGGACGGAAGTAGGCGGTGCCAAGTACAAGATGTCTGGCATTCGCAAAAATTGGCTGGGGCATGAGCTCTATAAGATTGTTGCAACCAAAACATTTGAGACCGTTGAAGGCTATGAAGTTCAGGCCGGAGAAACTGGCGGATGGATTGAAAAGCCTGAAAATCTCGACCAGGACGGCCAGTGCTGGGTTGCTGACGAAGCCATTGTCTTTGGCGGCTCTGCCTGCGTGAAAGATAATGCACTCGTTGCAGATAAAGCTGTTTGTGAAGGCTCGGTTTGTGAAGATGCCGTTGTACGCGGTGAGGTTTCGATTAAGAGCAAAGCAATTTGCATGGGACATTCCCTTATCTGCGATTCTGCTATCGTTAATGGAATCGTAAGAGGATATGCAACGGTTGCAGAAAAGGCAAACGTTAAAGAAGGCACCCTCGTTGAAGGCGATACTTATTACATTCAAAGTTAAGGAGAAAATATTATGAAAAAGAATAAGAAAGAAAATATCATCGTCAATGTGGAGAATGTCAAGACACGGTCTGGCTGGAACGGTGTAAAGCCGTATACCCGGATTCACACGCCGAAAGTCGTGTATACCCGGAAAGGCCGTCGTAACGGGAAGGAGGCTCTCGTATGAGTAAAACTTATTGGAGCCAGCGTATCGAAGAACTGGCAAATTCCGAAAAAGCTGTACCGGATGCTGTATTCTTCACTTCGGAAGCATACCGCAACTACACAGAAACCGCAGCTAAGGACATGATTACCGGTGTCTGCGGATATCTGAGAAGATATGGATACAGCATCTCCGAAATGGAAGAAGACAGGCGTGTCAATGCATTGACAGTTGAAATGCTCCGGAATCCGGAGATAACCGCATACACAGACGGCTACAACATCTGTATTGGTACGAATAACAGCTTGGTGACTCTGCTGGATTCGAGAGAACTTCGGCACTACGCAATCCAGGGCTTTCGTGTTCATGAAGTCGCCCATGTCCTGTTTACGGATTTTCCAACCTTGAAAAACTGGGCTGGGCATTTGAGCCAGGGTATCTGGTGGCCGAAAATCCCGGACCGTGCATCGGAAAAAGATGGAGCAGAATTGACAAAACGACTGAAAAAGCCGGGATTCTGCAAGCCATTCGTTTCTATTGCACACAGCATTGAAAACGCCCTGGAGGACGGGTTTATCGAACGTGAAATTCAGGAAATGTACGGGGGCCTGGCAACCACTGAGCTGGCAACTTTGGACGAAGTACAAATTTCTGAGAGCGTTAGCTTTGGCGAAATGCTCAAGAAAAAATGCTCTCCGTTTGAAGCTATGCTCAACCAGATTCTGCTGTACGCCAAATATGACATTACGATGGATGACGGTATCCCAGATGAATACGTTCAGACGTTGGAAGACTGCGTCTTCGTGATTGACGATGTCAAGTACGAGCGCAATCCCAAGAAACGTCTCGAAGGTGTCAACGAGATTTGTTGTATCCTGTATCCTCTTGTGGCTGATTTGATTAAAGAACTGTCGAAAAAGCCGAAGCAAAAGAAAAGCTCCGGCCCAAAAAGCAGTAAGAGCGGGTCTGGTATTTGTATGCCCGGTCAAGCACAGGGCAGTGGCAATGACCAGTCTCAGTCTCAGCAGGGAAACGGTAATTCCCAGTCTCAGCCCCAGGCCCAAAACCAGCAGGGAAGTAGCAATTCTCAATCTCAGCAGGGAAATGCAACGTCCGATGGCGATGCTGATTCCAATTCTGGTGCAGGTGGAACTGAAAACAATGCGGATTCTGATAAGGAAGCGAGAGAAAGGCTTCAAAAGGCTCTGGAAAAGATTGAGCAAATTGCAAAGGATGCTGCTAAAAGAGCTGGCTTGACGGAAGGAAAGAACCAGAACTCGGAGAGCATCACGCATAGCTCGGCTCGGTCCCAGGAAGCTAAGGACCGCAATAACGGGAAACAGAACGCTAAAGCTGCTCAGGCGTCTGACAAGAGTAATTCTAGTGTTCAGTCGTCTGGTAAAGGCGGTTCTTCCGGTACACCTGACTTGTCTGCTGCAAAACGGGACATCAATTCGATTGAAAATGCCCGCAAGAAAGACGCGGCAACGGAAAAGGCAAATCGGGAAAAGAACAATGAACTGAACGAGGAAGCTCGACACATCAGTTCTGAAATCGGGACCAAAGTTACGGTTGACCGTGCGCAGGAAGTGAGTAAATCGAATGTCGCTGTTTACAACGAACTTTCGAATGACTTGCTTGTTGTGACGAAGAATCTGGAACGGCGGCTCAAAACCATGATTCGCGATGAGGAAAATGACGATACTGTTTCCGGTCTTCCCATGGGAAGCCGGGTGGAAGCTCGTCTGGCTTATCATCGGGATGGCAAGATTTTCAGCCGCAAGAACTTTCCTCGTGACAATCCGCGTCTTGCTGTCGGTTATCTGTGCGATGAATCCGGTTCCATGCGCGATGATGCGATTGAAGCTTCGATTCGTACTGGTATTATCATTCAGGACCTCTGTTACCGAATGGAATTGCCTTGTTATGTGTGCGGATTTACAACGTCTGGTTTTGGTCTGCAGATTATCAATTATGTGGACCAGGATATAGACGGGAAGGATAAGTACCGCATTACCGGTATGCAGTCTCGCTCTGGCACTCCGACTGGACCCGCAATGAAGTATATGGCCGAGAAACTCAAAAAGGAAACTGCTGAAAAGCGGCTTCTGATTGTGAGTACTGACGGGTGTTCCGCTTCCGGCCGTGACGGCATCCAGAAAACCATCAAAGAACTTTCCCGTTACGGAATTTTGGTTGTTGGTGCTGGTATTGGCTCTGCCCGTGCTCAGGTAGAAAATGAATTCGGCAAAAACTTTATTGATATTGGGAATCTTGAAGCGATGCCTCAGATTTTGTGCAATATCGTAAAGCGTAATCTCGCATAACAATTTTCGCACGGTGTTTGTATCTCTAAGGGATATGAATATCGTGCGATTTGTCGTATTATAAAGCAAAAGGAGAAACAAGTCATGAAAAATGTTTATTTCATTAAATGCACGCAGCTCAACCCAACTCACGAAGAAAAAACGATTGGATATGAAGATACGCTCGAAAAGTTTGAGTCTGTAACTTCGGAAGAATACATCAAAGCACACAAGAACTTTGCCGATGGAATTTGCAGCGCGACACTTGCCGATAGACTCCCGTACAACTACTGCATCGAGCGCTGCGGCAAAGAGCAGAAAGGTATGGTATACCTTACAGATTCCTTTGCTACAAAGTTGGCGGCACTGGCATATGGGGTGTCTGAGTGGTTGCTCGAATACTATACCGGTACAAGATGCTTTGCACATCTCAGCTTCGATGACTGTGATACCATGACAGATGTGCAGGTTCTGCCTATCGCCAATTGCGTCCTGAACAAAGAGGAAGGCGGCCTGTATGACACAACATGGAAACGCTATATTGAGACAGCAGCAAAAGACCTCGTGCCGAAAGAAGGACTGAGCAATGATAAGTATGCTGCGGTATGCCGTTGTGTCGAGGAAAAGCTGTATATCATCATCTACCGTACGGCTGTGTTGCTAAAAAATCACCCAGAGAAGCTGAGCATGACATGCAACATCAAAATCGATATCTACAATTTCGGCAAAATCATGTTTAACGAGATGCTTGCTGCCGGTATTCCGTTAGTTTGTGGCGCTTAAAAGTTTTATGTTTTGCGTGCTTGCACATTCGTGCGAAGTCAATAGAATAATAGCTGTACGATAGATAACAAACATCGAACGGACGTAATGCCTTTCGTACAATTCACAATTCGCTTAAAGAGGCGGACTTCTTGAGAAATCGAGAGGCCCGCCTCTTTTTGCATTATTAAAAAGGAGTGCAAATTATGGAAACAAAAATCACACGCGAACAGGTTTTAGAGACTATGGCGAACGCAAATCAGGTGGAAGGCTTTGACCCTCGCCTGGTAACGACTTGCTACAAGGACGCAGAAGGCAATGGTCGGATGTATTTGCAGGCCGAACCCGCCATGATGTGGTTCCGCCTGAAGCATCCCGGTGGACGCCTGGAACAGATTGTCTATCGGGCGAACGACATGGCAGCAACGGTCGAAGGCCGCGTCATCGATGAAAACGGAAACCTGTTGGCGAATGCTTTTGCCACGCGCTATCACGCCGATGACCAGTTCGGAAAGGATTACATCCAGAACGCTGGAACCGCTGCAATTCGCAAGGCTCTCGGTAACTGTGGATTTGGAACTCCCGCCAATGCAGAATACATCGAAGGAGTTACGGTTTGCCATGAGGCAGCCGAACTTACCGATGCTCCTGTTGACGACGGTGTAGAAGCCAAGATTCCTGTCCCGCCTATCCCGAAAGAAGTTGTTGAAGCTGAAAAGAAGACTGCAACGCGAACTCGGAAGACTGCCAAAAAGCAGGAACAGCCGAAAGAAGCTGCACCGATTGAAACCAATCCGCAGACTGAACCTGAACCGAAGCCTGAACCAGCATATACGCCGATTCCGGTTCCGCCTGTTCCCCGTGAGCAGGAAATTGCGAAAGAGCCTAAAACGTTGGAAGAAGCCTTGAGTTTCAAGGTTCCTTGTGGGCGCTATGGCGGTCAGACCATGAAGCAGTTATTGGACAGTGGCAACACTGCAGCCATCACTTATTTTCTGCGGCCTTTGTATACGGGGAAACCTGTTCAGGCTGCTGCTCGTATTCTTGCAGGTCAATATAACCTGTAAAGAACTATGGGTCAGAAAGGGGATGGTAAAAAAGAGAAAGGATGAATAACAAATGCTAAGCATGGAAGCAGTTCTTGGCGTCGTTGGAGCTAAGACACGAGGAGGAGTATCACGCACCGGCGAAATAGAAGTCCAATGTCCTATGGGGGTATGTGGCCATAAAAAGAAACCGGTGTATTTCTCTGTAAACTTAGAAAGAGGTCAGTATAACTGCTTCCATTGCTGCAGCGGATGTCCGTACAGTGGTGGAATAGTTGACCTATTTTGTCTGTTCAATGGACTTGACCCTAAGAAGCGGCAGGAAGCAAACAAAGCGTTGGCAAATGCTTTGGATGGTAAACCTGTCGAGTCAAGGGTTACGCTCAAGTATCAACCGGAGCCAACGGTCGATGTCAAATCGGATGAAGAATTGGATAAGGTATACCCGTAAAAGGAAAGAAAGCCGTTAAGCGTTCCATGGCTGCTGTTATTCTTGCATTTGCAATGACCGGATGCATTGCGCTTTCTGCGGTTTCTGACCTTGTCAGTAACTTCCTCAGTCTGGTTGTCATGGTCATCGCACGTATTATCTTGCAGTTTTGTGACCTTATTATGAATCCGCTGCTCGAAATTACGCAGATGACGACAGAAGAAGTCGCCCATTATATTCCTGGCTTTGCAATGAGTGGAAACGGCATTGGGGGCTATTTTTCACAAGCCATAATGGTAATTTCGACAACAATCGCCGGAGCACTGATTGCCGTTCGTATCATCTCGTATTTGATGGAAACTGCAGACGGCGCAAGGACCGAAAGCGTACCAAAACTGATTTGGAACGCTGCCTTTGGCATGGTTCTTACTCTTACAGGCAGTCACTTCCTTCAGTTGATGTTCGATGAAATCATTTCGCCTCTGACAACGGCGTTAAGTGAAGGCGTTACAGGTGGCGGATTGGGGGAGTTTTCGTTTGAAGACTCTGGCATGAAAATTATTGGCCAGACTGAATCTGGCGATGCGGCTGGAACAATAGTTGCATGGATGGGAGGTTTCTCGATTGTCGAAGGTGCTTCTCTGGTTGTCAGCATTGTGTTTCTGTTTTTGATTTGGTGGAACCTGATTAAGTTGGTACTTGAATGTGCGGAACGATACATCATTTGCGTCTTCACTATTTTGCTTTCGCCTCTGGCATTTGCCACGGCAACTAACGAAAGAACAAAAGATACGGCAGTCAACTGGATGCAGATGTTCTGGTCACAATGTGTTTTGCTGATTCTGAACATTTGGGTCGTTGGTATTGCACGAACGGCATTGAACATCGGATTGGTCGGCGCATCTGTTGAAAGCGTCGTGAAATGGGGCCTTGTCACATACGCATACCTCAAAATCGCACAAAAGCTGGACGATATGCTTGCAAAAGCCGGATTCCGCATCACAAGCACAACAGGTCTTGACCCGATGAGTGAAGCGGCTGGCGCTTTCCGAATTATTGCGGGTGCTGCGCATGATGTTCTTGATTTGGCAGGCAGCGTTGCTGGCCACGGCCGTGCAGCTGCTGATGCCATTGGAAATGTTGTAGGCGGCGCGGGCAGTAATAGCAAGCCAATTGCTGCAGGCGTGGCAGCAGCTGCAGGTGCCAATGGCGCAGCGGCTGGGGCTGCAAACAATCTGGATAAATACGGTAAGGTCAGCTATGGCGACAAGGAAAAGGCCGACCGCTTTGTACGTGGTACGAACGCCGAACGCAGCGACATGTACAAAAACCCTGGCGATACCTTCAACTCCAATTCGAATCGTCAGGCTATGGCGAACGCTCTGGATGAGCTCGGATTTGACGGCGGCAAGGTGTCTCAGGGTACGGTTGAAGACCTGGCTCCCGATAACGCCATTAAAGGTGCTGTCAATGGTAAGGTCACTTACCGCGATGAGAATGGCAAGATTACAGGCGTTTCCGGATTCCGTTATTCGAGTGATGAATCTGGCATGACTGCAACCAAGACTTCCGACCTGGCTATCAGTCCGGATGGGCAAAGCGCAATTCTTACTACGGATAAAGGCAAGTTCCGTCTTGAAAATACCGGACGCACTGCGGCAAATGGCTCTCAGGAATGGACCGCTACTCGCATGACGGACGGGAAGGGGAGAAGTCTTGGCGACGTTATTCCGGATACAAAGAACTCCACATCTTTCAGCGTCCCCGCTGGTCAGCTGAACAAGTATGGTGCAGATGGCGCGGCCGCAATTGCCGCAAGGTCCGCGATGGAAAGCAAAAACCTGGATTACCTTACTCGTGTTACTGATTCCGCGCTTAATAAGCACGACCAGGAACAGGCGGCTGCTGTTACCCGAGATGCCAAACAGGCTGAAGCACAAAAGCAATTTGATACTGCCAAAGGAAACTATTCCGGTCGGTTCCAGATGTCCAACGAGCAGCGTGCCGCAGAAATGCGCAATCCGGATTCTGCTGTTGATTACAATTCTTCGGAATCTTTGGCCGCAATGCAAGATACGCTTGCAAACGCTGACCCTGAGCTGGCAGAGCAGTTTGCTAAAGGTGCGAAAGTCACCGGTATTGACATGGCCATGGGCCGTGACGATATGCCTGATGGTGCTTTGACTGTTACGGTCAGCGATGGCAACACTACCGATACTTACATGGTATCGAACCCGAAGGGCAGCCTGACAGACGAAGAAGCTGCCCAGGTTATTGCATCTGGACGGTTGCCGAAGGGTACTGCTGAAGGCACTGGTGCCTCTGAAAACGTTACTGGCGATGCCGGTAACGCGACCATGGTTGATGGTGATGCAACCGCTAAGGAAACTGATGCAACCGCACCCGACGAAAATGGCCAGATTGCATACAACTCTTTGGCTGACGATGATTCCGGACAGGAAGTTACTGGTGCCGAGGTCGGCGATACGGTTGGCATGACACCGGAGGCTTTCGAGGCCACACATACGCCCGTGGCCGCAATGGATGAACCAGAACCTGAAGCCACTTCTTTCTGGGGACGTGTTGCATCGGTGTTCTCTGGCCACCATGGCAACAGCGAAAGTTCTGAGCCTGGCGTTGTGAATCCCGATACCGTAGCACAGGGTGGAACTACAGACGCTGTGCCTACTGGCAGTGGCGTACCGACACCGCAGACGGCTACGGCAACTACTACTGCTACAGGAGCAACTGGCTCTGCAAATGCTGCTAATACTGCACATGGTACGACAATCAATGCCAATGGTGTTGATAATACTGCTGCTGGCAATGCGGAATCTCGCACTCCTGGCGCAAACAACGTGAATGTGGTTAATCCTGACGCTGTTACCAATGGCTCTGGTTCTGTTAAACCTGCATCTACACCTGCGGGCGCCCCTGTCGCAAATGGTACGGCTACAAGCAAACCGATTAACGCTGCAAATGTAACCGTTACGGGAGCATCTGCATCTGGCAACGCATCTGGTACAAGTACGAACGTGCCGCAAGCAAAGTCTGGCAATGGCACGCCTACAAACGCAACCGTTGAGGATTCCGCAACGCCTCTGGTACACGAGGGCAATACACCTATCAGCGGTGGTGGTACTGCCACAAACAAGGGCGCTGGTCCTGCTATTACGCCCACGCCTGAAGCTACATCTGGCGGCAGTAGTGGTATGACGGAAGGAAAAGGCACTGAACCCACGGTTGCTCCTACACCTGAAACTACATCTATTGTTGGCAGCCCTGCGGGCAAGAATGGCGCTGCTCCTGAACAGGGAATTAGCACCGTTCCTGCTGGCGGCAATGGAGCTGCTCCCGCGACTACACCCACGCCTGAAACTGCACCTACAGCAAAGGGTCAGGGCAATGTCCCGTCTGCAAATGTCAATACTGTTGGTGAAAACAATACTGCTCCTGCTGGCACTGCCGGTACTACAGCAACGAAGGCAACCGCACCTGTACTCAGCAATGCTGGTACATTGCCCACTGAACCTACCACTTCTGGCAGTGAAACTGCTGTCGCTCCTGGCACTCAGGCACAGAATGTATCCGCTAAACCAGCTCCGGGTTCTGAGCCTCAGAGCGAGAGCGAAATCTCTGCTGGTGGCAACGGCGCGGCTGGAGAAGGTAATACAGTCGTTATTGCTTCTCCCGCTCAGGGTGGTAATGTACCTCAGACTAAGGATGCAGCTCCTTCTGGACATGTCGAAATGGAAACCTCTGCTGACAGCAGCGTAACTTCTACCGTTACTCAGTCTGCTGGTGAAGACAGCGTTACCAATAGCAGCGCGGCTCAAACCGAGACTGTTGTGGATGGCACTGGTACTTTCAGTGAAAGCTCCGTTGGGTCTGCGATGCAGTCTGCTACCGACAAGACCGTCACCGAAGAAGGCCCTGCACCTACAACTACACCGGTAAGCCCCGACAGCAGCGATTTCGCAGCAAATGATTCTACCGTTTCCGTCGAGTCTCCCACTGGTAGTGCTCCCAGCGAAGAATTTGCTGGTCCTGCAGAGCAGACTACGAGTTACGGTTCTGCTGATGCGGAATTCGGCGGCTCGAATACGCCTTCCGACATCGGCGTCGTCAATGAAAACGCTGGGTCCACTGATTCCGAGACTCAGTTCGCGAATGACAGCTCTGCTGCGGTTCGGACTCATACACCCGCTAGTCAGGCTGACAATGCTGCTACAAATGACAATGTGTCTGATGACGCTTCTGTCGATTACGCTGAACCTCCTGCTAACGCAGATAACGCTTCTGGCGGCAGTGCTGCGCCTGTTGTACAACATACGGACAATGAACCGGCTGTCGGAGAATCCGATGATTCGGATACATCTTCTGGCTATGTCGGCGGCACTGAGGATGTTGGCTCTGCTGATGTGGATGCTTCGCCCATGGATGGTGACTCTGCTACAGTGGAAACTCAGGCACCTGCAAGTTACGCTGATAGAACGGTCGATACTGATGACGAAGCGGCAGGCAATGCTGGCCCTGACTATGCTGAACCTCCTGCTGACGCTGGCGGCGCTTCCAATGATGTTGCTGCACCCTCTGCACAACGCACTGACAGCGACGATGTTTCCGGTGAAGGCAATACGGGCTTCGCTGGAGGTAATGGCGGTGGCGACAATTACAGCTCCGATGAAGAAACTGCACCCACTGCCCAAGGCGTAAAGGCTCCCGCCGATGAAGATGATTCTGGTATCGGTGAACCCCCTGCAAAGGGAGAAAGCTCTTCCAACGTTGGTGCTGTTGCTGGTCATGCGGCACCTTCTGCTGACGGTGATGGCGATGATTTCGACGATAACGATGTCGGCTCTGCCTCGTTTGGCGGCAGCAACGGTAGCTCTCACGACGAGAATCCCGGCTCCGATGCTTCTTCGGGCAGCGGAGAGGAAACTTCCAATGACGATGCTACTGCTCCCACAGTTCAGCATCAGAATGTTGGCAATAATTCTCACAACGATGGCAGTTCGTCCGACGATAACGGCGGTACTACCGTAAGCGCACCTTCCACACCTGCGCCTGAAATTCAAGGTGGTGGTGCAGTGAGCTCCGAAAGTGCTGGCTCCGACAATGATGGCTCTGCTGGTCAGACCGCGCCAGCCGCCTCTGTTACTGAAAATACTGCTCCTGCAAAGGCAACTTCCAAGGCGACGGCAGAAGCATCCAGAGCGGAAGATAATCCCGCCCCTGCCGCACAAAACTTCAATCATGGCGGTGTTGGCGAAGATACTGGTGACTCTGGTGATGCCGATGGCTCCGCAGCTCGTAAACAGCCTGCCGCAAAACCTCCTGTGGATGGAACTCAGTTCTATGCTGATACATCTCGCAGTAATTCCTTTACCGAAGCCGGTACATTCAGCGATAATGCCGGTGTATCCAGTGCCGAACCCAATACATCTGGAGCTTCTAATGGACCTGAAATCAGGCCCTTGAGTCATTTGTCTATCAAAGCATTCAATGATACGAATGGCTTTGTTGAGAGTGATGGCATTGGCCGTATTCAGGTCACCCGCGTTAGTGTAGACCCCGATACGGGCATTACACAGTGGCGTATCATGCAAAAGCTCGATGCTGATGGCAACGTTCCTGAGGCCCCGGATGTGATGAACATCGAACGGAGTGCTAAGTACAACAAGCAGACCCGCCGGTATGAGCCCGAAACGTTTGAAAGCATTGCCCGCCAGCTTGGCAAGGTGGATGACTACGAGAGTGTTGGACCCGACACGGATGAGTCTTACAAACGGCGTAATCGAAACTCCAGTCAGGATAGAACCCAATCTGCTGCTCGTTCTAATTCTCAACCTCAGCAGAAAAACGCTTATGAAGGAAAATCGTTCCGTGAAAGCAACTCTCGAAATGAGCGGAACAACAGGTTCCAGCAAATGATGCAAGGGAATAAGAATCGCAACGGTTCGAAAAACAAAAAGGATAAGCCGTCCAAGTAATTCTTGGACGATACCCTTTTCCCGACTTTCGAAAGAAAGCCGGGGGTCTCACGAAAAAGCCAGCACCTCCACGGGGTGTGAGATGGAAATATGCAGAATCTTCTACACAGCTGAGACTGGCTTGATTAAGGAAGGAGTGGTGTAAATTGAGTAATTTAACCGATGAAGCGGTTCATGACGCAAAACAGGGAGCTAAAGCAGTTTCCTCAACAGTACATGCTGTAAAACAAGGCGTTAAGGATGCTAAGGTCATTGGTAAAGCGGCGGGACAAGCAGCAGCAGGCAATTTTGCCGGTGCTGCTGCCACCATGGTTTCGCATCCAGAGACGCTGATTAAAGTTATCGCGGCGACTATCGTCATTGCACTCATACCAGTACTTTTATTGCTTTTCGGATTTATGTTTCTTACTCAGATTCCGGGAACGATTGCAGAAACGACAATGAGTGCGTTGGGAGAAACCGTTGACGAAGTTGTGCTTGGCTGGGAAGGCTTCAAGGCTCAGTTATCTAATGGTATTGATGATTTTTTGACCTGGATTACAACAGGTGAAAAAGGTGATGCGTCGCAGGCATATCAGGATGATATTGCGATTGCTTCAGACGATATATTTCAATCTTATATTGGAACGTCAAATGTGATTGTTGCGGTTCTGAACAATTATTTTAGGGACGCCTATACCGATTATCTGGAAAGCGTAAAGAAAAAGGCTCAAGACGAAGTCGAAAAAGCTAAAAAAGCGGCGATGAGTGACCCTAACAACGTTACCATAGACAATATTACCTGTACCACAGATAAAGATTTGTACGATGGCAAGAATTACCTTAACTGGACGTTCTATATCATGGCTGGAGACAGCTATGCGGCTCGTACTGATGAAGGACTTTCTTTCCGCGTTCCCAAAATGGTAGAAGCAGCCAAAAAACTTGTTAAGAGTAAAGTTTGGAAAACCGAAGTAACAACAACAACAACATATGGTAAAAAAACTGTCACCACAATGGAACCCAAGATGGACGAGGACGGAAATCCGGTCTTTGATGAAGATGGAACGATTGTGATGGAACGTGTAAGTAAGGTGGTAAAAACAGCAAATATTAAATGCCTTTACTCGATTAAGCCGTCTCAAGCTTCGAAAAAAGTTATTATGGAATACTTCAATGTTCCACAAGATGAAGATACGGTTGAGAGTGATACTTCCGAAGCCGACCTTTTTGATGAAGAAGCTGCGACAATGCGGCAGCTGTATAATGCCGCTGAAGCAGATTTCGAAGGGGGTTCTTCGTTGGATATCGGGGCTGGTGATAGCACTGGTGGCGCTGGTACTGGCACAGTCATCAGCGGTTCTATTAAGCAAATGATTGAGCAGTTTTATGCAAACCATTCCGACGAACTGTTTGAGTGCCCGGCTTCGGGCCTTCTCCCTGGACCGTGGAGCGGTTGGAAGGCTAAGGTAACTTCCAGCTGGCAATCGCCTCGTGGCGATACGAAGCACAATGGCACTGATATTGTCCCCCCTCATTCGATATATCCAATGAGTGCGCCGTTTAAGGGTATCATTGTTGGTAAACAGGATGGTTATTCAAACGGTGTGCTTGTTACAAAAGGGAATGGTCAACGCGGTAACATGCTGATGATTTATTACGGGGAACGCGGTGGCGTAGTTCCGGGCGAAAAGAATGGCGTTTTCATTCTGTATCAGCATTTGAGCCCGGGCCTTTCGTACAATGTGGATGATACAATTTCTGCTGGCGCAAAAATCGCTACTACCGGCTACAGTGGCTATTGTCTTAGTAGTCATGGTGGAACGGGTGAACACTTGCACCTTGAACTTTATTACGGCGAAACCCAAAAAGACCCTGAAATTGAGATGAGCAACTAACCAAAGAAAGGAGTAAGGCCCCACCTGAGATAAAAGTGGGGCCGCTTTTATTATGGACAACTTTATGAAAAGCGCCGCCATTTTGGGTGCTTGCCTTTGCTGTCTGACTGCTTGTAAAGGCAACAGCGGAAACGGCAGCACAAATGCTACCAGTTCCACTGCACCGACCCCGTCCATTCAAAGCACGCCTGAACCGTCTTCGAATCCCGATATTGGCGGTGATGTGGATACATCGGGCGGCACCCAAATGAAGGATGGCGAAATCGTTCTGACCAAGTTGAATGTTAAGAGTCCAAACAATCTTGATTGCAACGGATACAAGGAAGTGAAAATGGGCGATGGCTCTCCTTTATATAAGGAGAAGGCTCAGGTAATTGAAAGCATGGGCTTGATTCCGTATACGGATGATAACGGAAACGGCCTTGAGATTTTCAGCGGCCATACCGTATATCTGCGTCCGAACCCGGAATACATGGAGCCGGAAGAGACTCCCGTTCCTGACGATGAAGCCTCGGAAAGTGAGACTGTGGATGAGACGGAGACTTCCTCCGATGACTCCGCGTCAAGTGAAGAATCTGATGGCACGGTTTTGGGTGTTGATGAGAAGGATATCGTTTCGGAATCCGGACACTTTGATGCTGATGGGAACTATGTTGTCGATAGAGTGAGCACGACTGGATATGACGATTCGAACGGCTATAGCGTTGACGATGAATATTTGAAGTGCATTGTTTCCGGCGAGGAAGTCTATGAGCTTGACAAGGATTCGCTTGCCATCGATTATCCGACAGATTTCTCACAGCTTCGAAAAGAAGGTTCTTGCGAGCGGCTTTACATCTTCAATTCTCAGGAAGAATACGACCAGGCAATCAAGAATCGAGAAGATGGTCAGGCTATCCTGGAAGGCGAAAAGACCGCTCCCACGAAATGCGTTATCTTGAACGGCTCTTTGGTTCCGGGCATGCACTTCTCCATCAACAGCGATGGCCGCCTGTGCGTTTCGGTTCGAGCATTGGCCGAGGCTTACGACAGCAATACGCAATATGCAGAGGACGCGGGTCTTCTCTATGTGCCCATCACTTATGGGCATTGGGAATATGTGCCGTCCGCAAGAGCTTTGACCAAAGCAAGCGAGTATTTTGAAATCCACGGTGACAGGAAAACCTTCAAATATACGTCGCGCAATACATCGGATGCCTGGACCGATACGATGACGCTGGCCCAAGATAATACGTTCACAATGCCGATTGAAGACGTTTCGAGAATCTTTGGCTGGGAATTCTGGTACAACGATAATATTTTGAAGGTCGTCACGGATTCTCTTGACGATACAAACCCTAACAACTTTATCTTGCAGGAAGTGGATACGACCGTTACAGAAGGAGAAGTTGAGGATTTGGATACTTCCGACAGCGAAGAAGAAACCGAAAACACTGACAGTGAGGTGGACAACCAGTGACCAAATGGAACGAATTCAAAACGAAAATTTTGATGCTGTCAAAGGGAGAAAAGCTCGTACTTTTGTTCTGCTTTTCCTTTCTTGTCAGCCTTTTCCCGGCAGGATGTATTGCAAAAGTCTTTGTCGGGGAATGGAATGCGGGGCTTTTGCGGGGCTTTATGCTTGCCCTGACGACCGGTTACGGTATTGTGACGGCGCTTGTCTTTGCGTGCGCCATTACATTCGTTATTATCCGGTTTTCAGTCAATAACGCAGACCTCAACGCAACCAAAGAAGTTGATGACCGTGGCGTTGCAACGTCTATGGCAGGCACATACGGCACAGCTCGCTGGATGAATGAAACGGAAGCCAAAAAAGTCTATGAGGTTGGTCCTGTCGAAAACGTAACGGGTACGATTCTTGGACAGTTCACGCAAGACGGTGAGGAAGTCATCGCGCTTCCTTTTGAACCTACCGGCAACCGAAACCTTATCCTTATCGGACCTCCGGGTTCAGGTAAGTCTTTTGGCTATGTCAGAACGGCGGTATTCCAATCTATTGTGCGTGGCGAATCGGTTGTAGTCACTGACCCGAAAGGCGAAATTCACAACGATATGCGTAAACTTTTGGAGTCCCGTGGTTATAAGGTCAAGGTCTTTAACCTTATCAATCTGGACCTTTCTAATGCATGGGATTGTGTCCAGGAAATTTATGACCCGATTACCGGCAACATTGATGACCAGCGTGTGATTACCTTCTGTAAAACCGTTATTGCGAACACCGGCGGCGGTGCAAACAGTAAGGGTGACCCGTTCTGGGAAAGCTCGGAAGAAAACTTGTTCCGCGTTGCTGTTTCCTATTGTGCGTATATCCGTGAAAAGAGCTTGATTGAGATTTATGAGCGCCGTGCAAAAGAGCTTTTGACTCAGCTGCCGTATATCACTCAGGAAGATGAGCAATCTCTGATTGAGATTGTAAAGAATCCGGAATCTGCAATGGTGGATAGACGCCGGGTTGTCGAATACCTTGCTCATTCGTTCTACGGTGATGAGGAAGGGGACAGGAAGCTTTCTGAATGGGAAGAAGATGCTCCGACCTGTAACATCTCTGATATCTATGACGCTCTGCTTCACAACGACCTTGATAAGTGGGAAGCAAACTTCAAGTATGTACCGCTGAGCCATCCGGCCGCATCTGCATGGGCAGTGTTTAAGGGTATGGGTGAGCGCGTACAGCCCAACATTGTTGGCGGCTTGAATACTCGACTCCAGCTGTTCATGACCTACAAGGTTCGCCGCGTTATCAGTAACGATGACATTCGCCTGGCAAATCTTGGCGCGGAAAAAACCGCATTGTTCCTTATCATTTCCGATGATAACGCCTCTATGCAACTGCTTTCCTCTCTGCTTCTGAGCTTCCTGTTCAAAGACCTGAAAGAAGCTTTCGATGCAGTTGGTGGTGAAGGACGCATCCCGGTCAACGTTGTTGCGGACGAGTTGGCAAACACTGGCGTCTGGCCGAACTTTGAAAAGACGATTGCTACTGCACGCTCTCGTAAGATTGCAGTTTCCCTCATTTTGCAGAGTTTGCCGCAGTTGACTCAGTTGTACGGCGAGGAAAACGCCGAAACTATCATCGGCTGCTGCAATACGATGCTGGTTCTGGGCTGTAATGATAAGTATACAGCCGAATATATTTCCGATAAGAGCGGCATTGTTACGATTCGCGCCAAGAGCGTCAGCGATACTCGTGCTTCCTCTGCCGGAAATCGCGGCGTGATGCAAGGGTATTCGCTCAGTGAAGGCGACGGCAAACGCAATCTTGTGAACCCTGATGAAGTTCAGCATTTGGACAAGGAACAGATTTTGATTATGACGAATGGCCAGAACATGTTGGAAGCCAAGCGCTTCGGATTTATTCATCATCCTCTGTTCAATGA
>OLRU01001769.1_pt1 | contig 17272 bp, 15 predicted proteins | sample 1672961 | NCBI WGS metagenome assembly OLRU01 (sample SAMEA3136741, study PRJEB25190) | human gut metagenome | biome: human gut; feature: human-associated habitat; material: faeces | place: Austria | collected 2013
CAAGGGCCTCCAGCGGGCCCGCCGCACGGATGACGCCGCCCTGCTGCAAAAGTGCCTCAGCATACAGCGGCTGCTCCATAGTAAGGATGGGCCCTCCATAATATAAAACTTGCTCCATGATATTCCCATTCCTTTCTGCCTTTTCAAAGGCATACATAACCTCTTGTGTGCTCTTTCCACAGCTTGCCCAGACGGGGCGCTTTTATGATTACGCAGTGCGTACCGGTTTGTCACAAGGGCTTTTTTTCCGGCGGGGCGCTTTTGGCCGTCAGCTGCACCCATGCAGGGCGGAACCCGCTTTTCAGCGCATTGCGTGCAGACTTCATATTGGCCCACGCACAGCAGTAAAACGGTACAATGCCGCGGCGCAACACCTCCACGGCAAGGCAGCTGGTAAGTGCGCTGGCAATTCCCTGCCGCCTGTACTGTGCCCGCACATCCACCCCTATCTGCCACATGGTATCGCAGTCTGCCGAACAGCCTGCAAGGCCCACCAGCACCTGCCCGTCAAACGCCCCCACGGCCAGCACGTCCAATTCGCGCCGCTTTTCACACAGCGCATTCGCCCACTGGGGCGTGTAATAGGGGGCAAGCTCTGCCGGGCTCAAAAGCCGTGTTTCATACCGGCAGGGCAGTGCGCGCAGGGCCGTTATATCCGGCAGAAAGTATTCTGCCATATGGCGCACACGCATGCCATAGACAGACAGCACTTCATTCAGGCAGTAGATATCCGGCGTTTCAAAGCACTGCTCCGGCGTGCGGGCGTTTATGTATGCGCGCACCTGCACCGCTATTTCCGGGGAAACAGAGGCCACCACGTTGCTGCCATACGAGACAAGGTCGCAAAAGAACGGCAATTCCAGATATCTCCGTGCACCGGGCGCCGCGCACGAGCGCACCACCACATTTTCAAGCCCGGCAAAATCCTCCGGGCGGCAGCCGCTGTCTATGGCAGACTGGCGCATGGCGGTGCGCAGAACATCCTTGTTCGTCACGGTTTTCCTCCTTCTTTTACAGTCCGCGCGCTTTCAGGCCCTTCACAAGCTCCATATAAAATTCTCGCACATCAAAGCCGGGCACGTCCTCCCGCATCAGGTCTATCATATCGCCGTGCGAGATGCCTCGCCTTCCGGGCGCAGTAAGGCAGCCGAGGAAGCGCCCCCATTCAGCGCTGGTGCACGCCACAAGGCCGTCGTTTGCCTCTTTATCGTACTTTGTTACAAAATGCCAGGTGATATTCAGCGGAAAGCCTGCGCTGGAGGCCCCCCGCATGGCGCTTGTCACACTCTGATATAAGACACCCGGCGCGTCCGGCACTGCTTCGTTGAAGGCAAGGCAGCTTTGGCGCGTCAGGTCTTTCACGCCGCCCAAAAAATCGGGCGAGGTATCCCCCAGCGTGTGGAACAGCGTGTTATATCTGCGCGCAATCCACGCCACAAGGCCCTTTGGCATCGTGCCCAGCAGGTGCTGGGCAAACACGCAGCCGCGGTGCGGCGTGTTCACCGTGGTAAGCGAGGCCACCTGCGGCGCAAGCCCCAGCCTCGTGATGGCCCAGCGGCTGTCCAGCCCGCCTTTCGAGTGCGCAATGATGTTCACCTTTTCCGCGCCCGTTTCACGCAGCACCTCGCGCAGGCGCCGGGCAAGCTCTTCCCCGCTTTGGGCCACCGGCAGGGCAGACTGCTGCCCGCCGTAATAAAGCTGCGCGCCGCAGCGGCGCAGGGCCGCCGGAATTCGCCCCCAGTAGCCAAGCAGCTGCCAGTCCCGGAAAAAGATACCATGCACCAGCACGATGGGGTAACGCGTTTTACAATCCTTATTTTCGGCATGGACGGCCTCGGCCTCCTGCCGTGCACATTCGAAGAAATATTCGCTGCGCACCGTTTTCAGCACACGGAAAAACAGATAGATGTTGAAAAAAGGCACCCACCACAAAAACAACAGCAGCACGCGCCATATTACCCGAAGATGGCGCGAGGTGAGGGCCACGCGGAAAAAGCCGTTTATCAGCAGCGCGCCCACCAGCGGGAGGAAAAACAGCAGATTTGCCACAAGCGCCACCCACCGTGGCGCAGAATACGGGGCGGGCACAAGCGGCAGCCCGGCGAACAACAGGGCGGCATAGAACAGCACCTCGGCCACCAGCACCAGAAAAGAGGCCAAAAGAAGCTCGTACCCGCCTATCATGGCGCGCAGCCGCGGCGCGACACCTTTTGCACGCCGCGGGCAGATATGGAACCACATGTAAACGCCCAAAAGCCCTAAAAGCAAAGGCCAATGCACCGCGCCGGGCAGCGGGCAAAGCATTTCCAGCAGGCCAAGGTTCGTCAGCATAAAAACTGCCAGCACGCGCAAGGCGCGTTTGAAAAGCTCCATGTCATATGCCTCCTGTTTTTACTCACAGTGGCTTGGGATTATGGCACCATACCGGCCCCATTTGCGCCTGCAGGGCGCCGATGTTCACAGCGGGGCGGCATTTGTTTGCCAGGGCTTGCGCCTTGATTTTGTCTGTGTTCATTATACGGAAATATTATACCACGCCCAGCCGCCCTTGTGCCATCTTTTCAGCTTGCACCAGTTTCATCGCACAGTGCCCTGCACCGCCTGTACGTTTGCTTTGGCCTTTTCCGAACTGCAAAAAGAATATGTGTGCAAAAAAGCCCGCGGAACATTGGTTCCACGGGCTTTTTCATGGCGGAGAGAGAGGGATTCGAACCCTCGGTGCCTTTATGGGGCACACACGATTTCCAGTCGTGCGCCTTAGACCAGCTCAGCCATCTCTCCGCGGCGCCATTCTATCTTAGCGAAAAACGGGGCGTTTGTCAAGAGAATATCTGCCTTTTCACAGGTATTTTTCCCGTTTCGCGGCAAAGCGGCAGCGTCATCGTGCCTTAGCAAAGGCCGTGTATGGCCCGCCGCCTTGGATGCGGGATAAAGTGCAAGGCACCTGTCAAGCCGCCCACATGCAAAATGCCGCCTGCCTTCGTCTATTTTCGCGCCGCGCGTTGACCTTCCCTGCCGCTTTCGTTATAATACAAGTAGTAACTAGCCCCGTGCGGCACGGGCGAAAGGAAAGTGATGACATCCGTGAAGATTTGTGTGTGCGTAGGTTCGTCCTGCCATCTGAAAGGCTCTTATACCGTGATAGACCTTTTGAAAAAGGCGTTGCGCGAGCACGGCCTGGAGGACACCGTCACCCTCAGCGCTGCCTTCTGCCTTGGCCACTGCCAGAACGGCGTGACCATCAAGGTAGACGATGAAATTGTGACGGGGCTGAACGCCGATACGTTCGACGGCATCTTCAAAGAAAAGGTGCTGGATGTTTTGAAACCTTCCGAGGGCTGATAATATGGAAAAGGTGCTGGGGCTGAAAAGGTCCAACTGTAAAAACTGTTATAAATGTATCCGTCACTGCCCGGTGAAAAGCATCAAGTTCTCTGACGGGCAGGCCAACATTATTTCGGATGAATGCATTTTATGCGGCTGCTGCTTTGTAAACTGCCCGCAGGACGCAAAGCAGGTGCGCGATGATATTCCCGCTGTAAAGGCACTGCTGCAAAGCGGGCGCCCGGTGGTGGCCAGCGTGGCCCCCTCTTTTATTGCAGAGTTTGCCACAAGGGATTTTGCCGCCATGCGCCGCGCGCTTTTGCAGCTTGGCTTTGCGGACGCGGAAGAAACCGCCATTGGTGCGGCCATTGTGAAAACAGAATACGAACGCATGGTGGCCTCCGGCAGGCATGACGTCATCATTTCTTCATGCTGCCACAGCATCAACGCGCTTATTCAGAAATACCATCCGCTGGCACTGCCGTATCTGGCGCCGGTGCTCAGCCCCATGCTGGCACACTGTAAACGCATAAAACAGCAGCGGCCGGGCGCCGCCACTGTATTTATCGGCCCGTGCATCTCGAAAAAGGAAGAGGCAGACCTGTACCCCGGCCTGTGCGACGCCGTGCTGACGTTTGAAGAGCTGGAGGCATGGTTGAACGAGGCCGGTGTGGAGCTTGCCTGCCCTACCCCCGAGGCGGACGGCGGCAAGCGCGCCCAGTTCTTCCCCATCAAGGGCGGCGTCATCAAAAGCATGCACACGGAAAACAGCGGCTTTACCTATCTTTCCGTGGACGGCGTGCAGAACTGTATTGCCGCACTGAAAGAGATAGAGGCCGGCACGTTCCATCACTGCTTTATCGAGATGAACGCCTGCGAGGGCGCGTGCGTGAACGGCCCCGGCATCCGGCATCACCACGCCTCTGTGCTGCGCGGCGAAAGCAAGGTGCTGCAGTTTGCCGGCGAAGCAGACCATGCGCTGGATATTCCCGAAAGCGAAGAGCTGCAAAAGCACATGCCGTATATTGGCACGCACGAGCAGATGCCGGGCGAGGCGGCTATCCGCGACATTCTTGCCAAAATGGGAAAAACAGCGCCCGAGCAGGAATTGAACTGTGGCAGCTGCGGCTATGCCACCTGCCGCGAAAAAGCCATTGCCGTATATCAGGGCAAGGCGGACCTTACCATGTGCCTGCCGTTTTTGAAAGAGCGCGCCGAGACCTTCTCCGGCTATGTCATCAACAACACACCAAACGCCATTTTTGTGATGGATGAGGAGCTGTGCGTGCAGCAGATAAACCGCGCGGCCTGCGCGCTGTTCAATTTGAAACAGCCGGGCGATATTCTTTCGTGCCCGGTGGTGCGCATTCTGAACCCGGCGGATTATATGGAGGCCATGGCCACGGGCATCCCGGTAAAGGATAAGAAAAAGTATCTGGCGGAATACGGCAAGTATGTGAGCGAGAGCATTGTATACGACAAGGAATACCGCATTATCTTCAGCATCATGCGCGACATTACTGAGGAAGAGACGCGCACAGCCGAGCGCGCGAAAATCACCGAGCGCACGGTGGACATCACCAACGAAGTGATAGAAAAGCAGATGCGCGTGGTGCAGGAGATAGCCTCGCTTCTGGGCGAGACGACGGCGGAGACGAAGGTGGCCCTCACCAAACTGAAGGACGCACTGAAAGAGGAATGACGAAGGGGCGGCGCTGAATGGACAAGCTTTGCACGGATACCGGCTATGTAAGCCTGAACAAAAAGGGCGAGCAGCTTTGCGGCGACCGCGTGGAGATCATCGCCCGCAGCGACAACAGCCTGACGCTGGTTCTGGCGGATGGCCTTGGCAGCGGCGTGAAGGCCAATATCCTCTCCACGCTGACGAGCAAGATCCTCTCTACCATGATAGAAAACGGCATGCCCATTGAGGAATGTGTGGATACCATTGTGAAAACGCTGCCTGTTTGCAGCGTGCGCAAGGTGGCATATTCCACCTTTACCATCATCCACGTGGAGGACAACACCACCGCCACGCTCATCCAGTTCGACAATCCGAACGTCATCCTTCTGCGCGGCGGCAAGCATTGGGACTACCCCACCACCAGCCGCGTGATAGAGGGCAAGACCATTCTGGAGAGCAAATTCCCCCTGCAGCTGAACGATATGATGATAGCCATGAGCGACGGGGCCATTTGGGCCGGCGTGGGCCAAAGCATGAACTTCGGCTGGCAGCGCGACAATGTGGTAGAATTTGCCGAGCGCATGTATGAGGACACGCTTTCCGCCAAAATGATGGCGGCCCTTATTGTAGACGAATGCAACCGTCTGTACGCGGGCGAGCCGGGCGACGACACCACCGTCGCGGCCGTGCGCGTGCGCGAGCGCAAGCCGGTGAACCTGATGATAGGCCCCCCGGCAGACCCGGCGGATGTGGGCAAGATGATGGCCCTGTTCTTTGCCAAAGAGGGCAGGAAAATCGTATGCGGAGGCACCACTTCGAAGCTGGCAGCAGGTTATCTGCACGAGGATGTGGTTACCAGCTTGGATTACGGCACAGACCCGGACATCCCTCCCATCGCCACCATCCGGGGCATAGACCTTGTGACAGAGGGCGTCATTACGCTTTCGCGCGTTGTGGAATATGCCAATGTTTTTTTGAACAACAGCGATTTGGCAAACCTGTGGAGCCTTCAGACGGACGGCGCCTCGCGCATTGCGCAGTATCTGTTTGAATATGCCACAGATATCTGCTTTTTTGTGGGGCGTGCCATCAACCCGGCCCATCAGAACCCGGACCTTCCCATCACCTTCGGCATCAAGATACAGCTTGTGAAGCAGCTGAGCGAGGCCCTCGAAAAGATGGGAAAGCGCGTCAGCGTCAGCTATTTCTAAGCGCCCTCATACGCCTTTTTCAAACCTCTATTGACAAGATATGCGCATGCTCTTAAAATGAAAACAGGCATGTTTTGCGGTTTGCACCTTGATGCAAGGGCATGCCAAATTAAACCGGTGATTTCAGGAGGTATTCAATTATGGAACAGATGCAGCCTAACATGGACAGCAGCATGCAGCCGGGCAACGCGGGCGGCAATAACACAATGGGCATCATTTCGCTGGTGCTGGGCATCCTCTCTATCGTGTTTTCTTTCCTGTATGTGTATGTCGGCCTGATTTTGGGCATTGTTGGCATCGTGCTGGGGGTAAAGGCACGCAAGCAGGCGCCCTCCAGCATTGCCACAGCTGGCTTTGTGTGCAGCATTGTCGGCACTGCGCTGAGTGCCGCTCTGCTGGTGTGTGCGCTGTGCGCTCTGGGCGCCCTTGCCAGCCTTGGCGCCGCGGCCGCAAACATGTAAGCTCAGCATTTTCAAAAAGGCAGCGGAACACCGTTTCGCTGCCTTTCTTTTTATCTGCTCAGGAGGTTTTGTATGCTTCCCACGGTCTCTCTGTTTGGTTTTTCTGTTCAAAGCATGTGGCTGATGTGCCTGGCGGGCGCGGGCATATGCTGTGCTTTTGTGCTGCCCCGCAGCAGGCGTATGGCTCTGCCCGGCGTGGATATCACCAATGCGGGCGCCATGGGGCTTATCGGCATTCTGGCCGGCGGAAAGCTTTTATACCTGCTCACTATCGCGCCTCTGTTGGTTCAAAACTGGCGTCGGCTTGTGCAGGCGCCCGCGTTGCTTGCAGAGATAACGCTGACAAGCGGCACCGTATACTACGGCGGCCTTCTGGGCTTTATTGCCTCGGTGCATTGGTATTTGCACCGGTATCACCTGAACGCCCCGCTGTTTTGGGATTGCCTCGCGCCCGCCCTGCCCCTGTTTCATGTGTTTGGCCGCATTGGCTGCTTTTTGAACGGATGCTGCTACGGCGTTGAAAGCAGGCACTTTGGCCTTGCCTTTACATGCTCACTCAGCGCGCCCAACGGCGTGCCCTATTTCCCCGTTCAGCTTGCAGAGGCTGCGTTTGAGGCGCTTATCTTTCTGCTTGTGTGGCGCTTTGCCCTGCGCACCGAAGGACATGGCAAAGCATTGCCTTTTTATCTCCTTTTATATGCCCCCGTGCGGTTTCTGCTGGAATTTCTGCGCGGCGACGCAGTCCGCGGCATCTGGTTCGGCCTTTCCACATCCCAGTGGCTTTCTTTGGCCCTGTTCGCATTTTGCGCATCGGCCCTGTGCCGTAACCGTAAAAAGCGCACCTCAAAATGAGGCGGGCCCGGGGCACCGCCCTCTGTATAAGGCACCCGTTTTCCTCACCTTTTCTTTTTACAGGCATAGAATAAGGGCAAAGCCCTGCTCTTTTGGGCCGGGCACGAAAGGGAGGAGCTATTCTATGCCAATGACCATTGCCACGTCTGCAAACCCTATTTCCATGAGCCAGGCCATCACAGACCTGATTGAATCCATCGCATTGGAGGAAACAGCCCTCAGCCATATCCTGCACGCGGAAAGCGAAAAGCTGCACAAGGCCATCAGCATGGGCGAAGTGACGCTGGAAGAAATTATGAACGTGAATGATACTGTGATGAGCATGGTGAGCACGATCAACGAGTTGGAGCATACGCTGCGCGACAAACTGGAATTCATCTCCAACAACCTGTATTATCCCTCGCGCGAGAGCACGGGGGCCTGATTGCTTCTGTGCTGTACCTGTGGACCCAGCCAAAGGCACGCAGAAAAATTGCAAAGAGGGCCTGACGGATAAATCGTCAGGCCCTCTTTGCAATCATTTCCATAATTGCTCGGCAAATCAGCAACACCATAATCATACGGCGATTTTCTCTTTCAGAAGTATGCCGCACACACCGAACGCCAAGCAGGATACAAGCACAAGATACCACAGGTTTTCCAACCGAAGGCCGCCGTCCAGCATTGCCCTGTAGCCCCAAAAGGCGGGAAAAATGCGCCCCGCGCCCTCCAAAGGGCCTGGCAGCAGGCTTGCGGGGAACATGATGCCGGAAAGCATGATGGACGGCAGGAACACAAGCTGTGCCGCCATCGTCAATTTTGCCTGGCTTTTTGCGGCCAGCCCCAGCACGCTGCCAATACCCAGCGACGCAATGGTATACAGGGCCAGCGCAGGGAAAAAACGGAAAAGGCTTGCAGGCAGAGCTGCCCCGAACAGCGGCGGGGCAAGCATTAGTATCATGGCAGTGGTGAGCATCAGGTGGATAAATGCAGAAAAGGCCATTGTGACAAGCCCCAAATATACGGGCACCCCGTTCGCCTTATACATCTGTTTCACATCGCTTCCATATGTCTCCAGCAGAGAAGGCGGCAGCCCGATAAGCGCCCCCATGGAGACACTCATCACAATCATAGAACTTATCAGCGTGCTTTTCATTTCGGGCATGACGGAAGTGAAAATGCCGCCCATAAGAAGAAAGAAAACAAGCGGTACAAGGTAGCAGGTAACCAGCAGGGTCCGGCTTCTGATATCCAGCCTCCACTGAAGTGCCAGGCCGTATAAAAAACCGTTCATTGTCCTGCCCTCCCCGTCATTTCCATAAAGTGCTGCTCCAGCGTGCCCCTGTCCACTTTGATGTCCAGCACCCTGGTTCCCTCGCTTTTCAGCCTGTTTAGAAGCGAAAGCAGAGTGTCCTCTATGCTTTCTGTTTCAAGGGTGCTGTCTCCCCGCTGCGTCTCGATATGGATAAAGTATTTTTGCCCCACCCTGTCAGTCAGCTCAGAGGCCGTGCCGCAAAAGGAAATGCGCCCGCCATTCAAAATTGCGATACAGTCGCACAGGGTCTCCACCTCCGCCATATCATGGCTGGCTAAAATGACGGTTTTTCCCTTCGTCTTCAGCCTTCGTATCTGCTCGTGCAATGCAAACCTGCCCTCCACGTCAAGCCCTGCAGTCGGCTCATCCAGAAAAATGATGTCCGGGTTTCCAATAAGGGCGAGGGCCAGGTGAAGCCGCCGCTTCTGCCCTGTGGAAAGCTGAACATACTGCTTTCTCTCCATTTCCCGTATGCCAAGGGCTGCCAGTACAGAGCCGTCCGGCTCCGCCCCGCTCCATTTGGAGAACAGCTTTACAGCCTCCATTGGTTTGATGTGTGCAGGCAGCGACGCCGACTGAAGCTGAATGCCTATTTTCCCATATACAGTAACTGTGCCGCCGTCGCAGCTTCTCAGGCCCTCCATACATTCAAGCGCCGTTGTCTTCCCCGCGCCGTTCACCCCCAGAAGGGCAAATATCTCCCCCTGCCGGATATGGAAATCCAGCCCTTTGAGGACGGCACGGCCGCCATAGCTTTTTTTCAGCCCGCAAACCTGTATCGCTGCGCTCATTCCTCCACCTCCTGAAACGGGTCCGCCCCCAACTCTGCAAAATAGAGCTGCAGGGCAGGCTCTATATACTCGTTCACCAGCTTCTGCCTTTCCTCCCAGTTGTTTGCTGGCGCGCCGATTTTTCCTATTTCCACCAGCTTCGGAAGCATGCCCATATCCCCGTCTGTAAATTCCATAATAAGGCCCCAGTATTCCTTTGCGGCCTGCCGGCCTCTCTCGCTGCCGGGCGGCACCCCTGTTTTTTTCAACTGCACAATAGCGTCGCTTATGCGGTCAAACCTCTCCATAAAATCCAGACCGCTTTCTTTGTCGAACCGGCTGCGGATATAATCCAGCATGTCATCGTCAAAGCGCTTGATCAGGTGATAGGAAGCATTCTTCATTTGCAGGTTCACAATGATATCCGCATACTTTTTGAAGCTCACCGTCTGCATTTGCAGCACCTCCGCCTTCAACTGTTCTATCGCCGTCAGAGAGGCCGTCAGCTCCTCTATTTTTTTGCGAAGCTCTTCTGCCTGCCCCGCAAGGGCCTCTGCAACATCGACGGGCGTTTCCAATGCGGTCACGCGCTGCTTGATATCCTCCAGCGAAAAGCCAAGCGACCTCAGCGATAATATCTGATGAAGCTGCACCAGCTCTTTGTACGTATAGAGCCTGCGCCCTCCCTCGCTAGCCGCCGGCGGAGAGAGAACGCCCTCTCTGTCGTAATATTGCAAAGTGCGGACGGTAACGCCCATTTTCTTCGCCGCCTCGCCAACTGTCATAAAACCGGGCGGTATTGCCCTGTATTTTGCCATAGCGCTTTCCCCCTTCTCTGGCATGTATTATAAATCATAACGCTGCGTCACAAGCAATACTTTTTTGAAAACGGCACAGGCCGGGCAACTTTATGCGGCATATAAAAGAACCGGCACGGCCAGTGCGGCCGTGCCGGTTTTCAGAAAATATTTTTTGCAAAAGCCTTTCAGCCAACCCGCAGCGTCTCTCCAAATGAACACCGGCGCCAGCACCGCACTGGGGCGCCATGGCACCGGCAAGCGCTTTGCAGGGCCCGGCTGTCTATGCGCCGCCCCGTTCCCTCGCCCCGGCAAAAGCATAAAGCATTGCGGCCCAAAGCAGGTGCGCCTATAAGCAGGGCAACAAATTTTCCTGTCATATCCGTTCTTTCCATTTCAGCAGAAGGGATGAGTGAAGGATAACAAAAACGGACCCGGCGTTGTGCACCAAAGCGCCCACCACAGGGTTCAAAGCGCCCGTTATGGCAAGGAGGATGGCCGCAAAATTCAGCGCCATGGAAAAGGCAAGGTTCCACCGAATGGTGCGCATCATTTTTCGCGCCATTTGCAGCAGATGCGGCAATTCCTTGATGTCATCATTCACAAGGGCAATATCCGCTGCCTCTACCGCTATGTCACTGCCCACACCGCCCATAGCGATGCCCACATGCGCCTTTTTCAGCGCGGGCGCATCGTTCACGCCATCGCCTATCATGCACACCTGTTTGCCCTTCTTCTGGCTGGCGCCTATCCACTTCAGCTTGTCCTCCGGCAGACAGCCCGCCCGGAACTCATCTATGCCAAGCTGCCCCGCAATGGTGCGGGCCGCCTCCTCATGGTCACCCGTGAGCAGCACGGGCGACGGGCCACATGCCTTCACCCGCTTTATCACTTCGGCCGCGTCCGGCCGAAGTGTATCTGCCAGGGCAATAAACCCGGCGGCATCGCCGTTCAGCGCAAGGTATATCACCGTGCAGCCACGCGCTGTGTATACGGCTGCCTGTCGTTCCAAATCGGGCGGCACCCCCGCCCCCTGCTGGGCCAGCAGAGCCTGTGTGCCTGCTGCCACATGCACCCCGGCCACAGTGGCCGTCACGCCGCGTCCCGGAAGCATGGCAAAACCCTCCGGCCGGGCAGGCGCGGGGCCGCCTGCCTTTTGGTAGCCGCGCACAACGGCTTTCCCCAGCGGGTGTTCAGAGTGCAGCTCTGCCCCTGCGGCCAGTGCATACAGTGCCGGGCGCGGCCACTGAGGCAAAACGGAGCATACTGCCTCTACCTCCGGTGTGCCGTAAGTAAGCGTACCTGTTTTATCAAAGGCTATTTTTGAGACATCTGCCAGCCGTTCCAGCGCATCGCCCTCACGCACCAGAAAGCCATGCTTTGTGGCATTGCCAATGGCCGCCATGATGGCCGTGGGCGTGGCCAGCACCAGCGCACAGGGGCAGAACACCACCAGAATTGTGACAGCGCGCAGAATTTCGCCCGTTACCAGCCACGTCAGCGCCGCGCTGGACAGTGCCGTTATCACAATCCATGTGGCCCAACGGTCTGCAAGGCCCACTATCTTCGCCTTGCCTGCATCCGCAGACTGCACCAGCCGCACCATGCGCTGGATAGAGCTGTCCTCCCCCACTCTTGTGGCGCGCATGTCAAAGGCGCCGAACTGGTTCACCGTGCCGCTGGCCACCTCATCGCCTTCCGATTTGTCTACCGGAAGCGATTCCCCCGTCATCACAGCCTGGTCTACAGAGGTGTGTCCGCCGGTAATCACCCCGTCCACCGGAATGGTCTCACCCGGCAGCACACGCAGCATATCACCCACCTGCACCGCCTGCGCCTCTATCGTCTCTTCTCCCCGCGGTGTAATGCGGCGCGCCGTGCGGGGCGTAAGGCGCACCAGCTTCTCAATACCCGCACGCGCCTTTGCAACAGTCAGCTCTTCCAGCAGGCCGCCAAGCTGCATGATAAAGGCCACCTCGCCTGCGGCAAAATCTTCCCCAATAAGCACAGATGCCACCAGCGCCAGCGACACAAGCACGTCCGCTTTGATGTCAAAAGCCGTTACAAGGCCGATAACAGCCTCCAGAACAATAGGCACGCCGCAAAGAATAATAGCAACCCATGCAGCATCGAACGGCAGAGGCGGAACTCCTGCTATACTGGCCGCCAGTGCAGCACCGGAAATGGCGAGGAAAACAATATCCCGCTTTATGCCGCCCCACTCCAGAACACGCTCCAAAAATTTCACTGCAAAGCCCCCTTATACCCATATAGGTATATGCATATTATACCCATATGGGTATAAGCTGTCAAGCAGGAAATAAACTTTACCTGTCTGAAGCAGGCGCCCCCTGCCCCTTGACAGAAAGGCCTTTCTCACAGTATAATAAATGAGTATTTAATAGCTTTGCCGCTGTGCAGGCAGAGCCTGCATGCAGATGTAGTTCAATGGCAGAACTCCAGCCTTCCAAGCTTGCCACGCGGGTTCGATTCCCGTCATCTGCTCCACGTCGGAACGAGTTGCGCTCGTTCCGATTTTTTATTTTATAAAAAATCAGTCGCCCGCTCCACTGTTCCTCCTTTTCCGCAAAAAGTCACGCTGCGTCTACGCTGTTCGCTTGTAAACGCGCTCACAACGCTTCGGCTTGCTACCAACTTTTTGCAGGTTGCTACTACGGCCCCTTACTGGCATCTTTTTTGTCGCGTAAACCCAGTTGAACAGAGGCCGGAATTTGGAACTCAAAAATAAGACAATCCAAATTCCGGCCTCTGTCTTCATGTCATAAATCCAGCGTTTAAGCCTTTTTTCAGTATCGTCCCCTCCTACCAAAACGAGATACCCAGAAGCAAAATTCAAAAAATCACTGTGTAAAAATGAAAGTGAATTCATTCTGAGCTCAGAATTCTTATTTTCAGCGGGTGTCCTTTTTGCGGCACAAACCCATAAAAAGCCCGTGGAAGCCGCATTCCACGGGCTTTTCCCTTGCCCACTGTTCATATCTTTGTTCACACCTTGAAGCAAAAGCAGGCATATTCCATTTGTTCCGCACCACTGCAGGCCGGGGCTTTTGTCATTCTTCTGCTGCCCGCCCTGCATCAAAGGTGTGCTTTTCCGCTGCCTGGCCTGCAGGCAGCCCTGCATGCAATCGCTTTTCTTTAGGGCCTTTCTCCGGGCATGGTACTTTTCCACAGCACTTTAAGGCACCGGCGGTATCTGCGGGCCCGCCGCACATGCGGCAGACTTTTTTCTGTTCGGGTACAGTTTTATGCCGCACCTTTGTCTTCCTGACTGCCCCTGCAGCGCCAGTTCCATAACAACGAAGCTTTCGCTTTTCCAGCGCCATAGCGAGTTTCCGGTTGGCGCAGAAAGCGGCTTTTGAGTCAGGCCCCCCGGCTAAGGCAGGGGCTTGCGTATACCCTGGGGAAGGGCATACTACCGGCAAGCCTCTCAAAAGGCACTGAAACTCTGTCTCCTGCATCACCTGCCCCGTCCTCCATAAACGGGGAGCTTACCGTCGCGTGCTGCATCTTTTGGATGTTGAATACCCTCTCGCCTCGCCCGAAACTGACAGCGAAAGCCTTTTACCCTCCCCGGCACGGCCGGGGGGCGTTTCGCTAAAGCTGACCAACAGAAAAGCTCCGCAGGCAGCGCCCTGCAGAGCTTCGCCTTATATTTCGTTCATTCCCTCTCTGAAACGGCCCCGGCACAGGCCGCCCCTTCATGCCTTGGCAGCCCGGGCACGGCGCCGCCCTGCCGGAACACTCGGCTGGCGAAAAACGGAAGGTACAGAATGCCCATAACCGCAAGGCTGAGCAGGATGCTGAGCCAATCCAGCACCTGACCGCCGATGGAATCTGCGCTGGCGAACAGCAGCACGGCGTTGTTATTGAAAAAGTGTATCATCACAGGCGCCCAAATGCTCTTTGTTTTGGCATAGGCGAAGCCAAAGAAAACGCTGTAGCAGATGCACAGGAACACCTGGTTGAGCACGCTGAGCACCCATGTGTCGGGGCTGTAATAAAAAATATTGATGGGCAGATGCCACAGCCCCCACACCGCACCCAGCACCAGAATACCGCCTCTGGGCCCAAACTGCTTTTGCAGAAGGGGCTGCAAAAAACCGCGCCAGCCGTACTCTTCCCCAAAGAAGGCGGTGAAGGCCAGCACGAAGCTGAGCGGCATAAGCGCCAGATTAAAAAGGGCGATAAGCGGGCTCCACCACTCGGGCATGGCCGCGTCTGCGGCCAGTGAGGGGGCAGCCAGCGTCATCAGGCCGCTCAGGATAAAAATACGCGCAAAATACAGCACCATAAACAGGGCAAGCATCAAAAAAGAGTTTGTGCCGCCCGTTCCGGTAAGGCGCAGGCCGTAGGCCGCGCGGCGTGCCTTGCCGTCGGCAAAATAGCACACCCAGGCGGCCAGCGTGCCGCCCATCATGACGTAATTGCCAATCAGCGCCCACGGCAGCACCGGCACCAGCACGCTGGCCAGGCTGCACGCCAGCATCAGCACAGTGAGCACCAAAAAGCACACAAAGAATTTGCGCGGCAGCATACTGTCCCCTTTTCGGGTGAACAGCAGCGCCAGCATCACGCCTGCCGCCGGGTAAAACATCTGGGCAGAGGCAAAAAAACTTACGTCACTGCCCGCATAAAAGCCGGCCCCCATGGCGATGCCCAGCACATAGGGCACTACAAAGGCCGCCAGCACAAATATCAAAAGCTGGCGTTTTTCCAGTGCGTTCCATTTGATATTGAATTTCATATAAAAATCTCTCCTCAAAATATTTTCATGGCCTGCCCCTCAAAGCTGCTGTGCCGGAAAACCGGGCGCCAGGCGCAGATGCCCGGCATGCAAAAGCGCCCCTGCGGACGGCACCAGGCACTTTTGAAGCAGAGGACATTGTAAAAGAGGCAGGGCAGGCCTGCCGCCGGAAGTCTCTGCCATTTTGTTTTCCGGCCTGCATGCGGTGCTTTTGACTCGCCCGCATACCGGCGCACTATTCTTTCTCACGCTCCTATCTGTTGCAGGTAAGGCACCTTCTTTCCCTGCACTGTGCAGGGAAAGAAAAAGCCCGGGCTTTTTGCAGCTTCATCGCAAATATACGGCGGCGTCCTGCCTGCAAAATGTATCTTTTGCAAGAGCGTACCGCATATACAGGGCGGCAGACGCCCCTCCGGCCCCTATGGCGTTAGAAATAAGGCCCCCACGCCGCGCGCAGCTTTTCCAGCGTCCAGGCCGCGTTGGCGGGGCTGCTTCACCACCTGCACCCCCGGCAGGGCATGATATTTTACGCACAGGCTGTACGCCGCGGCGCCGTTGCACAGCACGCGCCGGATGGGCGCGGCGGCGCACAGCCAGGGAATGTCTGTGGGCGTCACATTCCGAATGGAGGCGTCCTGTGCGCCGGTGATGGTGCACTGCTGCACGGTATCCCACAAAGCAAGGCCATGGGCGCACACAAGCGCCGTTTTCTCTTCCACCGTGCACGGCACAGCCGTGCCCAGAAGCGCGGCCAAAAGCGGCCAGAAGCGGTTGCGCGGGTGGCCGTAGTAAAAATTCTGCCGGCGGCTTTCCGGGCTGGGCCAGGTGCCCACGATGAGGGTGTGGCTCTGCGGCGTCCATACCGGGCCGAAGCGCTTATACGCCATGGTGCGCGCCGTCCTCTTCTTCCCGCAGCGCGCGCAGAATATACTGGCTGAAAAACTGCGCCGCGCCATCCTCCTCCGCCGGGGGCGCAGTATACCGGGCCGCGGCAATGGCCTTTGGGCTGCCGCCCTCCATGGCCGCCGACAGGCCCGCCCGCTCCAGCAGGCACACGTCGCCCGCGCCGTCGCCGATGGCCGCCGCCTGCTGCCAGGAGAGGCTCCAGCCCTGCAAAATGCCCTGCACAGCGGCCGCCTTGTCCACCCCGGCGGGGTAGATATCCCACTTGCCGGGGGCAAAGGGCACAAAGCACAGGCCCAAATGCCCGTATTTCTGCCCAAAGGCCTGCACGGCGCTTTCCGGCAAAAAGGCGCACGCGCCGTAGGGCATGGCGGCAAGGTGCCTGTTCTGATCCTCCCCGTCGAACAGCCAGGGGCGCTGCATGTCGTTTTCCGGCAGCCCGCGCAGCATGCGCTCGTATTCCACATAGGCAAAATAACCCTCGTCAAACACAAAGTTCAGCGGCCATTCGCCGTTTTCGCAGAAATCCACCAGGGCGTACATCTGCTGCTCGTCCAGCGCATGCAAAGCGCGCGGTTTGCCGCCCTTTTCCAGCACAGCGGCCCCCTGCGCGCACACCAGCGCGTCGTAAGGTATTTTTTCCGCCGCAGCCAGCGCCACCTGCGGCGCACGCCCCGTGGCCAGCACCACGCGCACCCCGGCGCTTTTCAACGCCAGGAGCGTCAGCCGCGTGCGCGCGCTGACGGCGCTGCGCCCCGCGGGCAGCAGGGTGCCGTCAATGTCACAAACCACAGCCCCAATTTGCAAAAGGCATTCCCCTTCCGGCATAGCTTTGCCCGCCGCACGGCGGGCGCCTGTTTTGTCCATTGTACCAAAAAACAGGCGCCCTGCCAAGGCCCGGCGGCAGGGCCATAGCTGCCGGCACATCCGGCGTCCTACAGGCCTACACCGGCCCGGCAAAACCTGCTTCCGGCATGCGCCCTACAGGGCATACGGTGCCCTGCCCCGCCCGCAGCATACAAGGGACAATTCTGCTTTGACGGAGGTTTTCTTTGCTGGTTTCCGGCAAGCCCGCTTTGCCCATTGCCAGCAGCGTCAGCTTTTTACGGGAGGCCTCTGCCGGCCCCGCCGATGTTTTTCTGTTCGAGAAGGGCCCCGGTGCTGTAAAACCGGGGCCCTTGCTGGCGTTTCGCTGTGTTCTGTTTTACACG
>OLRU01001775.1_pt1 | contig 17197 bp, 6 predicted proteins | sample 1672961 | NCBI WGS metagenome assembly OLRU01 (sample SAMEA3136741, study PRJEB25190) | human gut metagenome | biome: human gut; feature: human-associated habitat; material: faeces | place: Austria | collected 2013
TATACCGCAAAGTGGGGCGTGCAGATTGCAGGAATGATTTTTCAAACACGCTCTAGCGAATAAGAAGCCTCACTAATCTGATACTGCTTGTATAGAGCTCAGACTGGTGAGGTTTTTTTGCGTAATGCTATGCGCTTATTTTGATGGAATGTACATAAAAATTGCATGCTTATACATAAAAACGACAACTAACTTTTCCGGCGCCGTTTGTGATTGTAAGGGAAAAATAGCTATGCTAAAATGAATCTAGTCAATTATCAAAAATAAATGTAATTGTTCAGATCCAATTTCAAAAATGCTTTGCATTTCGTCGTTTGAGTCTGACCAGTTACAAATGAATTTAAGGGAGAGAAAAGAATTATGAAAAGGAAGGCAATCAGCCGGATACTTGCAATTTCGCTGAGTGTTGCAATGTGTGCACAAAGCATTCCGATTTATGCGGCAGAAGAAATTGGGACTTCAGCTGCAGCGGACTTCTTCGCAGAAGATTCTATTGAAAACCAGAGCTTGAATGAAGGCGACGCGGAAACTAACACGGAAACCAACACAGAAACCAACGCGGAATCTAACACAGAAACCAACACAGAAACCAACATGAAAGCCGATGCGACAACCGGCATATCGGAAGCGTATACGTTGGAAGAGAGTAATTCAGCGACCACATCGGAGGAAACGGTTACCGACGAGGATGGATTCTGGTCTGGAGAATCAGAAACAGTTGAATCTTCAGCAAATGGTTCTGATGGATGGGAATCTGCGGAAATGGATGGAGCAGAAGCGGGAGATGAGGCGATAAAGCGAGATGCTGCAGCTTTTGTTTCGAGCGACGTGGAAGAAAACGTAGAGGAAACTGGAGAGACAAATGAATTGGAAGAGGCTCTTTCTGAATCGGCAGAGATGACAGAAGGTGATTTTTCCTATGTAATTGTAAATAACAGTTATGCGCGTATTACCAGATATTCCGGAAGTGCCACCAGCGTTCAGGTTCCGTCTACCATAGGTGGTTATGCGGTTCAGGTGATCGGAGCGAGAGCATTCCAGGGAAATACAGTGCTGGAAAGTGTGGAGCTTCCCGATGGTCTTACCACCATATACGCCTATGCATTTGAAAAATGTACCAGTATCACCAGCATACATCTGCCAGACAGCATTACCACGATGGGCTATAAAGTCTTTGGAGGCTGCAGCAATCTTGTCAGTGCCAATTATCCGGTGAACTGGGTAAACAGTCCCAGTGGAAACGGATCGAACAGCTATGAATATGGAAATGTATTTTCCGGCTGTCCGAAACTGACCGAGATAGAGATTCCAGAAGGAGTAAAGGCAATCGCGCCTCACAGCTTTGCAAACTTAACCACACTAACCAGTGTAACATTGCCCTCCAGTCTGACAGAGATTGGGAGATATGCATTTGCAGGAGCAATCGGACTTACAGAGGTAACGATTCCAGAGAATACGCAGATTATAAGAGATCATGCATTTGCAGACTGTACAAACCTTACCCAGATCAATCTGCCAGAAGGTCTTACCACCATATACGCCTATGCATTTGAAAATTGTACCGGAATCACCAGCATACATCTGCCAGACAGCATCACCACATTGGGCTATAAAGTCTTTGGAGGCTGCAGCAATCTTGTCAGTGCCAATTATCCGGTGAACTGGGTAAACAGTCCCAGTGGAAACGGATCGAACAGCTATGAATATGGAAATGTATTTTCCGGCTGTCCGAAACTGACCGAGATAGAGATTCCAGAAGGAGTAAAGGTAATCGCGCCGCATAGCTTTGCAAGCTTAACCACACTAACCAGTGTAACGTTGCCATCAAGCCTGACCGAAATCGGTGCATACGCATTCGCAGGAGCAACCGGTCTCACAGAAGTAACGCTTCCTTCCAATACCAAGACGATAAGAGATTATGCATTTGCCGACTGCGCAGGTTTAAAGGATATTTACATTCCAGATTCCACTACTGATATCAGGAAAGCTGTATTCGAAAACTGCCCACAGCTGACGATACATTGCAGTTATTATTCTATGGCAACCATATATGCCATTGAAAATAATATTCCATTTGAGCAAATTGGAACTTATACGGACAGCGCCGAAACCGTCCTGGATCGTTCAGGCACCAGCTATTACGGAGACTTCGGAAGTGCCACAGCCAATGGATATGTGGCCATGACAGTACGCTATAACATAAAAGACACATGGAAATCCGCAGTAAGCGACCTGAATGCGAAGCTGGTTCTTCCTTCCAACGGAGAGCTTGACGAATCCACATTAAAGGTGGATGGGGAGTTATGCCAGAACTATAATTTAAAGGACAGGACACTGACCATTCCTGTGAGCGGTACCTCTGGAATTATCCGTTTCAGTATCAAAGCACAGAGTCAGTCGGCAGCACGCAGCTACGCTATTTTGAATTACAAAAAGAATAGAAACTCCAACCAGGAAATCATTGGTGTATTAAATGAAAGCATTAATCTGTTCACCATAGATGCACCAGATGTTGTATCAAAGCCAACCGTAAATGTTTCCGGTATGGCAAATGCCGGTGGAACTGTTACCCTGCTTGTGGATGAGAAAGAACAGCAGACAGTCCAGGTATCAAAGGCAGGTTTATGGTCTGCCGTCCTTACACTGGAAAATCCTTCCAACTATGAGACATATAAGATCAAAGCACTCTGCACACAGGCAGATGGTACAACAGAAACAAGAACTGCCGCAGTTACCTATAATGAAGGAGAACCCTCAATCGAGTCCTTCAAAATGTACTATAATGAGCATGACAAAATAAAATCCTACGATCTGACAAAGACAGACGGAGTAACACCTTTGGTGTATTACCTTCCGAAAAGCAAATTTGACTATGAGCTTACCTTTGAAAATCCGGAACAGATAAAGACTCTGTATGTTACAAGTACCAGAAACAACCAGACGAAATATCTGGAAGCAACCTATGATCCAGAAAAAAATGCGTTTGTGACAGACGGATATTTCGATGAATCCAATCACAATTATGTTCCTGGTGTGATCAGCTATGAATATAACAAAACAGTTCCAGAAGTAAAAATGGGACAGGATTTTGATTGGGAGGCTTTGCAGAAAGGACTTCCGGAAGGTGCAGAAAATGATATTACGGTAAGGAAAAATACAGCAACGGATTATGACGCAACCATTGATCTCAGTAAATTCGGGGAAGATCTGAAAGATGTAGGACTGGATGTCACCATCAGCGTGTTTGACGAGAGCAACAGCTCCAGTATGGGAACATGGAAGGGATTGATCGACGAAGCCAATAAAGATATGGGCTATCTGATCCCGGGGTATGATGACAGCAAGTATATCTGCAACCTGGATTATTCCGACAAAGGCACCTGGTATATGCTGGTAAAGGATGTTACCGGAAATAAATACATTGGATTTATGCTGGACACTGCTACAGATAATGCCGGTACTCTGGATCAGTACTGGACACTTTCCCAGATTTCCTCCCACCTGTCAACAATAAATAAGGGAGCGTCTATGTTATATCAGAACTATCAGATTGAGAAAGACATGGATGAGCTGAGAAAAGACGTACTGGCTTCCGGCGGTAACTATTCCGACCAGGAATTAAAAGAGAAATTAAAAGCAGTAGACAATCTGGAAAGCGACCAGAAAATGTTTATGATCATGACAGCGATGATTCCACTGGTGGTAGCCGGAGGTGCGATGGGCGCAGGTCCGGTAATTGCGCTGACTGCCATATTGGGAACGATTACAGCAGCTTCCTCATTATTCTGGGATATCAGAAAAGCAGATATTAAAGGGGAAAAATTCAAGCTTCGTTTTGTAGTAGATCCAAGCGGCTATGTGTTTGATCTTTCCACAGGAGAGAGAATTGAGGATGTCACTGTAACAGCTTACTGGATCCCATATGATGAGTCAGATGACTTCTGGAATAGAACGCCGTCCCCATCCGAGTATGGAACGAAATGGAATGCCGGGGAATATAACCAGTACAATCCTCTTCAGACGAATGCAGATGGAAAATATGCATGGGATGTTCCAGAAGGCTGGTGGAGAGTAAAATACGAGAAAGAGGGATATGAAACTACATGGAGTGACTGGATGACCGTTCCGCCTCTTCGAACCGAAGTGAATATCGGTATGGTATCGTTGTCAAAACCGCCAGTAGAGCACAGCTGGGATAACGGAACTGTAGTCATAGCACCAACTTGTACTTCCACTGGAATTATCAGCTATGAGTGTACGGATTGCCATATTACCAGAACTGAGGTTTTGCCGGTGAATCCAGATGCCCACAGCTGGGATAACGGAAAAGTGACAAAGGAAGCTACCTGTACTGAGGAAGGCATCAGAACCTTTGCCTGTGTGAATTGTGGGCAGATCAGAACAGAGAAGTTGCCTGCGAAGGGACATGGGGAAACAGAGGTCAGAGGGAAAAAAGCTGCAACCTGTGCAAGTGAAGGCTATACAGGCGACACTTATTGTAAGACCTGCGGAACCAGATTAAGCGGCGGTGAAACAATCGCGAAGACAGAACACTCCTGGGGAGAATGGGAAAAGACAGCAGATGCTACTGTATTTGCAGCTCAGAAAGAGAAGAGAATCTGCCAGGTTTGCCAGACCACAGAAGAAAGAGATAATGGAAATCCGCTGACTTCCAAAATGACACTTACAGCTTCCAGTCTGAAAATGAAAATAAAACAGACCACAAAAGCGTTCCAGATTTCCGGCATGGAGAGTGGGGACTATGTAGCATCTGTGGTTTCAGGCAACAGTAAGCTTCTGAAGGTAAGCTCCTACACCAGAGACGGTGCAGTTACGCTGAAGGCTCAGAAGAAAACAGGAAAGACGAAACTTACAGTGACTCTGGCTGGTGGGGCAGTAAAAACTGTGAATGTTACCATCCAGAAGGGAACGGTGAAAACCACCAAAATTTCAGGTGTACCGAAGAAAATTACCTTAAAGAAAGGGAAAAAACAGACTTTGGCACCGATTCTGGCGCCGATCACAACCCAGCAGAAAGTGACCTACACCACATCTAATAAGAAAGTCTGCACTGTGACAAAAAGTGGTGTAATCACAGCGAAGAAAAAAGGTACTGCAAAAGTTACGGTACGCTCCGGAAGTAAAAAGGTGGTTATTACAGTCAAAGTGTCATAAATCGTAAGAGAGCGAAGCAGGCTACGCCTACTGAAAGAAGACAAAATATACCGTAAAGCGGGGCGTGCAGATTGTAAGAATGATTAGGGGGCAGACTTTAGAACTGCCAATATTACAGGATGTATGATGCCTCTGATAAACTGCCGTGTCTGATATGTTTAAGAAACATATTGGACACGGCAGTTTTTTTTAACAGGATAACTGTTTAGTATCTTCACACTGCCTTCTGGATAGTTGTCAAACAGGTTGTGTTGTGCATAAAAAAAGCAATCTTGTGCATAAAAACCGTAACCTTTCCCACTATTATTGTCTCAAAAATTCAATTATGATATTCTTTTTATAAGAAAAAAAGAGCAATTTTCCAGCTTTTGAAAATTTGCTGGTGCTATTCAGAGCCACGAAGCGTGTTGCTGTGAACGGAGTGAACAGTAACCCAAATGGATTTTTGAACAGTTATAATTGCCGAAAAAATAAGGGGGAATGAAAGAGTGAAAAAACAAATTTCAAAATGTGTGAAAATGCTGTTCCTTGGCATTATCATGTGCCTGGGTATGGCGCTTAGCGTGCATGCAGAAGGCTCAGGACAGTTTTTCCAGTTCGACGGCGAAAAGTGGAACAAGGAAGAATTTTCCTGGACAGACAGTCAGGGGCAGATCTGGTATGCCCATGAATATGGAACAAATGGAGAAGCTATTATCAGCGCAGTAACCGAGGCTGTTATGGAACTGCAGGTTCCGTCATATGTGTATAAGGATGGTGTGGCGAAGAAGGTAATTGGAATCGGTAGTTATAGGCCGGATGCAGAATATGATTACACATGGGCCCGGTTCGGCTGTTTCTATTACGATGGAAAGTATGGCAACGGAACGCTGTATAAGTTGATTCTTCCGGATACACTCTGCTATGTGATGCCCAATGCATTTTCAACAAGTGGCAGCTGGTTTGACGGACTGGCAGCCGTTCAGCTGCCGCAGAATCCACGGCTTGTAATTGGAGAAAGTGCGTTTTATGGGGATAAGAATCTTCAAATCGTGCATTTTAATGATGCAGTAGGCGGTGCACAGCCTGTAAAAATCGAGAAGCAGGCATTTGGTAACTGTCCGAAACTGGAAGAGATAACATTGCCGCCAACAGGGGCTTATAACGAGATTGATAAAGAAGCTTTTTACAGTTATGGAGAATGTAACCTGAAAAGAATTTACAATGCCCCATCCGAGCTGGAACTGGGCTGGGATCAGTATTGTGCCGATGTTGAGGAGGTTTCTTTTGCAGAAGGACTTACATATGTCGGTGGAATTTCGACTATTGTAGCTTATGAATGGAATGAGGATGGAAGTCCCTCGAGTGGACGGGGAGAAAACATTAAAACACTGAAAAAAGTAACGTTGCCCTCCACACTGAAGGAAATTGGCTGGGACGCATTTAAGGATAACAAGAACCTTACTTACATCAATCTCCCGGAGGGCTTAACCACTATTGGAAGTTATGCTTTTGCAGGCTGTACAGCGCTTACAGGATTTACTTCTCTTCCGGCAAGCGTAAGCGGAGGTATCGGAGAAGGTGCATTTATGGGCTGCAAGAACCTCCATCTTGAAAATGTATATATTCATGGAACTGACAGCCTGAAATATCAGTTCACCGACAGTGGAATTGTAAGTATCCGCATTGGTGCTGATGTAAAATATACAGTTGGTGCAATGTTCAAGGGCTGCACAAGCTTAAAAGAAATCACAGTTGACGCAGGACATCCGTACCTTTCTTCCCAGGACGGTGTGCTTTACAGTAAGGTTTATAAAAGCAGCGGAGGGGAAGTGGCTGGCAGCAGTATTTTCACCTATCCTGCAGGAAAAAGCTGGGCAGGAAGCTATACACTTCCGTCAGATGTAGTATTGTTAGGCGGTTTTGCATTTGATTCCTGTAAATTTACAGAGATTCACATTCCGGCCCGTGTACTGGATCTGGATTATGACTCTATGGCTTCTATAGGAGACAGGAACACATATTATGCCTTTGATTCCATCAAGGACAGCTGTAAATTATACGTTGTAAAAAATTCTTATGTGGACAATTACTTTAATACACGTTATCATTTTTATTATGAAAATGGTGATGTGCTTCCAATTAGTTATGATCTGGCTGGCGGAACAAATGACAGCTCCAACCCATCCACTTTCACAGGTGGAAACAGTATTGAGCTGAAAGCGCCTACACGAAGCGGTTATACCTTTACCGGATGGACGACAGTAGATGCGGATGATGAAGAAGTAAACTTTTCCGGTTCTTACACACCATCAATGGGTGAACTGGTAAGTGGTGTTAAACTGACTGCAAACTGGAAAAAGAACCCAGATCCTACCAAGGCACCAGAACCGACGAAAGCCCCGGCGGCAGAGCCGACAAAAGCTCCGAACGCAGAGCCGACTAAGGCACCATCTGCTCCGGAACCGACGAAGACTCCGAACGCTTCTGATAACAATCAGAACACTGTGATTCCATCCAAGCTTCCGAAGGTTACTGGAACCAAGGCCACCAATGTGCTTACCGATGGCGCCAAGATTTCCTGGAAGCGGATTGCAAGTGCAACCGGATATCAGATCACAATTTCCACTGACAAGAAATTCAAGAAGAATGTAAAGAATTATATTGTCGAGGAAAATAAAAACAATGAACTGATCTACGGTTTGAAATCTGGAAAGACCTATTATGTAAAAGTAAGAGCAATCGCACAGGGCGGTGGCAAGAAGGTTACTGGAAAGTACGGCAAGGCAGTTAAATTTACTACATATGTTGTGCCTAAGGTAAAGAAGATCAGTGTAAAGAATAACAAGAAGGGTATGATCACCATTACGGCATCCAAGGTAAAAGGTGCTGCTGGTTATGCATTTGTAGTGACAGCAGATTCCGGTCTTACAGATATTGTAGCAATCAAGGAATCCAAGAAGAATACAGTAACGATAAAGAATCTTTCTAAGGGACATACGTATTATATACGTGCTTGTGCCTATAAACTGAACAAGCAGAAACAGAAGGTGTTTGGTGTGTACACAAAGAAAGCTAAGATTACAATCAAAAAATAAGAAATCAGTTGTTGTATTTAGTTACCTGTAAAAAGTGCTGCTGGTCAGGTGACCAGCAGACAGTAATAAAAAAGGAACTGTGTTTACAACCGGAGAGAACGTGACATGAAAAAAGATGAGCAGGCAAATGTGTTGCTTTCGCTGAAAAACTTATATCGGTTGTTTACCGTGAAAGATTATCCGGTCTATTCTACCGGAATTCTGGGAGAAAAAAGTAAAAAGGGTCTGACTCTGGTCAGATTCTGGGATGAATATCTTCTCTATGAGTGGAAAAGCACCAGACACGGAAAAATGATTTTTCGAAAGGATGGAAGCCAGAACCGCTATCATTCGGAATTCTGTAACCGCAAGGAAAGCTTTCCCCTGTACCAGGTATATCTGCAGGAAGTGCTGGAATGCCTGAATGCGGAGACATTTGGCAGTCAGATACTGATTTTTGAAAAATTCCTGAAAGAGAAAAATTATAACCATTCTGTGTTTGTGCAGAAGATGAGAAAATTTCTGGACATGGCCATGGAATCAGATCCATGGCTGTCCAGAGAGTGTGGAGAAAAGTTGACTTTCTGGATCAATTACATAGAGAAAAAGCAGAAGGATTTTTCCAGATCCTTTGGGGCTGCCTGGTTCTTTACCATGCTTTGTCTGCATGCAATGGCAGGTCCGGAAATGTCAGAAGTGAAAATGGAACTGGTAAGGAACCGGGAGGACTTAAAACCGAAGCATATCTGGAATTGTATTTACCAGAATTCCGGAGAGACCAGGCAGAGTTTTCTTACTCTACGAAACTGTGAATTGTTCCGGAAATCTGTGAAAGCCAGCCATTTCTTTGGCAGAGAAGAAGAGTTATATGACTTGAAAGAGATGTTCTTCAATTCCGGAAAGTATCTGATTTCCGGAATTGGGGGAATTGGAAAAACAGAACTCATGCGTCAGCTTGTGAGCTGGATGGAGCAGGAAGAAGTAAAGTGCCGGATCGCAGCTGTTCAGTATGAGGAGAATCTGGCGGTCAGCTTTTCCAGAAGTTTTCTGAATCTTACTGGTGAGAGCGTGGAAGAAAGATTTCACGAAGGTATCTATCACTTGTCAGAAGAGCATCAGGAAAAAACAGTGCTTTTTCTGGATAATATGAACCATACGGAAGAGGAAGATCCTTACCTGTCAGAGCTGAAAGATCTGCCGTGCACCATATTTGTTACTTCACGTCAGAAACATCTGGATGGGTTTACTACATTTGGCATAAAGGCACCGCAAAAGAGTGCCTTAAGTTTGATTTTTCGTGACAATTACAACAAAATACTTTCCAGAGAGGAAAAAGACCGGCTGAGTCGTTTGCTGGAAAAAGAGATTTTTCAGCATCCTCTGACATTGAAGCTTCTTGGAAAAGCGGGGACCTACTATTTCGGAAATTGGGATTATCTGGAAGAAGAGCTGCAGAATAATTGGAATGATGTTGCAGAAGAGTCCGGACTCATTGATATGTACCGTGGGCTGTACAGACTGGCTGATATTGGAGAAACAGGAAGCCAGCTGGCAAGGATGTTCGCGCTTTTGCCCTATCAGGAAATTGACCAGAACTTTACAGTGATGTTTTTTCAGGGATTTTTGAAGAAAAATGAAACTCTTGGAAAGGCACTTGGCAGGCTGGTGAAATTCGGATGGTTGGAAGATACAGGAAATGGTTACCGTATGCATCCTGTAATTGCAGAGAGTCTGTGTACAAAGGCTTTTTTAGAAGCAGAGTTTCAGCCATTCTGGGAGCGGGTCAGGAAGTGCTTTTTCCCGAAACAGGCACCGAAAGACGAGGATTCCCGCATGGAGGAAATTGCGTGGCTTGTCTTTCAGGGGATATCCAGAGTGCAGGGTGCGGTCAGTGACCAGCTTGTGGCACTGGCGGCAGAGGCTGCCCGATATCTGGAGCTGCCGGTTCCTATGTGCGGGAAAATCCGGGAACTGGAAAAAAGATGTGCAGAGATTTCCAATGAGACGAAGTTTATGGTAGCGTGTCTGACAGAGACAAAACCTGAACAAAACGAAGAATATATAGAACTCTTCCGCGAACAGCTGAAAAAGAGAACGCTATCATCGGAATGGATGTTGTTTGCTATAAGTGATTTTTGCAATAGGTTGGAGCAGAACAGTAATTATGAGTGTTACCGGGAGATCTGTGATTTAATTTTTCAACAGAAGGATAATATTGATTATAAAATTGGATATGCGCTTTTGCAGACGAATATGCAGATGTTAAAGCTTAATGTGAAAAAGGCTGAAATGTGGGCAGAACGTGGAATCCTCATGTGTGTACAATGGGGGCATAGCCAGAGAATACTGGATTTTCTTTATCCAAAAGCAGAATGTCATATGTTTTTTCAGGAAAAAGAAAAGCTGGCAGATTGTCTGGAAAAAATAGAGCAGATACAACAGATACAAAGAAAGCGTCAGGGTGAGAGTGAGTATGCAATATGGCAGCTTCGTGGTCAGCTTGCAGCTATGGATCAGAATATGGAAGAAGCTGCCTATTGTATGGAACAAGCAACGGACAGGTGCAAAATGTACTGTGGTGAGAAAAATCAGATGTATTCTGCCCTGTCAGAGGAACTGGCACGAATGTATAATGCCGCCGGACGAAGGGAAGAGTCGTTGGCATGTCATCTTGCGGTTCGCAATCAGCTGCTTAAGAATGGCTATCGTGAGGGTTCTTTGCTTCTGATGGTGGATAACAATATGAGTGTAGTCTACCTGGACTTGGGAAAGCCGGAAGAAGCGATCCCATATCTGACAGAGGCACTGGAGCTTGCGAAGGAGAATGGACTTGTAGGTCCGGCAGTCGCAGAGCCTACCTGGAATCTGGCACGCGTTTACCGCGCACTTGGAGATGAGGAAAAAGAAGATATATATCTGAAAGCCGCCGTGGAAGGCTTCCGGGAATGCTACCCGCCGGAACATCCCAAGCGGATCGCAGCTGAACAGAGACTGAAAGAACGCCAGGGGGAATGAACCTGGCGTTCTTTCTGCTTTTATGGAAAGATGTGCGGCGGTATACTTAAAGCTGACTACGACTAATCCTATTGACATACTAGAGTACTTTATAGTAACATAAATCAAAATCGGCCGAGCTCTTTGCGCGAGGGATCTTTTTTGTCTGAAAGAGAAAGATGGAGCTGGGGAGAGACTAAATTTACTGCCACAGGAGGCTAATCATATGAGCGAAATCACTGCAACCAAAGAGCAGCAGAATAAATACGAAGCTTTAAAAGAATACTTACGCAGTCTGGGAAGTGTGGCTGTGGCTTTTTCAAGCGGGGTGGACTCTACGTTTCTTTTGAAAACAGCACACGATGTGCTGGGGGATAAATGTATCGCGATTACTGCCATGTCCTGTTCTTTCCCGAAGAGAGAACTGGAAGAGGCGAAGACCTTCTGTGAGAAGGAAGGAATCCGCCACATTACAGTAGAGTCTGAAGAACTGGAAATTGAGGGCTTCTGCCAGAACCCGACTAACCGTTGCTATATCTGCAAGAAAGAATTATTTGAGAAAATCTGGGACATTGCCACAAAAGAGGGGCTGAATGCAGTGGCAGAGGGTTCCAACATGGACGACAATGGTGATTACAGACCTGGTTTACAGGCTGTTGCAGAGCTGGGGGTGAAGAGCCCGCTGCGCCACAGCGAATTGTATAAAGCAGACATCCGTGCCCTGTCTAAAGATCTTGGCCTTCCCACCTGGGAGAAACAATCCTTCGCCTGTCTTTCTTCCCGTTTTGTATACGGTGAGACTATCACGAAGGAGAAACTTGGCATGGTAGACAAGGCAGAACAGCTGCTTCTGGATCTGGGATTTCATCAGCTTCGTGTGCGTATTCATGGTACATTGGCACGAATTGAAGTATTGCCAGATGAACTCCAGAAAGTCCTGGAGAACCGCAACCAGATCGTGAAAGCATTCAAAGAATACGGCTTCACATACGTGACCATGGATCTTCAGGGATACCGAATGGGAAGTATGAATGAGACATTGAAGAAATAGTTTTCGACTTATGAATTATCGTCTATACTATGCTGTTAGTTAATTGTTTTAAATGCTGTTTTGCTTTATCATTAAATTAATCGTCTGACAAATTTTGGGAGGGAGTATGCTGCGGGCTCATTTGCAGAATAGCAGGTTATCCATTTAGAGGAAGCGTTTATTGTTATGCAACAGATATTAATGGAAAAATCTTTGCCTCTGGAGTGTGTTTGAAAGGACGAAAAAAAGAATAGTGAGGTAAAGCGTATGAGAAACAGACGACTGGCACTGGCTGCAGCATTGCTGCTGGCAATCACAAGTGCAGACGGAGCAGCACTGGCAGTAAGTGGAGCTGATTTTTCTTCTGAGGAAGTATCAGAAGCAGTTTTTGACGAAGTGGAGAGTGAGGGTCTGGACAATCAGGATGAGGTTCAGGAACAGGTTCAGGAACAGGTTCAGACTCCGGAGATGGAGCAGGTGGAGGATCAGTCATCCGAGGATTTATTCTCAGATGCGTCTGGCATGGAAGCAGCTGCAGAATGGCAGAACGAGGAAGCGGAAACAGCAGACGAAGCCCTGGTTTTTTCAGATGGAGAAGACACAGGAATTACCTATACCTTGTCAGATGACGGGAAACTGGTAATTTCCGGAACTGGAAGCATAGCAGATGATGCATTTGCTGGCAACACTAAGATAACAAGTGTGGTTATCTCAGAAGGAGTGACCGGCATTGGTTCCGGCGCATTTACTGGCTGCACCAATCTGACAAGTGTGACAATTCCGGAAGGTGTAACAACCATAGATGGTATGACCTTTGGCAAGTGCACCAGTCTGACAAGCGTAACCATTCCGGGAACGGTAACCTCTATAGAAGTTCAGGCATTCTGGAATTGCAGCAGTTTGACAAGTATAACTATTCCTGCAAGCGTAACAAGCATCGGAAGCGGTGTATTTCAGGGGTGTACCAGCTTGACAAGCGTAAAGCTTTCAGAGGGTCTGACCAGAATTGGAGATCAGACTTTTGGCAGATGTAATGCGTTAGAAACCATAGAAATCCCGGCAAGTTTGACATCTATAGGAAATGATGCGTTTAAAAACTGTGCCAAGCTGAGAAGTATCCGCTGCTATGCAAATAGCAGCACGTGGCAGCCCAGATACATTTGTGATTCAAATACAACCGTATATTACAGCTACAATCCGAACCATACTCATTCCTATAAGTCATATGTGATAAAAATGAGTGGCTGTACCTATTCGGGATCCGAAGAAGAAATCTGTGAATTTTGCGGTGATTACTATACGAAAGAAACACCGGCACTTGGTCATGACTGGAACCGTGGGGAAACAACAGAAGATGCTTCCTGTGAAAGTGACGGAGAAAAAACTTATACCTGCAGAAGATGTGGTGACAAAAAGAAAGAGACAATTCCGGCAACCGGACATAGCTGGGTAAGGTCATGGCATGAAGATGCAACCTGTACAGATGACGGAGTCGATGAATACACCTGCAGATATTGCGATACGGAAAAGAGAACTACATTAAAAGCAACCGGACATAAATTTTCTGCATGGGCAGTAACCCAGGAAGCAACTGTGGATGAGGAAGAAGTCCAGACACGTACCTGCAGTGCATGCGGCGAGCAGGAAACAAAAATTACCCGGGACAGACTGCAGCCAACAATGAAATTGAATCAGTCCAGTATTGTGTTGAAGACCAGACAGAAGACGAAGTGTCTGAAAGTAACCGGGCTTGCAAAGGGAGATTTCATTTCCACCTGGAGTACTGATAACTGGAGTATTGCAGATGTATCTGTTAGTTCAGATGGAACCTGTAATATTACCGCCGGTAAAACTACAGGCAAAACCCGTATTCACATATACCTGAACAGCGGATATGAAAAGTCTGTTACCGTAAAAGTCCAGAAAACCGCTGTAAAAACCACAAAGATCACAGGTGTGCCGAAAACACTGAAATTAAAGAAAAATCAGAAATATTCCCTGAAACCGGTTTTAAAACCAGTAACAAGCAAAGAAAAAATCACCTACAAATCCAGCTCATCCAAGGTGGTAAAGGTAGATTCCAAGGGCAGAATTACTGCAAAGAAAAAAGGAACAGCCGTAATTACGGTGAAAGCAGGGAAGAAAACAGTTAAGTGTAAGGTGACTGTGAAATAACGTATATTTTGAAAGGACAGGAATGAAATATTTTCTGTCCTTTTTCATGAATATTTATTGATTCTTTTTCTCACATTTCCTATAATAAGCCTATGTGTTATAAATTTACCCATGTGACATGTAAAAACGCCGGAAAGGATATTGTATCCCGTAGAAGTCAGCGATGCATTTTACCTGTTGCAGGGGCTTTTTGTTTTGAAGATTTGGGATTTCAAACACGCTCTGGTCTGCCATGGCAGCAGGTCTTTGGATAGTGTTGCAGACAGAAGTATATATTGAGTTAAGCTGCGGTATCAGGTGCCGTGAGGGAGTAAAAGAGTATGAAGAAAAAATGTGTGGCAATGATGTTAATCGCAACAATGACCGCATCTTTAGCTGGTTGTGGAAGCAGCAAGGACGGAAGCGGTAAATCTGTAAAGCTGGATTTGGATCACCCGGTGTCCCTGACGATCTGGCATTATTACAACGGTGCCCAACAGGCAATGTTTGACACCCTTGTAAAGGAATTTAACGCCTCCGTTGGAAAAGAGGAGGGTATCTACGTGGAGAGCTACAGTCAGGGTTCCGTATCCGACCTTGAGGAAGCAGTCAACAGCTCTTTGAACGGAGAAGTAGGAGCAGAAGAACTGCCGGATATTTTTTCTTCCTATTCTGATACTGCTTACGCAGTACAGCAGCAGGATAAGCTGGCAGACCTTTCCGTGTATTTTACAGAAGATGAGCTGTCCAGGTATGTAGATTCCTACATCCAGGAGGGCTATTTTAACCAGGATGGCGCTTTATATCTTTTCCCAGTTGCCAAATCCACAGAGATCACCATGATCAATAAGACTGACTGGGAGCCTTTTGCAGAAGCCACTGGAACTACAGTGGAGGAACTTGCCACTACAGAAGGTATTACAGAGGTTGCACAGCGCTACTATGAGTGGACGGATGAGCAGACCCCGGATGTGCCGGACGATGGAAAAGCATTCTACGGCAGAGACTCCATGTCCAACTATTTTATCATTGGCATGAAGCAGATGGGAAAGGAAATTTTCCAGGTGAAAGATGGAAAAATGACCTTAAACACAGACGAAGATCTAATCCGCCGCCTTTGGGATAATTACTATGTACCATATATGAAGGGCTACTTCGCATCTCTTGGAAAATTCCGTTCCGATGATGTGAAGACAGGAGATATTCTTGCATACACAGGCTCCACATCTTCTGCCGTATACTTCCCGGATACTGTGGAAATAGGGAATAAAAGCTATCCGATTGATTACATCGTATGTGATTCTCCGGTTATGGAGGGCGGCGAGAACATAAAAGTTCAGCAGGGTGCCGGAATGGCAGTGACCAAGTCTGATAAGGAACATGAGTATGCTGCAAGTGTATTCCTGAAATGGTTCACACAGAAGAACCAGAATCTGCGCTTTGTATGCGAATCCTCCTATATGCCGGTGCTGAAAGAAGCCGACAGCGTAGACGCACTGGATTCCGTTATTAAAGAGAATAATATAGAAGTCAACCAGAAGGTTTACGATTGTTTTACAACGGAAATGGAAGACTTTGATAAAACAAGTTTCTATACAGTTGGAGCTTTTGACAATAGCTACAGCGTCCGTAAGATCCTGGATTATTCCCTGGCTGACAAGGCAAAGGCTGATAAAGATGCCATGGACGCTGCAATCGCAGACGGAGAGAGCCGGGAAGAGGCTCTTGCACAGTATCTGACAGATGAGAATTTCCAGAGGTGGTATACGGAATTCTGCCATAGCCTGGAGCAGGATTAAAAAACATTCCCGCAAACACGCTCTGGAACAGACAGTTTCCAATTCCCGATGAAAATCCGGGTAAGACAAAATATTTTGTAAAATGAACCGGATAAGCTTGCAAAGTGTTTTTTTAGACAGATTCTGGACATAAGGAGGTGCGGAGGACTGTGAAGAAAAAGAAATCTCTTTGGAATATATTTCTGATTCCTATACTGATCATTGTGTTTGTACAGGGTGCAGTCCCATTCCTGACATTGATTTTCAGCGGAATCCGCTCAAACATGGAGAATGCGGTTATCGGTCTGGACAGTCATACGGTGGAGAACCGTAAGGTAGTCCTGGAGAACGATATGATCGAGCAGTGGAGTAGCGTGAACAAAGAAAGTGATAATCTTTCCTCGGCGCTGACAAAGGTATTGAGCAATCATCAGATGGACATGCAGGGCTTCATGGGCTCAGGAAGAGTCCAGGAGGAATATCTGGAAACAGTTTTTTACGATATGGTGGAGGTTTTGCAGTACAATTCCACTTCTGGAATTTTTCTGGTTCTGGGAAATGACGGCGATACAGATTCGGAAGGGGAATACAAAGGCTTCTGGGTGAGAGACTCAGATCCCCAGACCAAAACGGCTTCCCGCACGGATCTGCTGATGGAGCGTGGAAGTAAGGTCCTGTCACAGAACATGTCCATTTCACTGGATACTTCCTGGCATACAGATTTCCGCTTCCAGGGCAATGGGAAAAGAGATGCGGATGACTTTTTTTACCAGCCATATATAACAGCAGCAAACTATGTTGATTCCCGCACTAGTATGGCAAACCTGGGGTACTGGTCAAAGCCGTTTATTCTGGAAGATTTCTATATGGATAATCATAAGATGATCACCTATTCGGTACCTCTTGTTTATGGTAAAACAGTTTACGGTGTGCTTGGAATTGAAGTGGGAGTGAATGATCTGACCAAATTTTTTCCGGTAAAAGATCTGGATTCCAATCTGAATGCAGGA